>Ga0265297_10007529_pt1 | contig 15027 bp, 10 predicted proteins | sample Munlanlwell13791_FD_192502 | JGI IMG/M metagenome (GOLD analysis project Ga0265297, IMG submission 192502) | Leachate microbial communities from a municipal landfill in Southern Ontario, Canada - Leachate well 137-91 | ecosystem: Engineered > Solid waste > Landfill > Unclassified | place... | reverse complement strand
GCTATTGGGCCAACGAGAAACAGACCCCACAGTCGCCCCTCACACGAGGGGCGTGGATTGAAACCAGGCGGTTGACGGGACCGTATGAGCGAAAGGCGTCGCCCCTCACACGAGGGGCGTGGATTGAAACATCTCCGGAACACCACCGAAGACGTGGGCCATAAGTCGCCCCTCACACGAGGGGCGTGGATTGAAACATGTCGAAGCACACCTCGCCCTTGCAGGTCACCCAGGGTCGCCCCTCACACGAGGGGCGTGGATTGAAACGTCCTCGGCCTGTCCCTCTGCGGCGTTGGGGTCAGTCGCCCCTCACACGAGGGGCGTGGATTGAAACCTCGACGGTTACTTTGGAGGCGCCGGAGACGTTCGGTCGCCCCTCACACGAGGGGCGTGGATTGTACCGCCGGAGGCCGGCGGCTATTTTAGGCGCAGCATGAAAAAGCCGCGCTTGCCGCTCTTCATTTTCATCGACGCCCTCGGCTGGGAAGTGCTGAAGGCGCATGATTTTCTGCTGGCCGACCGGGTCCGGGAGCGGCGGCCGCTGCGCACCATTCTCGGCTATTCCTCGGCCTGCGACCCGTCGATCATCTCGGGGCTGCTGCCCTGCGAGCACGGGCTGTGGAGCTCCTATTACTATTCGCCAGCCACCTCCCCCTTCCGCTGGCTGAAGCCGTTGCAGCTGCTGCCGGAGGCGTTGTTCAGCCGGGCGCGGGTGCGGCATTACCTGAGCGCCGTGGTGAAGCGCCGCTGCGGGTTCACCGGCTATTTCCAGCTGTATGCCGTGCCGTTCCGCCAGCTGCCGCTGTTCGATTACAGCGAGAAGAAGCGCATCTGGGAGCCGGGCGGCCTGCCGCGCGGCCAAAGCATCTTCGACCTGCTGGCGGCGCGGGGCGACCGCTGGTTCGTCCACCAAAGCGGGGCGGGCGACGAGCACAACCTGGCACGGCTGACCGCGCTGGCGGCCGCGGGGGCGCTGGACTTCGCCTATATCTCGCTGGGCCGCCTGGACGCCCTGATGCATGCCGTCGGCACCCGCCAGCCCCAGGTGGGCGACCTGATCCGCTGGTATGACACCCGCCTGCGCCAGCTGCTCGCCGCCGCCGAAAGCGCCTATGCCGAGGTGCCCTGGTACCTGTTCACCGACCACGGCATGCACGACATCACCGCCACCCATGACCTGCCAGCGGACATCGCCCGGCTTGGCCTGAAGTACGGCCGCGACTACGTGGCCTTCTACGATTCAACCATGGCCCGCTTCTGGTTCCTCCAGCCGGCGGCCCGCGACCGCATCACCGGCGCCCTCACCGGCCATCCGCGGGGGCGCTGGCTGAGCGATGACGACCTGCGCCGCTGGGGGGTGTATTTCCCCGACCACCGCTACGGCGAGGCCGTCTTCCTGATGCAGTCGGGGGTCCAGATGGTGCCCAGCTTCATGGGCGTCCGGCCGGCGGCCGGCATCCACGGTTTCCATCCGGACGATCCGGAGTCGGCGGCCGCCATCTCCAGCAACCGGCCGCTGCCGGAGGCCGGCTTGACGACCATCCCCGACATCTTCGGGCTGATGCTGGCCGAGACCGGCCTGACCGATCCGCGCCCCGCCTTCCGCGCCGGCTTGCATCCCGCCGGGGGCGGATTATAGAATAGCGTGGAAACGCCGCCGCTCCCACCCGCACGGAAATTTTCATGGATAATGTGCTCTTGGTAGATGACGACCCCGAAGTGCTCAGCGCGCTCGAACGCGTGCTGGCGCCCCGGTACCGGGTCTACACCGCCCTCTCGGCCCCGCAGGCGGAAAAGCTGCTGGAGCGCGTTGAGGTCAAGGTGGTGGTCGCCGACTATTACATGCCCGAGGAGGACGGCCTGACCTTCTTCGCCGGGCTGCGCCAGCGCTTTCCCAAAACCCAGCGCATTCTGCTGACCGGCGGCAGCGAACGCGACGTGCTGTTGCGGGCCATCAACGAAGGCGACCTGTACCGCTACCTGCTCAAGCCGCCCAACATCACCGAACTGCTGAACATCGTCCACGGCGCCACCGTCGAATACGACCGGCAGCGGCAGCTGGACATTGTCTCCAAGGAGCATGCCATCTACCGCCAGACGACCGGCGCGCCCACCGGCTTGCGGGCCGCCGCCGAGGTGCCGATCGAAGGGCTCCGCAAGGGCAGCGGCCTGCTGATGTCCGGCATGCTGGCCATCTTCACCATGGTCGCCGTTTTCGCCATCGTCGCCTTCATCGCCCTGATGGTGATGTATTTCTTCAAGTCCGAGGCGGGGGTGGATTTCTTCCCCAAGTTCCACCTCGGCGACAGCTGGTCCGACCGGTCCGCCCCTCCGTCCCCCGGCGAGGAAGAGCCGGGGTTGCCGAACCCCTAGCCTCCCGGATGAGCCCCCACTCCTCATGAACGCCCCCGGCAGCTGGCGCGACACGGTGATGATCTTGGGCATCCCGGTGGACCGGGTGGGCATGGCCGCCGCGACGGAGCGGATCTTCGCCCTGGTGGCGGCCCGCCGCCAGGCGCCGGAGCAGCCGCCCGCCCTGGTGGCCACGGTGAACGTCGACTTCCTGGTCAACGCCCAGGCGTGGCGCAGCGGCGCTCCGCCGCGGCATCCGGCGCTGCTCGCCGCCCTGCGCCAGGCCGAGCTGGTGACCGCCGACGGCATGCCGGTGGTCTGGCTCAGCCGCCTGCTGGGCTCCCCCCTGCCGGGACGCGTGCCGGGAGCCGACCTGGTCCCGGCCCTGGCCGCCGCCTGCGCCGCGCGCGGCCGGTCGCTCTATTTCCTCGGCGGCCGCGGCGACACCGGCCGCCGGGCCGCCGAACGGCTCCGGGCCCGGCACCCCGCCCTGCGCATTGCCGGCATTGACGCCCCCGTCATCCCGGCCGATGGCTCGCCGGAGGCGATCGCCCGGGAGGACGCCCCGGTCGTGGACCGCATCAATGCCTCGGGCGCCGACATTCTGCTGGTCGGTCTGGGCAACCCCAAGCAGGAACTGTGGTTCCGGCGCAACCGCCCCAAGCTCCGGGTGCCGGTGGTGATGGGGGTCGGCGGCACCTTTGCCTTCATCACCGGCGACGTGGCCCGCGCCCCCGGCTGGATGCAGGCCGCCGGCTTGGAATGGCTGTTTCGCATCTGGGCCGAGCCGGGACGCCTGTGGAAGCGCTACGGCCTCGGCCTGCTCAAGTTCAACCTGATGGCAGTCCCCGCCGTCGCCGCCCATTTCCGGGCCCTGCTCGCGCAGCGGCTGGCGCCCCGTCACCCCGCCGCCCTGGAGCTGGCGGAGTTCGCGGTCGGCGCCCGGCGCATCGCCTGGGCCACCCTGCCCGAGGCGTTCACCGATGCCGGCCGGGCCGCGGCTGAGGCGGCACGCCGGGCCACCGCCGGCACCGACGCGCTGATCCTGGATTTCGGCCGCACCCGGCTGGTGGACGCCGCCAGCCTGGCCTTTTTGACGGACTGGGTGGGCGACCGGGCCGCCCAGGCCGCCCCCCCCCTGCTGACCGGGGTTTCCCCCGGCCTGGATCGGCAGTTCCAAAGCAATCGGGCCGCCGACCTGCTGGCGCCGTTCACCACCGCCGGCTATCCGGAACTGGTGGCGCGCCTCGCGTCACAATTGGGCGTCGCCCCGGACGGCCTCCCTAACCTCAAACATTCCAAACCGTTGTGAGGCTGAAATGATGTGCGTATCTGCCATGGAGTATTCAACATGCCCGCCGCCACGCCACGCATCCTGATCGGCGGGGTGCCGTTCGGCCGCAACAATGTCGGCGACGAGGCCATCCTCGAATGCGCCGCCGGCATTGTCCGCACCCTCTGCCCCGGCGCCGTCCTCAGCGTCAGCACCGACGACGGCCCGGCCACCGCGCAGCGGCTGGGGGTGCGCACGGTGCCGCTGTTCGGTTTCACCCGGCATTACAGCCACCGAGAGATGTGCGGCGAACTGCGCAACCACGACCTGTTCCTGTGGGCCGGCGCCACCGGCTTGTCAGATTACCCGGAAATCCCCGTGGAGATGCTGGAAATCGCCCAGGCCGCCGGCCGCCGCACCGTGGTCTGGAACGTCGGCATGAACCGCGAACTGAATCCCGAGTTCTACAGCGTCCTGCCCGGCCGCCGCCGCCGGCTGCTGGCGGCGCTCTCCGGCCTCGCGGCGGGCCGTTTCGACGCCGTGGCCTGGGAGGAACACCGCCGCGAAGCCCGGGCCCGCCGGCGCATTGCCGCCAGCCTGGCCCGCGCCGACCTGGTCGCCGTGCGCGACCCCGAAAGCAAGGCGGAGGTGGAACGCTGCGCCCCGCCCCGCGCCGACGTCGTGGTCGGCGCCGATTCGGCCCTGCTGCTCAACCCCGCCCCGGGGGAGTCCCTGCGCCTGCCCGAAGCCGCCGCCGCCCTGCTCGCCGCCCCCGGCCCCAAAATCGGGGTCTGCATCTCCGCCCAGCGCGAAGTCAGCAACCGCCGCGGCCTGCTGGAGTTCCTGGACCGCGTCACCGGCGACCTGGGGGCGCACGTGCTGTTTGTCCCGATGAACCCCCTCACCGACGCGCCGCTCATGGCCGGCCTGCGGCAGGAGATGGCCCGGCCCGGCCACGCCGCCGTCCTTGACGGACGTTACGACCCCGGCGCGGTCCTGGCGGTGGCCGGCCGGCTCAACCTCATCCTCTCCAGCCGCCTGCACCTGCTCATCTTCGCCTCCATCGTCCACGTCCCCTTCATCGGCATCAGCCGCGGATCCAAAGTGGACAACTTTTTGGCCCCCTTCGGCCGGCGCGCCGCCGGCACGGTCGAGGCGTGCGACTTCGCGGCGGTGTTTGACGAGACCGCCCGCCTGCTGGCGGATGGCGCGGCCTTTGCCGAAACCAGCCGCCGGGTCCGCGCCGGGCTGCTGGGGCGCCTCGCCGCCGCCCAGGAACGGCTGAAGGCCGTGCTGGCGGCCCTCCCCAACGAGGGGGCATGACATTTTGTTGGTTGGGAACCCCCTTTTGAGGAAAGGTGGTTCCCAAGCCCTCCGTCAAACCTTTTTGTGCCTTTTGCGGATTCCGCAGGCAGCCTCCGCTGTCCCAACCGTGGCCTGTCGCACGGGAGCTGCCTGCGGAATCCGCAAACCCACAACCGTTTTGGGAAGGGGGCTGCAGCCTGAAAAAACCGCCCGGGCAGAATGACCAAGTCAGTTTGACAACGACCTGACAGGCTGAGAATCTTCGCGGGGTGCAACCCCGCGCCTGGAGTTTGGCAAAAGTATGGGGTTTAGAGGCGGCTTCGTCCCGTAGGGACTGAATGAAAATAGGCAGGGGCTTCAGCCCCTGTTCCGAAAAATGAAACGATGGCGTGCCGTAGGTACGCCGCGATTCGCCGCGTACCTGACGGCACGCGACATGGGGGACGGGCAAAACAGGGGCTGAAGCCCCTGCCTATTCCCGCCCCGTCCCGCTGGGACGGAAAAACCGCAACCGTTGAGTTTTGCCAAACTCCAGGCCTGGGGCGTGCCCCAGGCTGGTTATGAACGCGCGCCGTTGACGCTCAAAAACGGCTTAACCTGCATGGCTATGGGCGTGTCGCCCGTGGAGGGGGGGCTGCCGTGGCAGACGGGGCGGGGAATGTCGTGTGTTTTGTGGACTTATCAGTATATTGAGAATCAGCGCATTATTTTCGGCACGCCCCCCCAAGCGAGGAGATTGTCCACATGACCCGTCTTCCCCACCCGCCGTTGAATTGGGCCGGTATCCTGCTTGCCGTCTTGGCCTTGGTCGTGCTGGGCGCGGCGCCGGGGCGGGCGGAGGTCACGGGCACGATCCTCATCAACGACGGGGCCGCCACCGCCACCAGCCGTTCCGTAACCCTGACCCTGGCGGCCACCACCACCGACGCCATGCGTCTATCGCGTGATGGCGTCACTTGGTCAAATGACGACTGGACATATTACAGTTCCAGTAGCCCATTCGTGTTCACACCGGGCAACGGCCCGCGTACCGTTTGGGTCCAATTCGCCGCTGATGTGTTCAACGCCGACGGGTCGGTAAAACCCTATGCCTCATGGGATCTCTCGCCCGCCGTTTCCGCCACCATCGACCTCCAAGTGCCGGCCGTCACCCTCCCGCCCCCCCGCTGGACCCAGCCGGCCGAACTGCCACGGCTCTACTACAAGGGCGGCCAGGCGACCGTGCCCCTGACGGATTACGCCAGCGATCCGGCCTATGAACGCGTCCTGCTCACCACCACCAAGGGCGACATCCCGCTGCGGCTTTATGAGGCGCAGGCGCCGCTGGCCGTCGCCAACTTCCTGCGCTACGTCGATGCCGGCCACTATGACGACACCTTCTTCCACCGGCTGGTGGCGGGCTTCATCCTGCAGGGCGGCGGCTATTACGTCGACAGCAACACCGTCCAGGAGGTCGCGACCTATGCCGCCGTCAAGAACGAGTTCGGCGCCTCCAACACCCGCGGCACCGTCGCCATGGCCAAGCACAGCGGCGATCCGGACAGCGCCACCAATGGATGGTTCGTCAACCTGGCCGACAACTCGGCCAACCTGGACTACCAGAACGGCGGCTTCACCGTCTTCGGCGAGGTCGCCGACCTGACGGCCGTGGACGCCATCGCCGCCCTGCCCTGCAGTGATCAGAGCAAAAAACTGGGAAATGCCTTCTCCGAGCTCCCCGTCCTCAAAGTGCTCAGCGGTGAGCTCCAGACTTCGGATCTGGTCTACCTGCAGTCGGCCACCCACCAAGCGGACGATCTGAGCTTCACCATCACCAGCACGGTCGCCGGCGCCGCCGCCACCATCAGCAACGGCGTCTTGACCATCCGCGCCGACGGCACCGTGACTGACAACGAAGGCACGCTCACCCTCCGTGCCACCGGCACCGGTGGCCGCACCGCCGACTTGGCGCTGCCCATCCGCATCACCAGCAACCGCCCCCCCGTCCTGGAAAAAGGCGCCGCCACTAAAAAGGCCGGCGCCACGGAAGACAAGCCGCTTAAGATCAAGATCGCCGTCAAAGATCCAGACAAAGGCGACACCCTCACCTGGACCGTTCCCACCCAGGGCACCCTGGGCACCGCCACCCTGGTGCCCGCCACACGCCCCAGCGCCACCAGCGCCACCTTCTTGTACACCCCGAACCCCGACGCCACCGGCACCGACAAGTTCACGGTCTGCGTCACCGACAGCCGGGGATTCTCAGACACCGTGGACGTGGCCGTCACCATCAAGCCGGTCAATGACGCTCCGGCCATTTCCGGCCTGCCCACCGCCTTCTCGGTGCAGGCGGGTACCACCGGCGTCCTGAACTTCACCCTCACCGACGTCGACTCGCCCCTCGACGCCATGACGCTCACCGTCAAGACCAGCAACACGAAACGGCTGCCGCTGGCGGCCATCGTCCCCGGCGGCACCGGCACGGCCCGGACCCTGACCCTGAGCCCGCCCGCCGCCACCATCGGTGCCGCCGTCACCGTGACCCTCACGGTCAAGGACAGCAGTAGGAAGGCTGTCACCGTCAAGATCCCGGTGACCGTCACTCCCGCCGCCATCGCCAGCGACGTCGGCAATGGCAGCTACAGCGGAGCCTCCTGTACCTCTGTGGATATCTCCAATTTTATCCCCGTCATCTCCTTCGCTCCTCTTGATCCCGCCGCCCCGGCGCCGTGACCGGCGGGCCCCGCTGCCGGCGCGAACGTGCCGGAGCGTCCAACTCCGGCCTGGTGTTTGGCACAAGTATGGGGTTTGGGGGCGGTTTCGTCCCGTAGGGACTGAACAGAAGACTGCCAAGATAGCGAAGGCTGGATGATCCTGAGGCGGCAGCCTCCCTGGAGTGTCGGCGGCTTCGACGCCGCCCTGGTATTTTCTTCTCTCTCTCATCCCGCCCCGGGCGGCCGTCGCCGCCGGCCGATTAGGAGGGCGGCGTGGGCACCCGCCGTCACTCCAAGGCGCCTTCCGGCGCAGGAAACCAAACCGTTTGACAACCGCATCCCCCGCTTCATATTGCCCCGGTTACTTGAACGTTCAATCCATTCCTCCCCCACACACTTGAAAAAAAGACCCCACAAGGAACTGACGGCAGACACCTTGGGCGACCGCAAGCGCGTGCCGTAACCGGCGAAATCCGGATGCCACGGCGTCATGGTGTTGAGCAATGTGTGCGGGGTCGTGGTACGGGACCTCATCATTCGCCAGTCGGGCGCCTTTGGCGTTCATCTCAGCAATTGCCGTGATTTCCTGGTCGAGGGGTTGACCTTTGAGGATCAGGGGCGCGACGGCGTCCATGTGAACGGGCCGGCTGCTTATGGCGTCATTCGCAACCTGCGTGGCGTCACCCACGACGATTTCATCGCGCTCAATGCGTGGGAATGGATGGGGTACACGCCCACCTTCGGGCCAATTCATCATGTGCTGGTGGAAGAGGTGACCGGGATCAATCGCGCATCGGATGACTATACCAGTCCGTTTCCCGATGGAACCGCGGAGCTTCGACTGTTGCCCGGCACGAAAAAATTTGCCGACGGCACCCGGCTGGCCTGCGACATCCGCGACTGCGTCTTTCGCAAGCTGACGAACATCCGCACGGTGAAAATGTATGACCAGCCGAACTTGGAATTGGGGCGCGACCGGGACTTCGCCGACCCGATCGGCCTGGTCGGCAACGTGTTCTTCAGCCAGCTCATTTACGATCACCCGGGCCGATTTCAAATCGCCGCCACTGTGGAGGGGATGCGGATTGATGATGTGCAGATCCGGTTCCATCCCGCCGGAACCTTCAAACTGGTGGAAATTGGCCCGATGTCCGCCACCTGCAAAGTCAAACCGGACGATCCGGCCACTTGGACGGAGCTTTTTTCACCCGACCGCGATGTAACCGTGCGCGGGTTCGATTTAGCCGGTGTCCGCGTTCAGGATGGCGATACGCTCATGCCCGTTTCGGATGCCCGCCGCCGTTTCGTGAACGTGGCTGGCCAACAGCCGAATCCCGACTACCCGCAGAGCACACCGCGTGGCGGTTCGGGGAACGCCAGCCTCTGCGACCTTAACCCCCATGAAATCGGTTGACAAACGTCCGTTTTCGAGTATAGTGCCTGTAATCACTTGAACGTTCAACCCACCTCCCCCGCCCGCCGGTAACGGCCAGCCACCACGGATCACTCCCACGCCACACATGACAGTCCTATCGCAAACAATTAGCGAACAACAACTTGCCGCCGCCCCCCTCTGCCTGGCCACCGGCGACGCCACCCTCGACCGGGCCTTCCAGCTGGCGCTGGACGACCTCGGCAGCAACATCGTCCCCCATCGGCTCGGACTGCTGGACCAGGCGGCGCCGGTGCTGCGCGCCGGCCAGGACTACGCCGACCCCTGGACCCGCGACGCCGCCATCAACACCTGGAACGGCGCCGGCCTGCTCCATCCCGAGGTCATGAAGCACACCCTGCTCGCCGTGCTCAAGCGGCGGGATGACGGCGAAATCGTGATCACCGACGACCAGGAGTTCAACTACTGGGACATCATCATCTGGGCCATCGGCGGCTGGTGGCAGTACCTGTACACCGGCGACCGCGAGTTCCTGGAGCTTGCCTTCACCGCGACCCGCAACACCATCACGCATTTCGAGGCAACCGAGTTTGATGCGGCCACCGGCCTGTTCCGGGGGGCCGCCTGCTACGGCGATGGTGACTCCGCCTACCCCGACCGCTACGCCCAACCCGGCGGCACCGGCGGCATCCGCGACTGGGCGCGGCTCCATCCGGAACTGGCCGCCACGCCCGGCGGCGGGCTGCCCATGCAGGTGCTGTCGACCAACGGCCTGTACTACCATGTCTACGGACTGCTCGGGGAGATGGCCGGGGAGCTGGGGCTCGCCCCCGATGCGGCTTGGGCAACGAAGGCCGCCGCCCTGAAGGCCGCCATCAACGCCCGGCTGTGGCTGCCGGAGGCGGGACGCTACCGCTACTTCATCGACCCGTTCGGCGGCTGCGACCACCAGGAGGGGCTGGGGCACGCCTTCGCCTTGCTGTTCGGCGTGGCCTCCCCCGCCCAGGCGCAGGCGGTCCTGCAGCACCAGCGCATCACGGCGTGGGGCATTCCCTGCGTCTGGCCCACCTTTGACCGCTACACCCGCCCCGACGGCATGAGTTTCGGCCGGCATTCCGGAACGGTCTGGCCCCACATCCAGGCGTTCTGGGCGGACGCCGCGCTCCGGCACGGCCGCGCCGACCGGTTCGAGCTTGAACTGCGCCAGCTGGCCACGCTGGCCGTGGCCCATGGCGAGTTCCGGGAAATCTACCATCCCGTGACGGGCGAGCCCTACGGCGGCGTCCAGCAGCGGCTCGGCGTGGGGGATCATGAGCCCTGGGAAAGCTGCCGCCGGCAGACCTGGAGCGCCACCGGTTACTTGCGGATGGTGCTGATGGGGCTGTGCGGCATGGACTTCACCCCCGCCGGCATCCGCTTCGCCCCGCACCTGCCGGCAGGGCTGAATGACCTGGAACTGACCGGCCTGCCCTACCGCCGAATGACCATGAACCTCACCGTCAAAGGCGCCGGCGCCAACCCCGGCAGCTGCACCATCAACGGCCGCCGGATGCCGGAACCGTTCCTGCCGGCCAGTGGCGACGGCATCCACGACATCGTGATTGAACTGCCCCGCCCCGCCATGGCCCAACCCTAAAAAGAACACCCAATAACCGTTTTCAGAACGTATAACAAGGTTCACCATCGGAGCCGGGAACGAAGCGCCACTCCTGGGCGCGAGAGTGACCGGTCAACAAGGAAAACGGAAAATCAATTTCTGTTTTCTGCTTTCCTAATTTCTGCTTTTGAGGGATACCCCATGGCCACCCTGCGCGACATCGCCCACGAGGCAAAGGTCTCCATCCAGACCGTCTCCAACATCCTCAACGACTACAACCCCGGCTCGTACGGGGCGGCCGTGGGGAAGCGGGTGCGGGCCATTGCCAAGCGCCTGGACTACCGCCCCAACTGCACGGCGCGGGCCATGCGCACCCGGAAGACCAATATCATCGGCCTGCTGGTCTGGGGAATGGCCGACCTCTCCACGGCGAAAGTGGTGGACACCTTTGAACAGGCCCTGCACCGCCATGGCCGCCGGCTGATGCTGGGGATCAGCGGCAGCATCGCCAAAACCGCGGCGACGGAGTATCTGCGCGACTTCCAGGCCGGCATGATGGACGGCATCATCAACGCCGACTCCTTTCTGGAGGCGGACCTGGTGATCAAGGCCCTGCGGCCCCGGCCGGTCCTCACCTTCAACCGCGCCCATCCCTCCTGTCCCGCCCGCATCAATTATGTCCAGCAGATGGAAACCGCCATGGGGCATCTGCTGGGGCTGGGGCACCGCCGCCTCGGGTTCCTGCACGGCCCGGTGTGGGATCCGATCCCGCAAACCCAGATCGCCACCTATCACAGCATTCTGCAACGGCACGGCATCACGCCGCCGCCCGAGTGGCTGGCCGACACCCACTGGGAACCGGACAATGCCGAACGCCTGACCCCGCCCCTGCTGGCGGCGGGCTGCACCGCCATCCTGTGCGCCAACGACTGGTTCGCCGTGCGCGCCATCCGGGTGGCCCGCCGGGCAGGACTGCGGGTGCCCGAGGACGTGTCCATCATCGGCGCCGACGACCTGCCCATCGCCCGGGTCAGCGATCCCGAACTGACCACCCTGCGCTTCCCCTATGAGGCGATGGCGGAAAAACATGTGGACGCCATGCTGGCGCTGCTGCAGGGCCAGCCCATGCCGCCCGCCGCCCTGCTGGAACACGACCTGGTCATCCGCGGCTCCACCGCCCCGCCGCCACCCGTATCGCCCCGCGCCAAACGGAGGAAGCATCCATGAACCGTCGAGCTGCCGGCTTCACGCTGATCGAACTGCTGGTGGTGATCGCCATCATCGCCATCCTGGCCGCCATGCTGCTGCCATCACTGGGCAAGGCCAAGGCCCAAGGCCGGGCCGCCGTCTGCCTGTCAAACCTGCGGCAGATTGGCCTGGGGCTGATCAATTATGCCGACGACCAGGGAAATACCATGCCCCCCAATTATGGCACAGACAACGGCTGGTTCGAAGGCGCGGCGCCCCCCTCGCTGACCCGAAATGGCGGCCAGCCCAACGGCCTGGGCTACCTGGTCACCGCCGGCAATTATCTCGGTGCGCACTCCGGCAGTCCCACCGGCAAGGGGCGCCCATTGGTTCTCCGCTGTCCAGAGGGCGTATCGGCCGGCTTCTTCGACAACGATCCGAACTGGTGCAGCTATGTGTCCCAGCACATCTCCCAACGGCCGCACGACAGCCTGTTGCCGGACCGTTTCTCTCCCAAGTCGGGCATCGCCCTGGTGATTGATGTCGAACAGGCGTGGAATTTGGCGCCGACCCATGGCACGCGAACCGATGTGCTGTGGGCGGATGCCCATGCCACCGCCGAAGCGTACAAGCCGCCGCCCTTTCCAGGCTGGATTTATGGAAGCTGGCCGAGTTGGTTTGACAAGGAAGCGCGCCTCCCCTGAATCCGCTTTTTCCGCCTTTTACTTGAACGTTCAACTTAACACCCCTCGCCAGAAAGGAGGACAACCATCCTTGAGACCAGGACGGGGCCAAAGCCGCACCGTGCCAGCCGTCACCGGCCCTGGCGGCATCACCGGCCCACGCATGCCCTTCTGCACGCAATGAGAGCGACACCAGCACACAACATCCCCCTTCACAAAACGCCAGAAAAGGATCATGACCATGACCACCGCAACCCGCAGTCTCGCCATCGCCCTGGCGTTGGCCGCCACGGCCGCCACGGCCGGCTGGGTGACCAACACCAACAGTACCATCTCCTACACCCTCTCCGCGCAGGGGACCGCAGCGTGGAGCATCGGCAATTTCGCGACCGGTGACCAGGGCTGGCTGACCCAGGCGTGGTCATACAACGAAGACATGTCGCAGCGCATGGACGGCAACTACAACCTCGTCACCCCCACCGTGAACGGCGCCGTTGGCGGCGTCATCTACCATTTCCAGGCCACCACCAGCCAGGAAGTCTCCGTCGCTCTCGCCGCCCTCGCCACGTTCAACCATTGGGGCGGCCGCAAGGTTACCCTGTATTACAGCGACAAGGCCTGGAGCGATCTCAGCAGTCCGCTGGCCGGCAGCACCTGGCCGGGCTGGGGCGATGAATGGGAAACCAACGCCAATTGGCTCCGGGTTGATGATGAGGCAGCCTTTGGCGGCGGTGACCAGTGGATCAATCTGGCGGGGACGCAAATCTCCAGTGACGGCGACTTTTTCCTGCGGGTCGATCTGACCACGGCCGGGGACGGGGTCCCTCCCAGTGCAATCAATCTGTGGGGGGCAAACTGGACGACCACGGCCATTCCCGAGCCGGCCAGCCTGGCCCTGCTGCTTTTGGGCGGCGCGGTCTTGCTGCGCCGGCGCCGCTGACCGGCCCGGCCCCAGACGACTCCACCTTCCCTACCCCCATCGGATCGGTCAACGCGAAGGCCGCTGACCGATCCGATGGATTGTCCTATATTTTTTCGGTAACGCCGCCACCGCCCCACGAAAGGCCATTCCATGCTGAAGTCGAATCACGGAAAACCATCTCGCTGGCGGCTCCTGGCCTCGCCCCTGGCCCTCCTGCTGGCGGCCGGGCCGGCGGGTGCGGCGACGCCAACGGCGACTGCCGCGGCGGAAACGCTTACGTACAGCCTGGAGGACTTTGAGGGGGGCAAGCTCCCCGGGGTGTGGTGCGGGCGGCCGGAGGCAGGCGGAACGGCGGCACTGGAAACCCAAACCGTGCATGGCGGCAAAGCCGCCCTGGCCATGAGCTGGGACTTCAGCAAGACGCCCGGCGCCGACAATTGCTTTGCCAATTTCACCGTTGGCCGGGAATTGGCCGGGCGCCCGCAAGCTGTCACGTTCTGGCTGCATGCCGATGCCACCGCCCAAGGCACCCCCATTTCACTTTGGATCACGGACGCCAGCGGTGAAACGTACGTCTCACGGGCCACCGTGGACTGGACGGGCTGGAAATCGGTGAGCCTGCCGGTCGCCGCCACGCCGGCCTGGAGTGGGGGCGACCAGAACAACCGCCTGGACTTGCCGGCCAGCCTGTGCGGACTGGTGGTCGAGTTTGGCGGCCCCAAGACCGGCCGCCTGCTGGTGGATGACCTTGCGGTGGTGACCGTGACAACCCCGCGCGAGGCGTTGCTGTCCGTCATCACCACCGACCGCCCCCATAACCTGTTTTGGCAGGACCAGCCCGCGCTGGCGTTTGGCGTGCGCAATGTCTCGCGCACCCCGGTGGCCGGCCTGCAGGTTGAGATCAAGGTCGTGGACACATATTACAACCGGCCGCTTTTTCAGGAGCGGATTTCCTTGGCCACGGTGCCGGGCCAGGGGCAGACCAACCAGCCGGTCGCCTTCCGCGCGCCCTATGGCGTGCATCGGGTTGAATGGCGCCTCGGCGATGCCCAAGGCATCATCAAACAGGGCGTCGCTGAATTTTCCCGGATGCTGCCCAAATGCTATCAGAAGGCATCCCCGGCGGAACAGGCTTACCTGCGGCAGACCAGCCCCTTCGGCGGGGTCTTTTGGCAGGCAACACCGGAACAGGGCAGCGACACCGGGGCGCGCTGGATCAGGCAAGTCAGCAATGGTTGGAGGAACATGGAACCGCGCCCCGGCGTTTATGACTTCGCGGGGACCCTCGCCGCGGTGGAGCAGTTCCGCCAAGCCGGCATCGAAACGCTGTGGCTGACCTGTTTGTACGACCAACCGGCGTTCCGGCAACCGGACCGTCCCGACTATGCCCCGGCCATGGGGGCGCTGCACCAGCATTTGGCCGAAGCCCTGAAAGGCCGGGTATCCTGGTACGAGATCGGCAATGAGGACAACGGCCCGAGCAAGTTCCTGTACTCCGAAGTGGGGCGCCATGCCGCCGCCGGTCTGCACGCCGCCGACCCCTTCGCCCAGATCGCCAACAGCGGCACGGCCTTTTGCGATGTCAACTGGCTGAAAATGCAGGCGGACCGCGGCCTTTTCC
>Ga0265297_10007528_pt1 | contig 15031 bp, 16 predicted proteins | sample Munlanlwell13791_FD_192502 | JGI IMG/M metagenome (GOLD analysis project Ga0265297, IMG submission 192502) | Leachate microbial communities from a municipal landfill in Southern Ontario, Canada - Leachate well 137-91 | ecosystem: Engineered > Solid waste > Landfill > Unclassified | place... | reverse complement strand
AGGGATGCGGCAAGGGATGCGGCATGGGCTGCGGCAAGGGATGCGGCATGGGCTGCGGCAAGGGAAAATCAAGTCCTCTGGCTGCAAGCGAATGTAACTCCGAACTTCAAGAAATAGTATGGCCAGCCAAGAACCATTCATCGTCCACACCGACCCGCAGCTGGCTGCTGCAGAATATATCCAGGCCGCCTACAACGTCCCACTCTCCGACCTGCAGAAGCGGGAGATCACCAGGGCCTTTGCCGCCGGGATGCTACAGGCCACGACCGTCTGGCACGCCAGTCTTTCAAATCTACCGGCCGACATCGGGCATAAAGTCGTGGAAACCATGACCGACCAGCTGACCGCTTTCGGAGAACAAACGATCAAAGAACGCTACACTGAAAAGCAAGCAAAAATTCAAGCCCAGAAAAACTAATCCACAAAAACTAATGCAAACCACCATCGCCATCATCCACTGGATTCTCAACACCGGAGTCGTCCTCTTTCTCTGGCTCCTCGTCATCTTTACCCTGGCCTACGCCTTGAAGCTCTGCTGGCAGCCTTACCAGCGGAGGAAACACTTCATGCTGGGGCACAAGTCCATCACCGACCAGTTTGACATCGCCCCTGGTGAAGTCCTCGAGCTAACGGCGCCGGAACCGCCCGCAACCTGGAACGCCGAGAAGCAGGTTCTTTACCGGTCGGGGCAGCTCAAAGCCCTGGCTGTTCTTAAGGCCCACAATGCGAAAGTCCAGGAAGCGTTGAAGCGCGGCCGGAAACGGTCCTCGGCAGGAGTAGCTAAACCTCGGCCTTAACGGAGCCAGGATTGCCGCCATGACGCCCAAATCGTTTTCCTTTAGAAACTACCAGAAAGAAGCCGGCAAGGTCTTGGCGGAGATTCTGTTCAACAAGCGGTTTGCCTTGGACGGATCCGATACAGGCGTCGGCAAAACTTTCACGGCGATCGCAGCAGCTTTAGAATTCGATTCGCCGCCGGTCGCTGTCATCTGCCGGGCTAAAGCGAAGACCAAATGGATAGAAGCTTTAGCCCTGTTCAACCTGAAGCCGGTCTTCGTAATGTCGTGGGAGAAATCGAGGGGAGCAAACGAGTTTTTCCTGCCGGTCATGAACAACAGGAGGAAAGTCATGACGTTCAATTTAAGACTTGCGGAGCCGACCCTGGTCATCATCGACGAGATTCATTCCGGCGGGGCGATCAAGTCGCAGAATGCCGAGCTGGTCATTGCGGCCAAGCGATGCCCGCTGGCATACGTCTTAGGGCTATCGGCAACAGTTGCGGATTCACCACTCAAGATGCGGTCCGTAGGATTCTGCACAGGCTTGCATACTTTGGGGGAAGACTTCTGGCTCTGGTGCCGGCGGAACGGCTGCGGCAAGTCTCCGTTCGGCGGGATGTATTTCCGGAAGCGGGACCGCGAGCGGGTGCTTGGCACTTTGCATAAGACGCTGTTCTCCGGGAAAGATCCATGGGGTGTCCGCCTGCGGAAGAAAGACCTGATGGATATTGGGGAATTTCCGGAGTGCGAAACCTTCGTGGAGCTTTGGGATATTCCAGCCAAATCGCCTGGATGGTTGATGCCGTATCTTGACGAAATCCGGGACGATGAAATTGCCGACGATGACAAGTTTGAAGGTGAAACCCCAACTGCGATCCTGGCGATAAGAGAGAGGCAGCGATCGGAGCTGATGAAGGTCCCGGCTTTACTTGAGGAGATCGAAGACTTGGTTGAAGCCGGCGAGCACCCGGTCATCTTCATGCAATACGTGAGAACCATCAAAGCCGTCATGGCAAAAGTGAAAGGGGACTTTTCGGTCATCGCCGGATCCTGGTGCGGCAAAAAGACCGAGGACGAGATGAACAAGTTCCAGACCGGGAAAACGAAAATAGCGTTATGCCAGACGGACGCCGCCTCTGAGAGCATCGATTTGCACGATGTGGTTGGGGATTCCCCACGGCACGTCATCATCTTCCCAACTTATAAAGCGGTCACGTTGATTCAGGTCCATGGCCGGACAGTAAGAAGCGGAGGGCTGACGCCAGTGGTTCAAAGGCTTGTGTATGCGGCCGGTGGGATTGAAGAGAAAATTTCACGGGTCGTCGAGACAAGACTTCAAAATTTAAACGCTCTGATGGATGGCGAACTGACAGCGGGAGGAATGTTCTAATGGCTTTCGAACTTTTCAGCCTTGGCAAAACGCCGCCTGGAAGACGGGCGCCTTTAGCCGGTATGGCCATTGGAGAAATCCGGCAGTGCCCAGGAAAATCCCGGCGGCAAGTATACATGGGAATAAGATACCGGATAAACAAACACGGCGAGACTTTTTCTTGGGATCCGAAAGCGGACCCGATCGCAGTTAGACGAGAAACCTAAACCAACAAAAACTAAATGCAAAACTTCGACAACGACTATAAGAACATCACAAGACGGATCACCACCTTCGGCGCCTGGCGGGATAACCGCACCGGGATGCGCACCAAGGCTGTCCCGTCTTCTATGGTGGTCCACGACTTTATCAATGGCTTTCCGCTTCTCACCCTGAAACACGTTCCCCTGCGCATCGTTGCTGTGGAGCTCGAGGGCTTCCTCAAAGGGATCACCGACAAATCCTGGTATGAGGAGCGTGGCTGCAATATCTGGAGTGCATGGACCAATCCGGAAATTGTTCCCTACGGCACTTCTGCCGCTACGCAGCAAGCAATGCGAGAATCCCGGGACCTAGGCCCTATCTATGGCTATCAATGGCGGGCTTTTGACAGACCGTATCAGCCAGTTCCGCAATTGCCTACTGGCATAAAACCAACCGTGCAAGGAGTTGCCTTTTTCGACGGAACAACAGAGCCTTTTGCAGCTGAACTGAAGACCGTCTGGTATAACATGATTTATCGGTGCTATAATCCTGAAAATAAAGACTACCAAAATTATGGCGGCCGAGGGGTTTACGTCGCAAACTCCTGGCTCGTTTTTTCACAATTCGTCAAAGACGTTCAGCAGTTGGACAATTGGAGCGAAAAATTAAAAAACTGGCTGGGTTGGTCTTTAGACAAAGACTTGAAGTCAGGAATTTGTTACTCAAAAGAAACTTGCCTGTGGTCTACACACTCCAAGCAATGCCGGCACACTGGCCAAATTCAAAAAATTAAAGCCACCCACAAGTCCGGAGAAGTGCGTGAATTTGAGTGCCTAGCCGACTGTGCAGCATTTCTTAACAGCCATCCTACAAATATCTGCAAAGCCTTAGCTGGAAAATATCCACACGTGCAGCACTGGACTTTTGAACGGCTTGGCCAAAAACGGAAAATAAATCCAGGTGTCGACCAGCTGCAGATGATTCTTGATACACTACTCTCAGACCCGGACTCTCGCCGCATGGTTTGCAGTGCTTGGAACCCTGGACAATTAAGCCAGCAGGCGCTTCCGCCGTGCCACATCCTCTGGCAGGTGTTAAGAATCGACGGCAAGCTGCACCTCAACTGGTATCAGCGTTCGGCGGACTGGTTTCTCGGAGTGCCTTTCGACATGGCTTCCTACGCGCTTTTGCTTCTGCTCCTCTCAAAGCATGCCGGATTGCCAGTCGGGACCATCACCGGCTTCTTCGGCGACACGCACTTTTATGAGAACCAGCTGGACGGCGCCAAGGAAATTTTGTGCCGCAGCGTCCGCACGGCGCCGTCAGTCAAGCTGACTCACGAGGACTTCTGGAGCTGGGACCACTCGAAGATCCTGGTCTCCGGCTACGATCCGCACCCGAGCATCAAAGTTCCCGTCGTCGTTTGAAAACTTCATAGTAAATTTATATTTACGTGGCAGCCAGCTACAACTAACCTCGCACTCGTCATGAGCACCTCGAAACACAGCCTACTTATTTCCTACGGTCAGAACCTGATTCTGGTTATGGAATGCGACAAGGAAATCAAAAACCTTGTCAGCACAGCGTTGGCTGAATTCCGTCGGCAACAGCCCATGGTTAACACCTACGCAAAACTCTGCGGCTTTCCAGCCTTCAAGCAGGACTTCGCACAAAACGGCACCGACCGGGATTTCCCGAAGTTCTACCTCGCCATCGAAGAGCTGGCATCGAAAAAATTCCCGGCAACCGGCGAGCTGTTCCGGATGGACGTCGAGGAGTATGCCATGCTCCTAGCCGTCGCTGCCGCCTCGCGAAGCGAAGATCCGTCCAGGAAGTGCGGTGCGGTGGCGTTAGACAAAAACAACCGGTGCATTGCCACTGCCTACAACGGCCTGGCCGCCGGAACCAAAGTCGATTTTACCTGGTGGGAAAACGATGACAACCGCAGGAAGAAAGTGATCCATGCGGAAGAAAACCTCGTTTCCCTGACCGGGCACGGTGACGTCATGACCGTCGCCGTGACTCTTTTGCCCTGTGGCCCTTGTGCAAGGCTTCTCGCCGGGCACGGCGTCAAGAAGGTCCTCTACGGGAGAGAATACCAGCATGACACTGACGGTAAGGAAATCCTGGCCGATGCCGGAGTCGAGCTTAAGTTCATTTCCGCCCAAGGCGCCGCCGACAACTTGAAGAGCACCCTTCCCTTTATCCTATGAAAACCACTTCCAAGAAACCCGTCAAGCTCAAGCAGCAAGAACGCAAGCACTCGAAGATTTCCCCCTCAAAGCTGAAGCCCCTGAAAATCTGCCCCGGCTGGGAAAACATCGAAGGCGATTCCAACGCATCTTTGCGGGGAACGTTCCTCCACGAAATCATGGAGACCGGCAAGATCCCGAAGCTTGTCCCGGAAAACGTGACAGAGGAAGACATCGCTATGGCAAAGCGCATGGTGGAAGTTCTGCGGGCAGAAGAAGCGCTGTCGCCCTACGAGCCTGTCAACGAGATGGAATTAAATTTCAAGCCACTCGGTTTTGACGGCTTCGAGAAAGGCCACCTGGACCGGGTGCTGATTCTGGGCGTGGACGATGAAGAAAACCCCGTGAAAGCCGAGCTGCTGGATTTCAAGTTCGGCGAATGGGAAGTGGAGCCGGTCAAAGACAACATCCAGTTCCGCTCCTATGGTCTCGGGCTTTTCCTGGAAGTGCCGACTTTACAAGAAGTCGTGCTCCGTCTCTGGCAGCCGGCGCTGAACAAGGACGAGACGCATACCCTAAGACGCAATCCTGATTTCAACATCATCAAGGCGCAGATCGGCGCCATCGTGAAACGCCGGCACAAATACCTTGAGACAAAAGATGAGTCTATGCTGAAGAGCGACGAGGACAACTGCAATTTCTGCGCCGCCCAGGCAACCTGCCCCGTCTGGCAGAAGTATATGGTCCGCCTGGCCAATGAAAGCAACCTGTTTGAGGTGCCTGTCGTAGAAATCTCTGCTCTCGACGATCCCGACTCCGCGGATCCTGATGAAGTCTTGAGAGTGTTCCGCTGGATCAAACCGATGGAAGAATATCTGACCAAGCTGAAGAAGTTCGCCCTGGCCGTCTATGATACCGGGCGTTTAGGAGACGGTCTGAATATGGTCGAGAAAGCCGGGAAGCCCTCCATTGCCGACCCATTGGCCGTCTACGACCTCCTGAAGGAGCGAAAGGTGTCCAAGGAGGAGTTCATCCTGGCATGCACAGTTTCGACCACCGCCATCAAAAACCTAGTGGCAGACAAGACGCCGAAAGGCGACAAGGGGAAAGCGGCCGACGAGTTTGTCGCCCTTCTCAAATCCGAGGGGCTGATGACCAACGGCGAGCCATCTCGCTACCTGCAACTTTCCAGAAAGAAAAAAGTATGAAACTAACCCGCCCGCAAATCCTCGAAAAGTTGACTGACGTTCTCGTCGATCATCTGAAAGGTGTCTCACCGCAAATGGTCACGGAAGACGCCAACATCAAAACCGACCTGAACGCCGACAGCCTGGACACCATCGAGCTCGTGCTCTACATGGAAGAACAGCTGGACTTCGAAATCTCCGACGACCTGCTGGAGACGTTCAAAGACGCCACTGTTGGCGAGGCCGCGGACAAACTTTTCGAAGCACAACCTTGACGCTCCGTCAATAACCTTAAAACAATATGAGAACCATAACTGACCACAAACTGAACGGGCTGAACGAAGTCCTCGACATCACCGTCCTTGACGAGCCAGGATCCGGCGGAGCTTGCCACGAGTATGCGATTACCCGCATGGCCAGCTCAACGGCACCCTCGGGAAAGTCACCATGCGGCGAAACTAAGATTTGTTTCCAAAACGGGCCGATCCAAGAAGCTGGCGTAAACGGAATCAGCGGGGAAGCCCTCATGGCAATCCAGATCGATCGTCTTCGCTCGTTTCAGTCTGGACCGTATGCCTGCCGCGAAAACGCACTGGCACTCACTGCACTGGAGGAATCACTAATGTGGCTCCAAAAACGGACTCGGGATCGCCTTGCCCGTGGCGTCGAGGGAACTAGCCAGAAGTAACCAACCTGAATAAATTTCAAACAATATGGCAATAAAAAAACTGTCGCTCCGCCGCAAGGCCGACGACGCACAGGAATCCGGCGCCGAGCAGGCCGAGACTCCGAAAAAAACGCTGCTCAAGAAGAAACCCGTTGCAGAAGTTGAGGAAGAGGAGGAAGCTCCCGCTCCGAAAAAGCTTCTCAAAAAAGCCGTGGCCCAGGAAGTCGAAGAGGAGGAAGAGGAAGCTCCAGCCCCCAAGAAAATCCTGACCAAGAAGCGCCTCGGCGCCGGACCGTCTGCTCCTGTCGAGGAAGTCGAAGAGGAGGAAACCGAAGAAGAGGAAGTCGAAGAGGCTCCCAAGAAAGTCCTCAAGAAGAAAGCCGCGCCGGTTGAAGAGGAGGAAGAAGTCGAAGAAGAGGAGGAAGCTCCCGCTCCGAAGAAAGTCCTCAAGAAGAAAGCTGCGCCGGTTGAAGAAGAGGAACCCGAGCAGCCAAAAAAAGTCCTGGCCAAGCGCGAGGAGAAAGCTCCCGCCGACGTGGAAGACCGCGCCCCGGTCGTCTACCAGGCCATGCACTTCGGCCAGATCGACGGGCCCGTCGATGCCAAGGACCTCATGCGTCCGCGGATCCAAATGGTCCAGGCGAATTCCGCCGACCTCGAGGAGAAAGGCTTCTCGTCCGGGCAGATCGTGCTCAACGGCGAGATTCTCATCTGGGAGAAAGGCTTTGACCCGCTCAAGCTGATCCTCATGACCGGCCGGAAGAAATTCCAGCAGAAGCTCAGCGACGAGGAATACAAGGAGGGCGTCATCCCGCTCATCTTCGATTCCCCCGAGGCAGTTGCCGAAGCTGGCTTCACCACCGAGTGGGACGGCGACGAGCCGCCGACAGTGGATCCCGTCCTGTTCGCGTTGTTCCTCCTGGAGCAGCCCGAGTATATCGACCCGGATCCGGTGTTCAACCTGGAGCAAGGCGACCGCGCCTTCACCCTGGCTGAGATGCGGTTCAGCGGTGTCAACTACCGGGCGGCAAGCTCGGGACGCTGGCTCATCTCGCAGTCGCGCTCGTCACTGGCCCCGGATTCCCGGCACTCCATGCTGGCGATGACGGCAGCCCGTGAGAAGCAGAAGAAGAGCGGCAACATTGTGACTGTCGCCAGCTTCAAAAACCTCGGAAAGCACGAAGACCCGGAATTCCTCGAGTGGGTCCTGTCTTTGGGTTAACCTTCGGCGGCTGAAACAAATTGGTCGGCGGTTTAGGGTGGATTCCTATCCGCCGCTCATGACAACCCGCTGGCAGACCGGTTAAAGTCTGCTCCCATTTTCTATGCTTAATATACCTCCTACCTTTGACCTACGCCCGCACAGTATGACCCGCTGGCTGGTCTCGGACGTCCCTCTCCCCGATAATAACGGGGACGCTGGGTTGCAAACCTGCGAGGGTTTTTCCTACCGGTTGCCGGCTTCCTTGTGGGACATCACTACGATCCCGATCCCAACCTTTACGACTGTTCGGATATGTTCTCAGCTTGCCAACGTGCCGCCAAGGGTGTGGCGGTCAAATACGGTCCGCCGTGGGGCCGTCGTGGAGCTGGAGACATTCTCTGACGCCAAGCTGCGCAGCATGGCTGAAGAGGCGTATAGGTGCTGGCAGCAGTTGGCTGAAGACATCAAGAAGCGGATTTCCTGGATGCACCTGCTGGGCGGTCACGAAGACATTCAAAACCGGATGGCCTCGCCGCTGGTTGTCTATCAGATTGAAATCCGCACCCTGCACGACGATTTCCTGGCCAGGCTGTTTGCCCAGGGATCCGCGGATATTGCCTACCAGGCCGAAGCGCTTCACAGAGTCATCACCGCCCCACGGAATACCGAGCCCGAGCCGGAAGTCTGCGAGTTCACCAAATTCCTGTGGCCATGCCGGCAGGAGCTGCCCAGCTGGGCCGCAGAACGGTATGCCCGGGCGTTGAGCAACGACTACAACAACTTCACCCATTCACCAGCCCTATGAAACCGGAAGAAATTGCCCTTGTCATTCTGGCTGTTATTTTCCTTTTAGTCATCGCTCGGAATTCCAAGAATCTATGAAACCGCACGCCGCCGTTGACTTTGAAAGCACGTTCTTCCCCAAGAGAAAGATAGGTCTCCGGACCATGGGTGTGGACCAGTATCTCTGGCACCCCGAGGTGGAAATCTATCTCTGCTCCGTCCAGGTTGACGGCGGCAGTTTTGTCGGGCATCCCTCGGAGTTCGACTGGTCTCAGATTGCGGACCTTGACTGGGAGTCCCACAACGCGGGATTTGACCGGCGTGTCTGGCGTCGTTTCCTGCACGACTATCCGGAAAATGCCATCCACACTCCGAAGACCTGGACCTGCACAGCCAACCTCACTTCTTGGATGGGATACCCACGAGACCTGAAGGGAGCTGTTTCAGCTCTCTTTAACGTCGACATTTCCAAAGATGCCCGGAAGAAGATGGAGAACAAAACCGTCGCCGAATTAAGAAACGGGCCGGACTGGAAAGAGATTATCGAATACGCCGAGCGGGATGCCGAATGGTGCTGGAAGCTGTGGGAGACGTTCTCGCCACAGTGGCCTGATATTGAGAAGCGGATTTCCGATATGACCACCGAGCAGGTTTTGCGGGGATTGCCGGCCGACGAAGAATACATCGACCAGTCCATCGCCAAGCTGGAGCGGGTTTGCTGGGAGGCAAAGAAAGCACTTCCCTGGGCCAACGGCACCTCGGAGGATAAAGCAGTTTTGTCTCCAATCGCTTTAGCCGAAGAATGCCGGAAGATCGGCATCAACGCGCCGACCTCACTGGCCGAAGACGATGCCGACTGTCAACGCTGGGAGCGGGAGCATTTAGATCTTGGATATGTCCAGGAGATGCGCCGCTGGCGGAAAGCCAACTTGCTCAAGACAAAATTCACCGCGATGAAGAACCGGCTTTCTCCGGCCACTGGAAGAATCGATTTTTCTCAAAAGTATTGCGGCTCGCATACAAAGCGCGCCTCCGGTGACCAGGGCTTCAACGTCTTCGGATTTCAGCGGGAGCCGTTCCCCTGCAAAGTTTTGATAGAAGGCCAGACTGTCTGGGACTTAAAAGTTGAAGACCGGGTTGACATGCGCCGCGCCATTCATGCCCACAACGATGAAACCTTGTGCATCGCGGACCTGGCACAGATCGAGCCGAGAACCACCGCTTGGGTGACCAATGACAAAGCGAAGATCGACCTGATAAACGCCGGGCTCTCTGTCTACCAGGTCCATGCCATCCAGACGCTCGCCTGGCGCGGTGAAAACCTGAAGAAGGAAGATCCTGACAAATACGCACTCTGCAAGATGCGCGTGCTGGGTCTTTCCTACGGTTGCGGCTGGAAGCGGTTCATCGACTACTGCTGGGAACAGTTCGGCCACTTGATTACCGTAAAGGAATCTCGTTTCCAGGTGAATGACTTCCGGCGGAAAGAGCGGAAGATCGTCCAGCTCTGGAACAAGCTCGGAAATTTATTAGATACTTCCTTAGGGGATGACATTGAAATCGAGCAGCCATCCTGGAACGTGATGCGCTATCGGGATTTGAGAAAATCCAAAGGGCAGCTTGCTGCGATTCTGGCCACTGGAAGAATCAATCGACTCTGGGGCTCACTGCTCTGTGAGAACATGATCCAGGCCATTGCGAGAGACGCCTTCTATGAGAAAATGCTGATGATCGAAGATGCCGGCATCCCCACCTTGTTTTGTGTGCACGACGAAGGTATCACCGACGGGATCCACAAGTCCCAGGGACGCGAGGCTCTCGAGATTGTCACCGAAATCATGAAGGCGCCCTGCGAATGGATGCCCGGCATCAAGCTGGACTCTGAGGCTTTCCTCTCACCCTTTTACAAAAAATAATATGCCTCGCTGGGTGCCAAATCCCAACTACGAAACTGCAACACACTATTTTGAATTTATCGGACTCGACTCACCCTTTTACAAAAATAATTATGGATATAAACCAACTCAGAAAAATGGATCCGGAAGATCTTACTGCCCACGACGTCGTGACGCTGGTGGTTCTTGCCGGATTTGCCGCCAGCGGGCACGCCTCACCAGATGAAATTGTCATTCCGAAATTGGTAGGCTTCTCACGGGAAGTTGCCGATGAATTCCTGAAACAACGGGAGGTCAAATGACTCCGATCAGCCTGTCCAGAACATTACCGCACTTCACAGTGTCAGTGCTCCCCTACGACGTCAACACCAGCGAAGTCCTTATCATGCACCGTGGCGAAAATGTCCGATCCGCCAAAAACTGCCTGGCCATCCCATCCGGCCTGCTGGAGCACGGTGAGTCCTTTGCCGACGGAATCCTGCGAGAACTTTATGAGGAGCTTGGCTTGGAACGAAATAACCTGCTGGACTTGAAATTCCGAACCATCTACCGCAATCTGCCAGGCGACGGTTTCGATTGGGTGATCGGTATCTGGACAATCGGCGTGCGTGACCTGTCCCTGGCAAAGAACATGGAGCCGGACAAGCATGACTGGATCGAAAGGATGTATCCGCCTGCGCTCGGCAGCCTCCTACAACTACACCACCTTTGGGGCGGCGGGCTTGCCGACGCCCTCACACCAGTTTTGGAAGCTTTGATAAAAGAATGAACCACCCGCTATATAACTTTTAAACTATGACACTTGCTCACCTAAATAAAATGGACAGATGCCACAACCTCCTTGACACACCAGCGCCGGAAGTAGTTGGAGAACTCATCGAAGAAGTGCGGAGACTTCGTGCAATCATCGAAAAGGAACGGGAATTTGTCGCCCGATTCCTCATCCCGTGGAAACGCCACCTCGACAGAACGTGGCTTGATGGATTTGTGGAAAGCGGCTCTGTCGTGTTCGACGAGCTTGGAATGGTGCATCCGACTCCATTGGATAAACCGGAAGGCCTTCCGGAATGAACCATCCGATCATCGTTATCGAAGGACCGGACGCAACCGGCAAAACCACATGGGCTGAGACCTACTGTAAGAAATACAGCGGGCGGAAGATGCACCTGACTTTAAGGAAGGCCATGCACGCCCACCAGGTGGCGGCTATCTCCCTGGCTGCACAGTGGGCCAAGGAATGCCCGGTTGTCATCGACCGGCATTGGCCTTCGGAGAACATCTATGCAGGCGCCTATCGAAAAGGCACCAAGCTCGTCGAGGAATCCCGCTGGACCGCCAACGTCATGGCAGACCTTGGGGTCTTTTATGTGGTCGCCCTGATGGAAAGCCCCAAGCGGATGGTGAAAGCCCACGAGGAAACTTTCACAGCCAGGAAAGAAATGTATACCCCGAGTGAGAACTATCGCCAGGTGGTCCTGGGATACTGGGACTGGTGGTTTGGCACCAATACGGCGGGCATCCAAACCGGCTTCTGCCAGCGTCACGCTCCGGCCTGCGCCAAGCATATGGCCGCCTATCAGTATGACCGCGACTTGGATGGCGAAACCACGAAGTCTTTAGAGAACCACATTTTTGACGTCAACGCCCTGGCGACCGCCTGGCGGAAGCACTGCATGGTGAATAAGCTGTCCCAACGGATGGTTGAAGATCGGAGTTTTTTAGAACGTGAGTGCGGCTTGAAACGAAAAGCCAAAAGATAATATGGAAATTGAACTTGACGAATTTGAAAGTGACGGCGAGCTGTTTTTACGGCCGACCCACGAACATCAGCGCCATCTATTTTCGCATCTGCTTGGCAATTCAGGGGCTTGTTGCTTCAGAGAAGAGCTGGACCGGGTGACTAGCCTTGCAGAAGCCCACGGCTGGCAAATAACTGTCCACCGAAAAAAGCGGGGATAACAAGTCTTCCGTTTCCGCCTATGCCACCCGTTATTACTAACTGTCATGAGTTCCATAAGTATCGATTTCCCCTGCATCCAAAACCTCGCGTCTGCCGACATTGAATTTTTCAAGCCATGGGAGTTTTTGCCAAAAGTTCCGAAGTTCAAGAACAAGCGCCTCTATAAAGAGTGGCTCGCCCAGGAGTCTGCCGGCCACTGTCTCTATTCCGGATTTCTTGGAGTGATTCCTTCGCTGCGGGTGCAGCAGGACGCCAACCCAATCCACTCTATTCATGCTTTGGTTGCCGACTACGATGCGGAAATCTCTGACGACGACATCGAGAGCATGTTGGACCGTGCAGAAGAGTTCACACCGAACTGGGTGCACACGACGCCCTCTGGCGGAGCCAGGTTGGTCTGGGTGCTCTCCCGGCCGGTATTGGTAGCTTCACAGCCTATCCTGCAGAAAACTCTCAAATCGGCCGCCAAGGCGATGGATCTGCGGGGATTGCTTCCGGGCTTCGACTTGCAGAATGCTTTCCTCAATGCGACCATCTATTACGATGTCGGCCGCGACTGGATTCCGGTGGAAGGCACCAAGCCTCTAAAAGCCGAGCTCGTCGAGGGCTGGATGCTCAAGAATTCCGACGGGGTGAAGTGGGGCGGTGAGGAAATCCCATACGACATTTTGGAAGCCAAGCTCCAGGAGCAGTTTCCCGGACGCTGGGACGGCCCATTTGTCGAGGGAGCACGAGGGGTGCGTTTCTGGGATGCCCTGGCCGACAACCCCACAGCGGCGATCGTCAGGCCAACCGGGATGCAATGCTTCACGGGGCCATCCGGCTTTGTGACCTGGGAGAAGATCTTTGGGAACGCCTTCGTCTCGCAGTTCACGGCGGCCAAGCTGGGCGAGGTCGTCGAGGGAATCTGGTATGACGGGAAGACCTATTGGTATCAGTCAGCGGATGAAAAGTGGGAAGGGAGAGCTGAGAGGGAGATGGTCCGGTTCTTCAAAGTCGACCGGGAACTGTCCGGCGACAAGGAGAAAGGCCAGGACGCCACAGAAGTCGAGCATGCCCTTCATTCTGTGGACCAGCACAAACGGGTTGCCGGCGCCGCGCCGTTCGTCTACCTCCCGGCCGGCATGATCGAGTTCATGGGGAAGAGGGTCCTGAACACGGCCAGGGTGAAAGTCGTGCAGCCCGCCAAAAGGGTGGAAGACTGGGGCGACCGATTTCCCTGGCTCGCGGAATTCTTCGAAAGCTTTTTCGATACCGAAGAGCAGTGCCTGTTCTTCATGTGCTGGCTGAAGCGGTTTTACTGCTCGGCACTCGAAGGAAGTCCGCGGCAGGGACAAGCACTCTTTATTGCCGGAGAAGCCGGCCGCGGAAAAACTCTGCTCAGTAATAAGATCATTTCCGGACTGGTCGGCGGTCACCAGGACGCGGCAAAGTTCCTGCTTGGGGAAAGCGACTTCAACAAGGAGCTCTTCCACCACGGTCTCTGGGCGATCGACGACGCCACGCCCGGCGACAACCTGGGCGACCACAAACGGTTCTCATCTTTGTTGAAAAAAGTCACCGCCAACACCAGCTTTGAATACCACGCGAAATTCCACGACTCCGTGATGGTAGAGTGGACCGGGCGGGTGATTATCACCGGCAACCTGGATGCGGAGTCTTTAAGAATACTTCCGGATTTAGATGTTTCTATCCTCGACAAGATCATGCTTTTCAAAGCGTCCGAGGTCAACCGGATTTTCCCTGACAAAAAAGACCTGGAAGAAATCATTGACCGGGAACTTCCTTACCTCGCCGCCTGGCTGGTCGCATTCGATCCACCGGCAGAATGCCTTTCCGACAAACCCCGCTACGGAGTGAAAAGCTACCACCATCCGGAACTGAGACTGGCCGCCGGAGAAAGCACCGACGCCACGGTCCTCGGAGAAATTCTTGAGTCCTTCATCGCGGAGAGAATCAAAAACAAGGAGCCAGTGCCGTGGACAGGGACAGCGACGGCGCTCATGCAGGATATTTTGCTGGATGACGTTCTGAAGAGCATGATCGGAAGAAATTCCGTGAAGTGGCTTTCCATTCAACTCGGCAAACTTGAGGCGCAGCAGAAGAATGTGTATGCTCGGCGGATCAACGGCCGCAAGATATATTTTCTCGAAGCTCCGGGGATTCTCAAAAACGGCGCCAAATCTCATCCCTGAAAATAATTGATTTCTTGGAGTGCCGCCGGATCGCAGCCCGGAAGCGTCAAAAGGCAACCCTAAAAATAATTGAAAATAATTGTTTACAAGGTGGCTGGCTGCCAGGTATACTCTCATTCGTCATGAGAAATACAACTCCAACAACACTGGACCAGCGCACGAACATCCGCGCCCTGGTAGAACTGAACGACAGCGACATCGCGGCCAAAGTCCCGGCGGTCTTCGCGACCAGCCCCGACGGAAGCGTCAGCAAGCGCTACACCTTTATGAGCACTGCCGACGTTCTCCCCATCCTCCGCTCCAACGGCTTCGTCCCGACGAGCGTCACAACCCGCAAGAAAGGAACGGTCCACTCGCAGCACCGCCTCGAGCTCTTCCGCAAGGATGACCTCAAAGCGCTGGCCGCCGGCAAAGCGGCCGACTGTCCGCGGATCATCTTGGAAAACTCCCACGACCGGACGCGGCGCCTGGTCTTCATGGCCGGCTACTACCGCCTCGTGTGCAGTAACGGAATGGTGGTCCCGAGTGGGATGCACGCCGAGCTGAAGCATCTCCACATCAAGCTGGACACCGCCGGGGTGAAAGTCTTGATGGAT
>Ga0265297_10007527_pt1 | contig 15033 bp, 18 predicted proteins | sample Munlanlwell13791_FD_192502 | JGI IMG/M metagenome (GOLD analysis project Ga0265297, IMG submission 192502) | Leachate microbial communities from a municipal landfill in Southern Ontario, Canada - Leachate well 137-91 | ecosystem: Engineered > Solid waste > Landfill > Unclassified | place... | reverse complement strand
CACTTCGAGCACGCCGACCGCCGGCCCGCCCGAGGGGATATAGGTCAGGCTGTAGGGCACCGCGTCGGCGGCGATATGGGTGATCGTGCCGTGGCCGTCCATGAAGAGCATGTCGAGCGCGATCGGCGTGTTCTTCATCCACATGGTGATCGCAGTGGGCCTGGCATAGAGGAAGATCATCCCGCCGTCCGCGGCCAGATGGTCGCGGAACATCAGGCCGCGCTCCCGCTCCTCCTCCGTCAAGGCCAGCTCGACCTGGAACAGGTGGCGTTGCCCGGCCGAGTCGACGATGGTCAGCGGCTCGACCGTGGCTGCCCTTCCGGCAGCCGGCACCACGAAGGCGAACAGAAGGGCCAGAACGGCAAAAAGGGAACGGCGCATGGTCATGCCGAGGACGGTGCCGCCGAGCCCCTTGCCCGTCAAGCGCCGACAGGTCATAGTCCGCCGATCTTCACTCGGGGGAGCCGGAGCGCCGGCTGAGAGGTTCCACGCGGAACGACCCCTAGAACCTGATCCGGTTCAGACCGGCGTAGGGATGGGTGCGATGGCTTCTTCTCCGTGTCCGGCCGGTGCCGGCGCGTCTCCTGCCGTATCGATTACCGGTGCCGACTTGCGCTTCGGCGCGACCTGCCATTTCGAGGGCCTGGACCTCGTCGTGGAGGCCGGCCGCACGACCTGCCTGCTCGGGCCGAGCGGGGTCGGCAAGTCGAGCCTGCTGCGTGCCCTGGCCGGCCTCGCCCCGGCCGGGTTGAGCGGGCGGATCGCGGCCGATGACGGGCGGCCGCTGGCCGGCCGGGTCGCCCTGATGGACCGGCGCGACTGCCTGGTGCCCTGGGCCTCCGTACTCGACAATGTGATGCTCGGGGCACGCCTGCGCGGCGATGCGGCCGAGCCCGAACGGGCTGCCGCCCTGCTCGGCCGCCTGGGCCTTCACGAGGCGCTGGCGCTCCGCCCGGCGGCGCTGTCGGGCGGCATGCGGCAGCGTGTGGCGCTCGCCCGCACGCTCTACGAGGCACGGCCGGTCATCCTGATGGACGAACCCTTTTCCGCCCTCGACGCCGTCACCCGCTATCGCCTGCAGGGCGAGACGGCGCGGGAGATCGCCGGGCGCACGGTCCTCCTCGTCACCCACGACCCGGGCGAGGCTTTGCGCCTGGGCGACCGGGTGCTGGTGCTGGCCGGGCGGCCGGCCCGGCTGACCGAGGTGGCGGTGCCGGCCGGGCCGCTGCCGCGCGATCCGGGTGCTGCCGATGTCGCCGCAGCGGAGTCGCGCCTGCTCGCCGCCCTCGCCGCGGAGGCCGCATGAAACAGATCGCCGCAGGGATCGCCACCCTCGCCCTTCTCGTCCTCTTCTGGCAGGTGGTGGTCTGGCTGGCCGCGCCACCGCCCTTCATCCTGCCCGGCCCGGCCGCGGTCGCCCGCGCGCTGATGGACCAGGGCGGCCTTCTGCTCCGCCACGGCTGGCTCACCCTCGTCGAGATCGTGGCCGGCATGGCGGTCGGCAGCCTGATGGGGATCGGCGCCGGCATCGGCCTCGGCGCCACACGCCACCTGCGCCACCTGCTGCTGCCGCTCGTCGTCGCCAGCCAGGCGATCCCGGTCTTCGCGGTAGCACCGCTCCTGGTGCTCTGGCTCGGCTTCGGCCTCGCCTCCAAGATCGCCATGGCCTCGCTGATCATCTTCTTCCCGGTCACCGTGGCCATGGCGGACGGCATCACCCGCCTCGATCCGGTCCTGGCCGACCAGGCAAGGGTGATGACCGGCGGCAGCGCCAGGCCGGGCCGGCGGCTTCGCCTGATCCGCCACCTCTACGGCCCCGCCGCCTTGCCGGCGCTCGCCTCGGGCCTGCGCATCGCCGCCGCCGTCGCCCCCATCGGCGCCGTGGTCGGAGAGTGGGTGGGGGCTGCCGGCGGCCTCGGCTGGCTCATGCTGCAGGCCAATGCCAGGGCCAGGATCGACCTGATGTTCGCCGCCCTGATCGTGCTCGCGGTCATGGCCGTCGCCCTCTACCGCCTGGTCGACGCCGGGCTTCGCCGCGCCGCCCCCTGGGCCGCGCCTCAATCCCCGATTTCCTGACGGAGGCATAAGATGAAGAAGACAATCGCCCTGGCCTTGGCGGGCCTGCTCGCGGCCGCGCCGGCCCTGGCGGCCGACAAGCTGACCGTGCTGCTCGACTGGGCGGTCAATCCCGACCATGCCGCCCTGGTCGCCGCCGAGAGCCAGGGCTATTTCAAGGCGCAGGGTCTCGATGTCGAACTGATCGCCCCGTCCGATCCCAACGACCCGCCCAAGCTGGTCGCCGCCGGCAAGGCCGATGTCGCCATCACCTATCAGCCGCAGCTTCTCCTCCTGGTCGACCAGGGCCTGCCACTCCGCCGCATCGCCACGCTGGTCGACACGCCGCTGAACAGCGTCGCCGTGCTGGCCGACGGGCCGGTGAAGACGCTGGCCGACCTGAAGGGCCGCAGGATCGGCTATTCGGTGGCGGGCTTCGAGGATGCCCTGCTCGGCGCCATGCTGGCCGAGGCCGGCCTGAAGACGTCCGACGTCGAGCTGGTGAACGTCAATTTCTCCCTGGCGCCGGCCCTGGCTTCCGGTCAGGTCGATGCGGTGATCGGCGCCTACCGCAATTTCGAGATCCCGGAAATGGCGCTCCTGGGCAAGCCGGCGCGGATCTTCGCGGTCGAGGATCACGGCGTGCCGGCCTATGACGAGCTGATCGCCGTGGTCGCGGCCGACAAGGCGGCGGACCCGCGCCTGCCCCGTTTCGTCGCCGCCTTGGAACAGGGCGCCACCTATGTCCTGAACCACCCGGAGGACGCCTGGGCCGGCTTCGTCAAGGCCTACCCGGACCTGAACGACGACCTCGACCGCCAAGCCTACACCTTGACCGTGCCGCGCCTGGCGGCCTCGCCCGCGGCGCTGGACCCCGGCCGCTACACCCGCCTCGCCGCCTTCTTGAAGCAGGCCGGCCTGATCAAGACGGCGGGCAAGCCGTCTGACTATGCCCTGATGCCCTGAAGACAAAAGAACGGCGCGTACCCTGCCCGGGACGCGCCGTCGGCATAGTTCGCGAGGAACCGGATGCCTAGTTCGGTTTCAATTCGGCGACCTGCGGTCCCTTGTCGCTCTCGACGATGCGGACCGAGACGGCCTGGCCGGGCGCCACTTCGGCGACGCCGGACCTGCGCAAGACTTCCATATGGACGAAGATGTCGGGCGTTCCCTCGCCGCGCGAGACGAAGCCGTAGCCGCGCGCGCGATTGAACCATTTCACCATCGCGGAGACCGGCGGACCGGCTTCCTCGACCTGCGGCAGGGCGCGCCTGGGCGGCGGCCTCAGCCGGTCGCTGGGCAGGGCGGTCGACGGATCATGGTCGATCACCCTGAGGGCCTGGAAGCCCTTGGGCCGGCGGACCGCCTCGCAGCGCACCGTCGCCCCCTCGTCGACATGATCGAGTCCCGCCTGGCGAAGGGCCGACAAATGCAGCAGCACGTCCCCCTGGCCATCACCCGGCGTGACGAAGCCGTAGCCCTTCGTCATGTCGAACCATTTCACGCGTCCGGAGATTTCGATTGTGGCGATATCGGCGCCGCCACTCGCCGCCATGATGTGTTCCATGAGCAACTCTTCCCACACTGAAAAGATGACGGGCAGGTCACCTTTTCGGGCTATCCCCCTATTTTTACGCGCAGATTTTCCTGCGTTCTTGTGACGCCATATTCCCACCGTGACCCGATCCTGTCACGAAGAATGATTTTTGCCTGTGAAGTCAAATTGCTCCCAAATGGATGCAGAATTGCTGCGTCGCGAAGGCTTCGCTGCCCCGCAACACGTCACAGGGTTCCCATTACGGCCCGGATAAGCCAGACTGGCCCGAAGTTGAAACCAGACGGTCTGAAAGGGAGACTGGTGGCACAAAGACTGTTGCTGGGGGCGACCTTCTATCTTCTCTGGGTCGCGCTCTCGGGCCACTTCTCGCCTTTTCTTCTGGTCACGTCCGTCCTGTCGGTCGCCGGTGTCGTCCTGCTGCTCATTCATCTCGGCCTGATCGCAAAGGAATACCAGCCTTTCGCTCTGGTTGCATCACTTGTCGTCTATTGGGGCTGGCTGCTGGTCGAGATCGCCAAATCGAACCTGGACGTCGCCCGTTGCGTGCTCGGCCTCGGCCGCCCGGCGACGCCGACCATGGCCTGGATACCGGCGCCGCAGAAGACCGAGCTTTGCCGCACCCTCTACGCCAATTCGATCACCCTGACCCCGGGCACCGTCACCGTGCTCGCCGAGGGCGATCATTTCCTGGTCCATGCGCTGCATCGCGAAGGCATTGCGGCGCTGAATACCGGCGAGATGGCGCGGCGATGCACCGATCTGGACGAAAATTTCCGCGGGCGGACCGCCTGAAATGTTCTACGGCGCCGCCATCGCCCTGTTCGCCTGCTTCGCGCTCGCCTTGATTCGGGCCTTCGCCGGGCCTTCGGTGTTCGACCGCGTGCTGGCCCTCAACATGATCGGCACCAAGACGATCCTGCTGATCGCCGTACTGGGCTTCGCCACCGACCGTTACGATTTCATCGATATCGCGTTGGTCTACGCCGTTCTGAACCTGATCGGCACCGTGGCGCTACTGCGCTTCCTGACCGCGGACAAGGAGGCATCGTGAGCGCGGGCGAGATCCTCGACCTCGCCCGCCGCCTGCTCGGCGAAGGGCTGCTCGGGCTCGGCGCGCTCGCCGTGCTGGTCGGCGCCATCGGCCTGCTGCGCCTGCCCGATTTCTACACCCGCGCCCATGCCGGCGGCGTCACCGATACCGCCGGGGCGATTTCCATGTTGACCGGCCTCGCCCTGCTGGCGCCGGACCCGCTGGTCTCCCTGAAGCTGCTGATCGTGCTCGCCGTCTCGCTCTTCGCTTCGCCGACGAGCTGCCATGCGCTGGCCCGGGCGGCCTTCCGCTCCGGCCATCGGCCGGCGCTCCACGGCAACCGTCTGCCGCCGGCGGCACCGGGGGAATAGGCCTTGGAACAATTCCTGATGATCGGCCTTCTGGCCGCCCTGGCGGCGATCGCGGTCGCCGTCGCCTTCATGCGCGACCTCCTGGTCGTCGCCATGCTGTCGAGCATTTTCAGCTTCGCCTGCTGCGCCCTCTTCGTGCTGTTCGATGCGCCCGACGTCGCCTTCACCGAGGCTTGCATCGGCGCCGGCGTCTCCACCGTCTTGACCCTGGCGGCACTGCGCCTGACCGGCCGGCAGGAACGCCGCAGCGGCCGGCCGGCCACCGCGATCGCCGCCATGGTCGCCACTGTCTGCGGCCTGGCGCTGGTCTATGGTTCGCTCGACCTGCCGCGTTTCGGCGATCCCCGCGCGCCCGCCAACGGCCATGTCGCGCCCCACTACCTGACCCGGAGCGAGGGCGAGATCGGCATTCCCAATGTCGTCACCTCCGTGCTCGGCAGCTACCGCGGCTATGACACGTTGGGTGAGACGGTGGTGGTGTTCACCGCCGCCCTCGGTGTCCTGCTGCTGATCGGCGGGGCGCAGGCCCGGCCGGGCAAGCGGGGCGAGGCGCCGGCCCGGGCCGACCGCGACGTGGTCCTGCGCGCGATCGCCACGCTCTTCGTGCCGATGACCCTGTTCCTCGCCCCCTATGTCCAGTTCCACGGCGCCTACAGCCCGGGCGGCGGCTTCCAGGCCGGCGCCATCCTGGGCGGCGCCCTGATCCTCTACGGCCTGGTCTTCGGGGTCGAGCGGCTGAACCGCCTGGTGCCGGAAGCCGTCCTCCGGGTCATCGCCACCCTCGGCGTACTGACCTACGGCGGCACTGGACTGGTCACCCTGGCGCTGGGCAAGGGCTTCCTCGACTACGACGCCTTCGGGACGCGGCCGGTCGGCCAGCAGATCGGCCTGACCGTGATCGAACTCGGCGTCTTCATGACCGTGGGCGCCGTCATGACCCTGCTGTTCCAGCGCTTCGCCGGCCGGGGTGAGGCATGAAGGACCTGGTCGGACTCTTCCCCTATTGGGCCGTCGCCCTGTTGATGATGACAGGGCTCTATATCGTCATCGCCCAGGGCAATCTCGTGAAGAAACTGATCGGCCTCGGCATCTTCCAGGTCTCGGTCTTCGTCCTCTATATCGCCATGGGGGTCGTCTCGGGCGGCACGCCGCCGATCCTGGAAACCGGCTTCGTCACCTATTCCAACCCGTTGCCCTCGGTGCTGATCCTGACCGCCATCGTGGTCGGCGTCGCCACGCTGGCGGTCGGCCTCGCCCTGGCCGTCCGCATCCGTGAGAGTTTCGGCACCGTCGAAGAGGACGAGCTGTTGCCCCTGACCGAGCCCGAGGCCCCGGCCGACGCGGAGCCTCACGCATGAGCGTGCTCGATCACGCGCCGGTGCTGGTGGTCGTCCTGCCCCTGCTGACGGCCCCGATCATCGCCTTGCTGCGCAGCGCCCGGGTGGCGGGGGTCGCCACTTTCGTGGTCGCCGCCCTCGATGCCGCCCTCGCCTTCGTACTGTTCGCCCGGACGCTCGACGGCAGTGTGATCTCCTATGCCATGGGCGGCTGGGCGCCGCCCATCGGCATCGAATACCGGATCGACCTGCTGTCGGCCGTGATGGCTTGCCTGACCAGCTTCAGCGCCGCCCTGGTGGCCTGGTTCCTGCCCGTCTCGATCGCCCCAGAGGTGACGCCGGGCGACCGCCCCCGCCTGTTCGCCGCCTTCCTGCTCTGCCTCGCCGGACTGACCGGCATGGTGGTCACGGGCGACCTGTTCAATGTCTTCGTCTTCCTCGAGATTTCGTCGCTCGCGACCTATGTGCTGATCGCGGCCGGCGCAGGGCGGGACCGGCGGGCACTCACCGCCGCCTTCGACTACCTGATCCTGGGCGCCGTCGGGGCGACCTTCGTGGTGATCGGCATCGCCTTCCTCTATGTCGTCACCGGTACGCTGAACATGGCCGACCTCGGCAACCGCTTGCCGCTCGCGGGCAAGCGGGCGGGCGTGGTCGGGGCGAGCTTCCTCTTCGTCGGCCTCGCCCTGAAGACGGCGATGATGCCGCTGCACCGCTGGCTGCCCAACGCCTATACCTTCGCCCCCGCCGCGGTGACCACCTTCCTGGCCATGACCGCGACCAAGGTGGCGCTCTATCTGATGATCCGCCTGGCGGTGCTGGTCTTCGGCACGCCGGACGAAATCGGGCGGATCAATTTCGCCACCGTTCTGCCGCCGATCGGCCTCGTCATGCTGATCGCGGGTTCGGCCCTCGCCGTCGTCTCGGCCGACCTCAAGCGTCTGCTGGCCTTTTCCTCGATCGCCAATCTCGGGCTGATGCTGGTCGCCCTCGGCCTCGGCGGGGCGGCGGGGATCGCCGCCGCCCTGGTCAACCTGATCAACCACGCGGTGATCAAGGGCGGCATGTTCGCGACCGTCGCCGGCATCGTGCACCGAAGGGGCTCCAGCCGGATGGACAGCCTGGCCGGCCTGTCGCGCGAAATGCCCTTCGCCTTCGTCTTCCTGATGATCGGCGGCATGGGCCTGATCGGCGTGCCGCTGACCGCCGGCTTCGTCTCGAAGCTCCTCGTCGTCAAGACGGCCTTCGACCTCGGGCAGACCATGATCGCCGCCGGCGTCCTGCTGTCCTCGCTGATTTCGGTCGTCTATGTCTGGCGCATCGTCGAGGCCTGCATGATCGCCAAACCGGCAAAGCCCGGCCGGCGCCACGATGTGCATCCGATCTTCGCCGCCCCCATGGCCCTGCTCGGCGTCGGCACGCTGGCGCTCGGCATCGAGGGCGGCCCCCTGCTCGATGTGGCGACAAGGATCGCCGCCGCCCTGACCGGGGGTGCGTCGTGAGCGGCGCCGGCTTGATGCTCGCCGCCCTGGCCCTGCCGCTCGCGACCGCGCTGCTGATCGCCCTGGTGGGCGAGCGCCGCCCGGACCTCCGCGAGGCAGTGACCCTGGCCGGTGCCACCGCCCTGGCCATCACCGTGGCCCTGATGATCGCCGGCTTCGACAGCGCCACGGCAGCCCCCCTGGTGCTGGCCACGCTGGTCCCCGGCTTTTCGCTGACCCTGAAGGCGGAACCGATCGGCCTCGTCTTCGCCGGGGTGGCTTCCGGCCTCTGGATCCTGAATTCGCTCTATTCGATCGGCTACATGCGGGCCGAGCATGCGCCGCGCCAGACCCGCTTCTATGCCTGTTTCGCCCTTGCCCTCTCGGCCGCCATGGCGATCGCGCTGTCCGGCAACCTGGCGACCCTGTTCGTCGCCTATGAAATCCTCACCCTGGTGACCTATCCCCTGGTGGTCCATTGGCAGACCGAGGGGGCGATCGAGGGCGCCCGGCGCTATCTCGCCTATCTCCTGGCGACCTCGCTGGTGCCCTTCATGGCGGCGCTGGTCTGGACCTGGGTCGCCGCCGGCACGCTGGATTTCACCCCCGGCGGCATTCTGGCCGGCAAGGTTTCGGCCGCGCTGATGCCCGTCCTCCTCGGTCTCTATGCTTACGGCGTCGGCAAGGCCGCCTTGATGCCGCTGCACGGCTGGCTGCCCGCCGCCATGGTGGCGCCGACCCCGGTTTCCGCCCTGCTCCATGCCGTCGCCGTGGTGAAGGCTGGCGTCTTCACCCTGCTGAAGATCGCGGTCTATATCTTCGGCCTGCCCACGATGGCGGCGGCCGGGGACTGGCTGGTCTGGGTCGCCGGGGGAAGCGTGATCGCGGCCAGCCTGATCGCCATGACCAAGGACGATCTCAAGGCCCGGCTCGCCTATTCGACCGTGGCCCAGCTCGCCCTGGTGACGCTGGCCGTGGCCCTGGGCGAGCCCCTGGCCATCGCCGCCGGGGTGCTGCAGCTCGTCATGCATGCCTGGGGCAAGATCACGCTGTTCTTCGGCGCGGGCGCCATCCAGATCGCCACCCACAAGAAGAAGCTCTCGGAAATCGCCGGGATCGGGGCGCAGATGCCGCTGCTGATCGTCTCCTTCCTGGGCGGGGCGCTCTCGGTCGCCGGCCTGCCGCCCTTCGGCGGCATGTGGCCCAAGTATCTGCTGCTCGAAGCGGCGGCCGGGCGGCACATGGTGCTGCTCGTCGTCTGCCTAGGCCTTTCCACCCTGTTGACCCTCGGCTATCTCCTGCCGGTCGTGATCACCGCTCTCTTCCGTAAGCCGCGCGACGAGGATCCCCACGCCCTGCCGGACACGGGCCACGAGCCGTCCCCCCTACCCCTGCTCGCGCTGCTGCCGCCGGTGATCACCGCGGCCGGCTGCATCCTGCTGTTCCTGGCAGCGCCGGCGATTCTCGCCTTCATCGCCCCGGCGATCGGGCTGGAGACGTTGCCATGACGGAGATGGCGCACGCGCTCCTCGGCGGCGGCCTGCCGCCCGGCTGGCCGCTGCTGCTGGCCGGCCTGATCGCCTTTGCCGTGCGGAGCGAGGTCATCGGCCGGCTCGCCGGCATCGCCGGCCTGTGCGCCAGCCTGGCACTGGTCCCCGACCTGGCGGCGGCAGCCAACCTCCTGCCGCTGGAACTCGCCTTGATGGTGACCTTCCACCTCGTGGTCGGCATCGGCATCCTGTTCGCCGGTCAGCGGCCGGACCGGATCGCGGTCGCCGGCGGCCTGATCGCCGGGGGAGCCGCGCTGGCGGCGCTGGCGGCCCGCACCCTGCTCGGCTTCGCGATCTGGACCGAGGTGATCGCGCTGGCTTCCGCCTTCATCGTCATGGCAGGCGGCACCCCGCGCGCGCTCAGTGCCGGCCTCGCCTATCTGCTGCTCCAGGTGACCGCGGGGGTGCTGCTGCTGATCGCCGCCGCCCTCGGCCAGATGGATGCGCCGGTCGTGCTGTGGCTGCTGTTCGCGGCCTTTTGCCTCAAGGTCGCGGTGCCCCCGGTGCACGGCTGGCTGGTCGCGGCCTATCCGGCCGCCAGTCCGACCGGCTCGCTCTTCCTCGCCGCCTTCGCCACCAAGGTCGCGGTGGTCAGTCTGGGCGCCGCCCTCGCGGGGGCCGAGCCGCTGCTCTGGCTCGGCCTCGTGATGGCGGTCGGGGCCGCCATCCCCATGCTGTTCGAAGCCCATTGGCGGCGCGCCCTGTCCTGGTCGCTGGTCAGCCAGCTCGGCGTCATGGTCGCCGGTATCGGCCTCGGCAGCCCGGAAGCGATGCAGGGCGTCGTCCTGCTCGCGATCGGCCATATTCTCTATTCGACGCTGCTGTTCCTGGCCGCCGGTTCGCTGGAAATCCGGGACGGAAAGGCGCCCCGGGGGCTTCGCGTCCTCGCCCTGCTCGGCGCCCTGTCGATCGGCCTGCCCGGGCTCGCCGGCTATGGCGGCAAGGCGCTGATCGGCGAAGCGCTGATCCATCACCACATGGCCTGGGCCGATTATGTGATCGTCGTGGTGGGCGCCCTGGTCTTCGCCGCGGTCGGTCTCCGCCCGCTGGTCGAGCGCTGCACGCCTGCCCCCGGCGCGCCCTGGATCAGCCTGCGCGAGGCCGCCGCCACGGCGCTCCTGGTCGCCGGCAGCCTGCTCGTCGGGCTGTTCGGGCCGCTGATCGCGCCTGCGGCCTCGGTCGCCTGGCACGCCGGGCCGCTGATCGTCCAGGCAATCGCCCTTTCGCTGGCTTGCCTTACCATGGTGCCGGCGGTGCGGCGGCGCTGGCCGCAATGGCCCGATGCGCTCGATTTCCTGGCCTTGCCGAAGCCCGCCTGGGTCACCGGCGCCATCACGGGCCTCACGGTCTTCGGCGAGATGCTGAGCCGCATCGGCGCGGTCGCGAGTGCGCTCACCGCTGCGATCGGCCGGACCGGCGGGCGCCTTTTGCTGGCGACGGCGCGGGGCCTCACGGCCGGCGGGCTCGGCGACGGCGTGCTGTGGGCACTTGCCTTGTTGACCGTCGCGCTTATCGTCTCCTTCGGCTGAGACGGAACAGAAAGACAAGCATGGGCACCTTCGCCGGCCTACTGGCCAGCCTCGCCTTCGGCGGCATGGCCTTCTTCACCTTCGTGATGGCGCCCCTCGTGTTCGGCAAGCTGGGGCCGGAACAGGCCGGGCGCTTCATGCGCGACGCCTTCGCCGTCTATTACCCCGCCATGGCGGTGCTGACCGGGACTTCCGCCCTGACCGTGCCGCCACTCTGGATGGGGGCCGTGTTGGCCTTGACCGCCATCGGCTTCCTGGTCGGCCACCTGCTGCTCCGGCCCGAGATCAATGCCCTGAGCGACCGCAAGGCGGCCGGCGACGTCGAAGCGATCGCCCCGTTCCGTCGCCTGCACGGCGTCAGCCAGGCCCTGAACCTCGTCCAGTTCCTGGCCCTGCTGATCGTGGTCGGCGCGCTGCTGAACCGTTAGGTCGTCGGCCGCCACAGGACGTGCAGGGCGAGGCCCAGCACCGAGGCGCCGAGCCCCAGCATCGAAACGGCGATCCAGCCCCCCTGCACCCAGGCGACGCTGGCCGCCGCCGAACCGACCGCGCCGACGCTGAACAGCGTGGTCATGAACACCGTGTTGATGCGGCTGCGCGCCGCCGGTTCCAGGGCGAAAATGCGCGCCTGATGGGCGACCATGGAGAGCTGCACGCCGAAATCGACCACGATCACCCCGACCACCAGGCCGGCGACCGAGGGCACGAAGGCGAAATCGATGAAGCCGAGCGCCACGGCGACGAGGCCGGCCCCGATCACCAGGGCGGGCCCCCGGGTATCGGCCAGCCGGCCGGCGACCGGCGCTGCGAAGACGCCGACCAAGGCGAGCACGCCGAACAGGCCGGCGGCATCGGCGCCGAGGTGGAATGGCGGCCCCTCGAGATAGAGCGCCAAGGTCGACCAGAAGACCGAGAAGCCCCAGAACTGCGTCGCCTGTACCAGGGACGACTTGACCAGCAGCGGATGGCGCCGCGCGACATCGACGATCGAGCCGAGCAGCGACAGATAGCGGGCGTCGGAACGGGCGCCGCCCCGGGGCAGGATCGTGCCCAACATGGCGGCGAGGCCGAGGGTGAGCAGCGCCCCCGCCCAATAAGCTGCGCGCCAGCCGAGATGTTCGCCGATCACGCCGGAAAAGACCCGGGCGAGCAGGATGCCGCCGAGCAGGCCGCTCATCACGATGCCCACCACCTGGCCGCGGCTCCGGTCGTCGGCCAGGGCGGCGGCGAAGGGAATGATCTGCTGCGCGATGGTCGAGGCGACGCCGATCGCGACCGAGGCGACGAGCACGGCGGAAAACCCGGGTGCCAGCGCCATGACCACCAGGGCCACGGTCAGGGCCGCCGCCTGCGCCAGAATCAGGCGCCGGCGATCGAGCGCGTCGCCCAGCGGCACGAGCAGGAGCAGGCCCAGCGCATAGCCGATCTGCGTCGCCGTCGGCACCAGGCCGACCGCCCCGGGCGAAACCCCGAAATCGGCAGCGATCAGACCGAGCAGCGGCTGGTTGTAATAGAGGTTGGCGACGGCGACGCCGCAGCCGACCGCCATGGCCAGAAAGATCCGGCGGCCGGCCGGGACGGGGGAAACGCTGGTCGTCATGGCCGCAGAATATCCGAGCATATTGGTCGGGTTAACGGCCAGGCCCGCCGTAGCCCCTTGCACCCCATGCATGAGCTGTGGCAGCGACGCCACATTCGCAACGGAGTGATGCAGGTCACGGATCTTTCATACGGGAAGGCGCATTGATGTTGTGACGCTATCGTCAAACAACAATGAGCCCAAGAAGATGAGCCCCGTCGCCGTCACCCGTCCCGCCACCGAAGCCGCCGCCCCGGCCGCTACGCCCGCTGCCGCCCAACCGGCCGTCGTCGTGCCGCTACGCAAGCGCGAGACCCGCCTCGTCCAGGCGGCCTCCACCGGCGTCAGCGGCGCCTGCACCGGCATGGTGGTCTTCGCCGACGAATTGCCGCGCTAAGACCCGAACACGACCGCATTCATGATGCGGCCGGGCATGAAGGCAAAGATGCCCGCCGCACCGAGAGCACCGAAGTAGAGCAGCAGCACGGCGCGCCTGTGCCGAGTGACGTCGCCGCGCCGTGCCCGCGCGACCAGGATCGGCAGGCCGATCAGGGTGGCGAGCGAGAGAATGTGGATCGGGCTGAAATCCCCGACCAGGCGGAGTTCGTGGATCCAGAACGAGCCGAGCGCCACAACGCCCATGGTCAGGGCCCAGAGCCAGCCCATCACCCGGTGCGGCACCGTGCCCTTGGGGCCGAGCAGGATGCCGGCGCCGATGCCGAGCGCGAGCAGCGCCGCGGCGACATGAACCTGGATCGCGATCGAAGCATTCAAGAGCGGCGCCAGCGACATGTTCCCTCCCCCGCGGACGAGGGAATTGGAACGCAGGCGAGCCCGGCCGTCGTCGTCCGTTCAGCGGAGGTGGCGGCGTTCCATGAAGATGCTGTGGGGATCGGCGACATATTCGCCGAAGGGTCCCCGCTCGGCGAAGCCGAAGGAGCGGTAGAGGCTCAGCGCTTCGGCATTGCGCACCCCGGTCTCCAGGCGGATCACGGTGATGTCGGCCTGCGCCGCGAGCTGGAGCAGCGCATTCAGGATCTCGCGCCCCAGGCCCTTGCCGCGGGCTTCGGGGGCGATATACATGCGCTTGATCTCGCCGTAGCCCGGGCGCGGCAGCAGGCCGCCGGTGCCGACGGCGACGCCGTCCCGGCGGGCGACCACGAATTTCGTGCCCGCGGCCTTCAGTTCCGCGATCGAGAGCAGATGGTTGCTCTCGGCCGGGTAGAGGTCGGCGTGGAAATTGTCCAGCGCCCGAATCAGCGCCGCAACCTCCGGCTGGTCGGGCGCCTCCTCGGTGACGGTGACCTGGGCCACCGCCAACTCACTCCAGCTCCGCGAGGATCTGGCCGTTGAGGGATTCGATTTCCATCCGGATATGCCGGTCGGTCAGATCCAGGCCCTTGGCCTTGAAATCGCCCAGCACCTTGCGGATCACGTCCTCGTCACCCGCTTCGACGAAATCGGCGACCACGACTTCCTTGGCATAGGCGTCGGCGGCCTCGCCCGATAGGCCGAGCTTGCCCGCCGCCCACAGGCCGAGAAGCTTGTTCCGCCGGGCAACGGCGCGGAAACGCTTTTCCTCGTCATGCGCGAACTTGGCTTCGAAGCCCTTCTCGCGCTCACCAAAATCGGCCATGGCAACCCCCTGGACAGAACTGGATCCTTTGCCGGGATATAAGGCGATCGGACCTGTGCTTGGCAAGGCCCCCGTGCGTGCACAAAACGCGATGATCGCCGCATTGTTTCCCGCGGCAACGTCCTGTATGGTCCCGCTTCGCGCGGAGCCCCACGGGCTTGACCGCGCCGGCTTCGTTTTCTCGACTGGCAGCCGTGTTCCGGATCTGCCAGAGGACCATACCACTCATGAGCCGCCGCAAGCAGATTTACGAGGGCAAGGCGAAGATCCTTTACGAAGGACCCGAGCCCGGCACCCTGGTGCAGTATTTCAAGGATGATGCAACCGCCTTCAACAACCAGAAGAAGGGGACGGTCACGGGCAAGGGCGTGATCAACAATCGCATCTCCGAATACATCATGACCCTGCTGAACGAGATCGGTGTTCCGACGCATTTCATCCGCCGGCTGAACATGCGCGAACAGCTGATCAAGGAAGTCGAGATCATCCCGCTCGAAGTCGTGGTGCGTAACGTCGCCGCAGGCTCGCTGTCGACCCGTCTCGGCATTCCGGAAGGCACCCAGCTGCCCCGTTCGATCGTCGAATTCTTCTACAAGGCCGACGAGCTGAACGACCCGATGGTGACCGAAGAGCATATCACCGCCTTCGGCTGGGCCACGCCCCAGGACATCGACGACATTCTGGCCCTGGCGCTCCGCGTCAACGACTTCCTCGTCGGCCTGTTCCTCGGCGTCGGCATCCGCCTGGTCGATTTCAAGATGGAATTCGGCCGGCTGTGGCAGAACGACGAGATGCGCATCGTCCTCGCTGACGAGATCAGCCCGGACAATTGCCGCCTGTGGGACATCCGCACCAACGAGAAGCTGGACAAGGACCGCTTCCGTCGCGATCTCGGCGGCACCGCCGA
>Ga0265297_10007526_pt1 | contig 15043 bp, 14 predicted proteins | sample Munlanlwell13791_FD_192502 | JGI IMG/M metagenome (GOLD analysis project Ga0265297, IMG submission 192502) | Leachate microbial communities from a municipal landfill in Southern Ontario, Canada - Leachate well 137-91 | ecosystem: Engineered > Solid waste > Landfill > Unclassified | place... | reverse complement strand
CAATCGAAGAATTTTTGCCCGGTCTCCGGGGATGGTGTTTTAGGCTGTTGAACATCTTGCGATCCTCTCTATCTGCCCAATCCTCCCCGTCTCTTCTACGCTCTCCGACGAGAGGGGTGCTTTTTACAATCATAACCCCTTGGCGATTCGGAGGATTTTCATCTAAACCCATTGATAAAGTAGAAAGAGCATCGACCAAGTCGTCGTGTTTTGCCGTCCCAAACTCGATAGCTTGGCCAAGTAGTCCTTCGCAACCGTGTCTCGGGAATTTCATCTGCTTTTTATGGATCTTGACTCCGGTCAATTCCAGTCTGGTGCGTTTATCTTTTGTATGAATCGGAACTCCGATAGCGTTAATGCCCTCCCTTTTCAGCGCAGATGTGATATGTCCTTGGAGCGCCACCTCTTCAACATAGAATCTATGATTGCGGTTATCGCCGTATATCCGACGGATATCTTTTACCGTTTCGATCATCTTTGACAGTCCCATTTGGCCATTTACCGAGTAGGGAAGGATGTAGATTTCTTGCTTTTCTCCCTCTCCGATCACAAGTGCATTAACCATTGCCGTTGGATCGTTCGTATCTTTTGCGCCGAGCGCCGGATCGATTCCGGTCACATAGCAGTAGCTTTGACCCTTCAGAATTTTCGGTAATTTGTCGTAGTATTGAATCCAGCTTTTTTGAATCACGGGCTCTCTGTCGTCAACTATGCGAAGCAGATATTCTCGACACCAAGCGTAGATATTTCCGACTTTGAGCTTCTCCTCTTCGATCGCTTGCATATCGGGATATTTGCCTTCCCAGGCGATTTTATTGCCGTTATCTTCGTCGAGCAGCGGATATTTCCTGAATATACCGGTTCTTCTGCTGTCTTCTATCTCATTTTTCAATCGCATGACGAGCGAATCCTGGTGCAACAGGTTAGCGGCAATGATTATTTTTGTATCCTTATCACCAAGAGGCAACACTTCGCTCGTAAACCATTTGTAAGTGGCATCTCGCGATTCCTGCGTTTTCACGCTGTCGGAATTTTCTATGTCGTCCGCAACAATCAGATCGGGGCGATATCGCCCGTGCCTGATACCTCTGAAGCTTTGCTCTTTCGAGACGGCGATGATTTTGGCGTTGTAGCGGGGAATGACTAAACTACAGTTATTCCATTCATCCATTTCTTGAAAGGGACCAAGATCGCGCTTGAGAAGCTCGTTCGTCTCCAGTTCTTTTCTAAGGTTCCTGAAGTGCGATCTGGCCTGTTCGGCGGTTTGGCTGATCAGGACGATAAATTTTCTCTGTTGTTTGCCGAGAATCGCCCAGATTGGATAGCTTAGACTCATCAGGGTACTCTTGCCTGATCCCCTAAAACTACACAAGACGGCAAGCCGGACGCTTTTGTCTTCAGTGATAGCAAACATTTCCTTGTGCAGATCGGCAATCGGGTGTTGAACATAGTCGGAGAGGTAAGTATGGAAAAACCACAAATGGCTTTTCCTAGTTACTTCGACTCGGGTCACCTGTTTTTTGATGATTTTCTTAATCTGTTTTTTGTTATTTTTTGGACTTTTCATTGCAATCTCCTTTTTTATTATTTTTCTTGACAACCAACGAGGCCAATTCCAAGGCTCTCAGGATGTCGGTTTCCTGTTCTTTGGTTAACTCATCTTTCTTGATCTCCAGACCGCCACTGACTTCTAGCCGGTTGGCGTAGGCCTTGTGCCTGTGGTTCAGCCAGTAGAATATTCCAGTCAGGTTGCCATCCTTAATCGAGGTTAAAAGCTTAGCTTCTGCAAGGTCGTTGACCAGTTGGTATCCTTCCTCAAGCGACTCATCACATCGGCTGGCGAACTTCTTGTTTTCCTGGCGCCAGCGATAATAGGTTGATCTGCTGACGCCCGCCCGCTCACACCCAATTTGGATTATGGGCGTGGATTTTAGTTGCTGGATGATTTTTGCCATAAGAGCTGACTTTTTTTGTGGTACAATGCTGTTGTTCTCGGTCATAGGCCTCCTTTCAGGAGCTTTGCCTTTTGACCCGAGAATTGCTCCCAACGGTTCCTGATAACTTCAGTATAGATTTCGCACTTTTCCATCGCGAAACAACGACGCTTGAGCATATTCGCCGCTATCAGGGTACTGCCACTGCCGCCAAACGGCTCGTATATCAGATCGTTTCGTTTGGTGAGGATTTTAAGGTAGGGAATGAGAATTTCGGTAGGCTTGGTGCCGAAGATGATCGCCTGACCGGTGCTTTTTTCATCTCCGGCATTTGACTCGATCACGTCGGTCGGGCAGTACTTTTTTCCTGATTTGTAGCCTTCCCAGTGAGCATCACCGGAAGTCGCGTATAAGGCCGTATCGTATTCATTCTGGAGCAATTCTTCTTCCGGTTCCAGGTTTAACCGCTTGTCGGGCGATGAGCCGAGAAGGGCAATATCATACTTTGAGAATAGCTTGTGTTTGGCGGCATAGCCCTGGTTGCGGTTGGGAATTTTCCAGATTATCATATTACGCAGGGACCAATGTTTCTCAATTTCGTTCCAGATTGTCATCGTGTTTTTCCAATTCTCAAAGACGATAATACTGAAATCATCTTTTTGCACTAGGGCTACATTTGACATCCATTTTGTGGTAAAGTCAGGAGGAAGAACATCGGTACCAATGTATTTACGGTTCTTCTTTGCGCCAAACCCATCGGTCGGCTTGCCGTGGCGCTTGGCGTTTAGATAGTCAAGAATATATGGAGGGTCAGTCACAACCATGTCGGCCTTCTCTCCATTCATTAGTTTCAGGACATCTTCTTTTTTGGTGCTATCTCCGCACATCAATCGGTTCTCTCTGAGAATATAGACATCTCCTGGTTTAACCTCGATCTTTGAGATCTTTAATTTTTCAAGCTCACGGTTTATGTCGAATTGTTCCGGCTCGGAATCAACTTCGAATATTTTATCCAGCTCCTCACTTTCGAATCCTATGTTTGCCAGCATGCTTTCGTCGAATTTGGCCAGAAGTTCAAAGCTAAATGAACCGGTGTTCTTATTTAACCTGAGATTCAACTCCTTCTCGGTTTCGATGTCGGGAATGTTCACATACACAATCGGGAATTCTTTTATCCCTAATTGCTTCGCCGCCGCAACGCGCATGTGAGATCCAATAATCACATTTTTCCTATTTGGCGCGCAATTTACGATTCCGGGATCTACAATTCCGTATTTTTTTATGCTTTCCATGAGGTCTGATAGCTGTTTCAAATCCCATTTTCTAGGATTATAACTAGCTGGAATCAAATCCTCGATTTTCACATACTCAATCTTATATTTTTCTTGCATCTTAGCCTCCTTTCAAGGCATTAACTAAAAAAACACCTCTGAAGGGTGTTTTGTTTGCTAGTCGCAAATCAAGGTACCCTTCAGGTACTTGGCCCCGCTGAAAGGCCAATTTTCTTAATTTGCAATCTAGCGCTGATGGCTATGATGCAATAGCGATTCGGCAAACAATGTCTGTCCGCTCGCTATATTAATACTCAGTTCTATGCATAATATTAAGGTGCATTTATCTTATTTATTTCATTCAACTATATAATTTTGTGATTGTCAAGTTTTGTGTCAAGCGTGCTTTACAAGCGTTTATAAACTCACGCGAAAGTCTTCAAAGGTCCAATAAGAGTCAAAAAATGAGACAGTTCCTTTTTATAGTGTCCCATTTTGTCTCATTATTGTTGGCAAAAACGCTCCTATAAGGTATAGTGGTTAAGGTACCAGTTGAGGTTTATAGACCGGAGTAGGGTACCAGTACCGAATACGGTAAATTTAAAATCATGATTTATTTTTGGTGTAGTAATTAGCCACCTGCAAGTGTTGGAAAAATAATTATTTTATAAATGAGAGAAGCCGAAACAAACTTTGATCCAGGTGTACAGGATAGCGCTATAGATGATCCTGGCACTAGACCACCTGAGGAGAAGGGGGTTGGAGATTACGACGCCTTGTCGACGCGTACTAATATACCGCCGGATTTTCTAGAAAGATCTTTAAATGAGCGACGTAATATTCCACCTCAAAACATTGACATAAGGACAACAGAAGATGCGCTAAGATGGTTTGTAGGCGACTTGAATGCTTCAGATTATCATCAGGCCATGATGAAAGTATTGGGGAGAAACGCAAGTGATTCACAAATCCGAGGTGAAATCAAAAGGGTTTTGGACGGATGGGTCAATAGCCCAAGAGAGGATAATTTTATAACTGCTTCAGGTATAGTGCCTAAGTTGTATAAAGTAGATCCTAGCTTAGGTAAGGAGTTTGTCCTCAAACTATTAGGGAAATTTTTTTCCCACCAAACCGATCTGGATAAATTAAAAAAAGGATCAAGGGATGAAGTGCCAGCTTTAAGAGTCGCGCAAGCGATCGCCAAGATCGAGATTGCTGCAATAAAAATTGCCGGAGCAAAGATACATCTTATTAAAACACTCCTGCCCGATTTAGAAGACGAGAGGTGCTTTAGAGATGTTGAAGAACGCAATTCTGCAATAAGGGCGGTCAGAGCCGGTTTAAGTGATGTGTTACCTTATTACCCTGACAAAGTTAATATTACTGACTACGGCTACCCGCAGGTTTACCGCGCCTGTTTTTTATATGGATCACAAGATCAAAAAGAAATTGCACGGCGAAAGCTCTCGCGTGTTAAAAGCGGGGATCGTGGCAGAATAAATCTTGCGGACAACGAAATTTTTCAATTAGCGACAGATGAAAACGACGCTGTAAGGTCGGAGGCAATGGATATAATAATTCAACATCTTGAAAGTTATTTTGGGATTGGACGGCAGGCCTTTTTAGTTTTAGCTAATTCGTGGAGGGCAAGTATTGAAGAGGATTTTACCCAGCTTGCTTTTCGTGAGAATATAAATCAAATAGAATTTTTAGAGTCACAAAGGCCTGGTATAACACTAGCTTTGATCGATCAATATGGAATCAATGTATTTGCCAGATATCCGGCCAAGGCGCTTATTTGGCAGTTTGACCATAGGCAAAAACCCAATTTAACTTACGGGCTCCTGGTTTTTCCGAGAGAAGATCATAACGGTGCGTTCTTTGATAACGTAGATTTGTTGGGAGATTTGTTTGATGACATGGTAGAAGATGGGCAAAGATGGGGAGGTTTCATCATAATTGAAGCTGATAATAAGCTAGCAATGGTAAGGCGAATGAATGCTGTTCGTAAAGCGTCTGGATCTGCAGCTTTTGGAATTATTGGTGGCCACGGTACAGATCGCACGATTCAGTTTGGAAGACAATTTGATCGGGGCGGGGAACTTAAAATAGAAGATGTTTCAAAGATGGTCTCAATTGCAGCAAGATATAGGCAGTCAGTCAAAACAGGCGATTCTGCCCCTCCTCTGTTTAAAGAGGGATCCACAGTTATTCTTAATTCCTGCTCAACTGGCTTGCCTTCAGGGATTGGGTCTAAAATTTCCGAATTAACCAATGGTGCTGTAATTGCTCCCACAGTGCCCACAGCCCTTAGAAGTATAAGGTTTGTTCCTCCAACAGGAACAGGTGGTTATTCGGTGCCTTCGTTCGAGGTTGGTTATCAAAAAGAAGGTCAGGGTGTTATGTTTAAAAGTGGTAAAAATGTGGGTTCCCAATAGTTCTTGTTTAATGCACTGGGGATTGAGGGAGTAACAAAGTGCCATACAACCGTTTTTACAAGACTTAAAATTAGAAGCCAAGTGTTGCGAAATTATTTAGGACCATGGAGGACTCGAAAGGTAGTTTTGAGGTGGTACTCAAAACAAAGTACAAGAGGGTCGTGCCTAGAGGCCCCGCCAGCAGGCGGGGACCGGAAGGCGAGTCCTGCCAAGGGTATCAGCACCAAGTACGGTGAATTTAAAATTATAAAATTTAAAATATTCACAAATCTACTTAGCTTTTCCGCTTGAGTGGAAAAGAAGTGGATGTTTTGTTAAAATTAAGCTAATTTATGAAAGCGGTACTTAATAAGTTTAAACAAAACTTTATCAAAAATATCTCCCTCTACTTGGCTGTTTTAGCGATGGTGGTCGGTGTTGTTTTGGCGATCAATTTTAACTCAAAATTACCCCGCACTATTGCTCCGGCCAGCGCTCTGATTGCTCTACAAGATATGCAGGAGAATCTTGAAGGGCAAAACGAAGTTTACAAAAAACAATTGAGCGATACGGAAAATCGCATTAACGAGCTTCAGACCCAAGCCAAAGGGAGGGAAAAAAGCTTGGAGGGCTTGGTTGCGAGCGTCGAAAACCTTAAAGCGCGAGCTGATCTCACTGATATTGAGAGTGAAGGCATTGTTGTTATTTTAAATGATACGGGCGAGAGAGTATCAAATCCGAATTCAATCGCTCACGCGTCCGATATGCGCGACCTCGTCAATCATTTTTTTGCTAACGGTGCTACGGCGATCAGTATTGAGGGAGCGGGCAAAGAGGAGAGGGTTTCGTTTTTCAGCTCAATCGATTGCATTGTCAATACGGTGCTAATTAATGGGACGAAGATTGTTCCTCCGTTTAAAATTCGGGTGGCGGGTAACCAAGAAAGATTGACTCAAGCGGTCAATGATCGTGTGGCGCTGAAGATGATATACGATCGTGTAGATAGCGAAGGGCTGGAGTTTCACCTTGAAGATACAACCGGTGCAATCACAATTACCAAGTACTCCGGACCCGTGGAGATAAAAAATGCCAAACTTAAGTAAAATCACCAAAACAATCCTAACTAGAGTGATCTTCATCACCATTTTTTTAATCCTTGGCCTTGTCATCGCAAATCAATATGTGCTCTACAGTCGGATAGGTTTTGCCAACAACCCCGACGATCCCGAAGGATTGACTTTGCGTATATCCCAACTTTATTCGGACAATTCAAAATTAAAAAATCAGTTCGATGAAAGACAGATGCAATTAACTGAATTGCAAAACGCTTCGACCAACTCCAGCGAACTGCAGCAACTGTTAGAACGAGACCAACAGAAATATAAAATCATTATTGGCGATGGCATTGTCGAGGGGAGCGGCGTCATTATCACTGTTAATCACACCATGGTTTTGACCCAGATTATTGATTTTGTCAACGCCTTAAAAAATACAGGCGCAGAAGCAATTTCGATAAATGAAAAAAGGATAATAAATAATACCTCGCTTAATGAGTTTGACGGGCAGAATAGTTTTTTGATAAAAGTGCTGGGGGACAAGGAAGTGCTTTATAGTAGCTTAACAAGGCCGGGCGGAATTTTCGAACTTATAATGAACGGCACGGCTGAAAAATCAGACAATATCGTCTTGCCTAAAATCGAGATATAATAGATAATAAAGCCAATGGAAAACGATCAAAAAAAAGTTGTTGTTGATGTGTCAGTTGCGGCGCTTATTAGGGTGACGCTGTTTGTGCTGTTTTTGTGGATTTTATATCTTGTCCGCGACATTCTGGTTCTGCTTTTCGTCGTCGCGATCATCACTATTGCTCTTGAGCCGTTTGTCGAAAAACTGGAAAAAGACGGCGTGCCACGGAGCTTTAGCGTGATTGTTTTATATCTGGCACTTTTGGCAGTGATTGGATTGATCGTGTATTTTATTGTGCCGCCGGTGGCAAATCAGATTCGGGAGTTAACGCTTAATTTGCCTTATTATTCTACCCAAATCAATGAAATTGGTCTTCCCGAAACGCTTTCGATTGCAAATATTTTAGACAGCGTCTCATCCCAGCTTTCAGGTGCTGCCACGAGTGTTGTGACGACTCTGGTTTCGATTTTCGGCGGAGTTGTTTCGGCCATAGTTATTTTTGCGCTCACATATTATTCGCTCGTGGAAAAAGAGGGGGTGAGGCGATTGGTGGCTTTGTTTATTCCGGTTGTTCACAAGAAAAAATTATACGACACGATTCAAAAGGTTTCGGCTAAACTGGGCAGTTGGCTGAGGGGGCAATTAGTTTTAATGATTGCGATCGGCGTAATTGATGGGACTATTTTAACTGCGCTCGGAATTGAATATGCTCTGACGCTTGGTCTTTTGGCGGCGCTGATGGAAATTATTCCGGTTGTCGGTCCGATCGTTGCGACTTTGGCGGCGGTTTTTGTCGCTTTTGCTTCTGGCGCGGCGATTTGGAAAATTTTATTGCTAGTAATTCTCTTTATCGCTGTTCAACAGGTGGAAAATCACATTTTAGTGCCCAAAGTAATGCAAAAAAGTGTCGGTTTATCGCCCGTTGTTATTATTGTCGCTATTTTAGTTGGTGCAAAATTACTAGGTGTGGGTGGAGCGATTCTGGCGGTTCCGATTGCTGCCGGCACGCAGGTTTTTCTCAATGAATATTTTCCGAATCTGGGTAAAGCGGATTAAGTTTGTGTTGTTGCTCTGGCTGGTGGTGGGGCATAAGTTTTAAAATTTATATACACAAAATCCAATTATTTTGAATTAGCTTTTTTGGGTGGCGCTCGGTGGCTGGTGTGCCTGTGGCCGTTCGATTCTTATCCTTTACCCAAAGCCATCAAAAAATCACTTAGGGGGAATCGCTTTCCAGTCGAAGAATAAGGATATCCTGATTTTAGGAAAGCGACGCAAATCTATCCCCAAGAGCGAGGGGTTGGTACATATCGCAATATATTTATGAGAGAGAGGCAATTAACCTCTCGAGTTTTTCAGTAATATCCTTAAATCCCTCTTGGATAGCACAGTACCGTGTTGTTTCTAAATAATACAAAGCATCTTCGATTTTGCCGGCATCTCTTAGTACGAGAGCCAAGGCAACATCAAGCCCCATTCTTCCACGGGATGTCTCTTGTGAGTCGGCGATAACTTCCCCTAGTGCGCGATAACGATCGACAAGATCCGGCACTCTTTTATCATCAGCTCGCAGGGCCTCGATTAACTCAACCTTGATCGATTTCATTTCAGGGCTCTCAATAAACCCAAATACTTCCAGAACAACTTCGGGTTCGCTTGGTTCGTAATTAGATCCAGTTTCGATAGACATTGTTTATAATTATAATATATTTTTACGAGCGGGCAAACAAAAATAGCTAACACGCAAGATCGGGTTACAAGGGGAGGGGAATCGGTCATAAGTATCTGCCAGCTGGCGGATTTAGCTTCGAGTTCCACCCTCGAAACCCCCGACTCGCTTTGTTTTGAGTACCACCTCAAAACTGGTCTTTCGATTCCACCACTGGAGTCACCAAAAAATAGCCACCGCAAGGGTGACTACTTTTTGGTGGAACAAAAAAAGGGGGGGATCGACCCCTCGGTCAAATTTTGCTAAATTTGCCTCGGGGCGGGCCTCCCCGCCCAAGGCGGGTCCGGCCGTTCGATTCCCACCCAGCTTCCAAAGCCATCAAAAAACCACCCATTTAGGGTGATTTTTTGATGGTGGTGTTTGCTGAACGAAGTTCGGACTTTTTTTGAAAATACTGAAGTTTAATACTGATGCTCGCGACCCGCTTTGCGGGTCGCTCGCTTTCTTTCCTCTTTTTTCAAAATGCAATTTGCTCGGCGTGCGCAGGAAGGGGTGTGGGGAGGGAATGCGCACGCAGTGGGGGTTTGAAATTTGGGGCGGAAAAAATATAAATTCTTACTTTTTTGGTGATGTTTTACTCGGGATTTTTTTTGCTATTCCTTTAGGGGCTGGTGTAGCCTTGTGTTTTTTGATACTCCATCCGCTTTCTAGCGGAATTACTATAGCGCTAATCGATGATTGAATCTGTACCGATAGTGTAGCATTTTGTGGTATGGGTGGCCGAGCGATCTTGTATTTTACGCTAAATTTATTTTTTTGACTTTCACTTTCGACATAAGCGCCGATAACATCAACCGACTCAATACTGTCATTTCCTGATTTGTTTAACATTTCTTGGGGATTAAATGGAGTATTCATTTCAAGTTCGTCCTCATAGGATCTATAAAGCTCCCACATTAGATCTTCAACTGCCGGGCTTGGCTCAACTATTTTTAGCTTCAAATTGGCCGCTTCTTTTCTGTTTATTGGGTGGCCATGAAAAAATAATTTTGATGTTAATGTTTCGGATATTTCCTCTACGACATGGTCATCTTTGGAATCTTTCATATGTAGCTTGAGTAGTTTTTGTGACATCATTCTTGATTGAGCGTAAAATCTGTGGACATTTCCAATGGATAGCGGATGAACATTGTTCGTCAGGGTGTTTAGCGATTGAACAAGCTCGTCTTCATGTCTTATTCCGACAAATTCTTTCACAAAAGAAACATAAGCGGCGACATCTTCAACATTTATCCCAATCGGTTGACCCTGAGGAGTAACTGGGTTGAATTCATTGGAAACCTTGGGGTCAACTGGGCCTAATTCTCCCATCGGATGCATTACAATGTTGTCGGCACCTAATGCGATAAGAGTCGCTGCGCTATATGATTTATATGGTACTAATACATCGAACTTATTTGAAAATTCTCTAATCAAATTTACTAACTTCCATGGAACGACACCCGCACCACCGAAACTATGGATGAATAAGTCAATTTTCTCACCTTTTTTAAGGTCAATTGTTTTAAGATGGTCGTACAGAACTCTCGCAGCATCATCCGCAATTTGAAAACTCGTGCCGGGTCTAGTGCTAACTATGTAGCTGATTAGCTTTGAATTTCTTTCCGACTGAATTTTCTTAATTAATTCAATTCTCTCCATATATTTTTCCACAATTAGAATCTTTCTGAATATCATCACCATCTTTTATTTCATCAATAACATCTTCCGGCATCGCAAAGATGGTTTTTCCGATTTCAGCATTTGTGCTTTTATCGTCCAAAAAAGATGGCGCCATTTCTTTAAGCGTTGTTGCTTCGGGCTGGTTACTTAGCGCTGGCGAGAAAGTTGAGTAGCTCATAATTTTCTCCATCAAATAATTAATTCAAACTTACCCCATCTTGAGGAAAAAGACAATGTTTTTTATTATAAAATTCTTTGATTCTTCTCTCAGCTAACTTACAATAGTTTTCGTCAATGTCATAACCAACATGCTTTCTGTCTAATTCAAGAGCAGCTAAATTGGCTGTTCCAGCGCCAGTAAATGGATCTAGGACAACATCATTCTCAAAAGTATAGAGCTTAATCAATCTTTTTGGTAATTCAACTGGGAATGGTGCGGGATGGCCAACTTTTGTCGCCCGTTCCGCAGAAAATTTCCAGACGCTTTTGGTATATTCCACAAACTCTTCTTTTGTAATTGTACTTTTCTTTTTGTGTAGATTCTGCATTGAATAAGTTTCTTTGCAAAAAATAAGTATATACTCGTGAACATCGCGGAGAACTGGATTATTGGCTTTCAAGTATGAGCCCCATGCAGTTGAGGGACTAGCGCTTGAACCTTTGTCCCAAATAACTTCGCCTCTCATCAAATAACCAATTTTTGCCATATCCTCAATAATACAGCTATGAAGTGGCAAGTAAGGTTTTCGTCCCAAATTTGCAATGTTTATACACGCTCTTCCGCCAGGTACAAGCACCCGGTATGTTTCTTTGAAAACATTAAAAAGTAATTTCCTATAATCTTCTAGCGACAAGTTCTTATCATAATCTTTACCAACATTATATGGCGGGGAAGTTATCATTATATGAACGCTATCGTTTGGAAGCTCTGACATTTTCTCGCTACTCTTACAAAATATTTTGTTGATATTCTCACCCTTGATTGGATTCTCTCGGTATTCAACATCTCCATTCCCATTGTTCAGTCCATTATACATTTTGCTGCCATAAAATTTTGAAGCGTCATGGTTGCTTCTTCCTGGTGTTCCAAAAGAACTAGTTTCTGTTCCTTTTCTTTTTTTAACAAATTCTGCCATTTATTTCGCCTCTCTTATTAGTTCAAGGAATTTCTGAGCTTTTGCTTCCTCGGTTTCTTCTAGGTTTGCAATTCTTATGATCTCACCTAATCTTTGTTTGTTCTGCATGCTTGAGAAAAATTCTCTATCATCTTCACCTAATTCCAAAGTTCTTTTTACAAGTTCATCATAAGTATTAATCCTTATAAACCCACCGAGTTTTGTTGACTCTAAGCTCTCACGGCCATTGTCTAATGGCTCTGGGTTCACTGACCAGAAGCCCTGTATTATTCCGCTTTGTTTAAGATGGTCAACTTTGCTGTGATAAGAACTTGTTACTGGGGTATTACCAATTATTACAATCGGAATTTTGCTAGCTGCAAAACTTGAAACCCTAATGTTTATACTTTTTCCGATTGCCTTTAACATTGAATCCGATCTTAGTAAACTGGGATTTCCTTGGTGAGTGTTGTAGTCGCCTAGACAAACCAAATCAAATTCATTACCCTTTTTCTTAAGCTCCCAATTCCATGCGATCGACATTTTTATTTCAAAAATCATCATAATATTTTCAGGTTTTTGAATAACATCTTTTGTTTTACAAATAGCAACATCAGCGGCTGATTGCCGAGATAAACCAATTTCTTCGCAAATAACGCCTTGAACCGAAAAACCGCCAAGCTTTCCGGCAATTTCTCTAAAAAGTTCAACACCCCATTTTTCTGTATAGTTTCCGATAAGCGAGTTCCTACTTTGAAGGGTTGACTTTATATCGCCATATTTTTTTGGCCAATAAGCACAATATTTTTGGTCGTTAGTGACATAAAAAAGTTGCTCTGGAGTTGCAAGTTTTAATGCGCTAAAGAAAAAGTCCTTTTCACAATCCTTGCTCCATAATTTATTCATGATTTAGTCCCATTTTGTTAAATTATTTATACTTATTTTTAATGCCTTGGCAATTTTTTCGATGTTGAGTAATGTGATGTTTTTTTCTGCTCTCTCGATCATGCCAACATAAGTCCGATGTACTCCGGCTTTGGCCGCCAGCGCTTCTTGCGACAATCCTAATTTCAACCTTTCTTCTCGAACTCTGACACCAAATTTTTCTAGAACTTTTTCTTTATTCATTTTATCATCAGTATAAGCTAATTGCTAATTTTGATGCTACATACTATAATTAGCATAGGTATTGATCTGTGTCTAATTTTCCTCGCCCCACCCCAAAAGCGAGAGCGTGCGCATTCCCTCCCCACGCCCCTTCCTGCGCACGCCGAGCAAAACGCATTTTGAAAACATTTTGAGCGAGCGCTGCCGTTTCCTCCCCACACCCCTCCACGGCAGCGCGAGCGAAAATTCATTCATTATTTTGTTCGAAAAAAGTCCGAGCTTCGTTCAAAACACACCACCATCAAAAAATCACCCTAAATGGGTGGTTTTTTGATGGTGGAACAGGGGGGAATCGAACCCCCGTCCGAAAAGCGATGGAAGAAGCGGATGAACAAGTTTAGGGTTGCCCTCGTTTGTTTTGGCAGGCCTACTAGGGCGATCTTGGCTTACCTAGACCCGGTTGGTTATGCCCTGAACGGTCTTCGGGTCAAAGACCGAACAAGACAGCTATTGCGATTTAGGCAACAGCGGGTGAAAAGGCGAGCCCTGCAAAAGCAGTTTTCGCTTTTTCGACAAGTGATTTGGCACTTGAAATTTTGCATCGATTATTTTACGAGGTACGATACATACTCGACTTGCCTCTTCTTTCAAGGTCTTCCCGTCGAATCCATACTGTCCCAAATAAGGATTATATCCTATTTTCGTCTCAATGTCAAGGTAATGATTGTAATTATAATTATACCAAAGCTTACCCATTGTGCCAAATCTAAAACAGCGAAGATCGGTTTATAATCAATTCGAAAAAATTCTACAACAATTCTTGCCACACAGTATCCTATCAGTAAATAGATGAGGCCGTATTTTTTAACGCGCTCGGGATTTGAGATTAAAAATAGATAAAGTGCAAAAAGAATTAGCGACTCGTATAAAAAAACGGGATGAAAAAAGGAAAAACCTTCAAATCCCGCGGGGCGTGCAGTTGGGCTGACATACATTTTTATAAAATTATCTGTGGGCTGGCCGATGATTTCCTGATTAAAAAAATTACCCCATCGACCAATCGCTATCGATAAAATTACTTCCGGGCTGATCAAGTTGGCAAGCGCAAAAAAGTTTTTATGAAGCACTCTAGACAAGATCGCGAGTGCGATGACTCCGGCGATAATGGCGCCGTGAATTGAAAGTCCTCCCTGATAGATTTTAAAAATGTCAGCAATGTGGGAGCTGTAGTAACTGCTGTTTTGGATGACAAAGCCGATGCGAGCTCCAATTAGTCCGGAAAACAGAATGACAAGAAAAATAAGCTCAAAATTGTTATCCTTGTAATAACGAGCGTACCTTTTCGAAATAATTAAATATGAGAGATAAACTGCGGCGGCGATTAATACCCCGTACCACCTTATCGAAAGCCGGCCAATGACAAAAAGAACGGGAGAAATTTGAATTGTGCCGGAAAAAGCGAAATAGAGGAAAATTGCGATTCCACTAAGCCCCAAAATAACGGCCGCGAGCCTTAAATTCTTACCAGCCACCGCCGCCTCCACCACCGCCTCCGCCGCCGGAAAACCCGCCTCCCCCCGATCCGGAGCTTGATGGCGACGAAGACATAGTCGAAGCCATATTAGAACTTATAGATGAAATTTGCGAACTAAAAGTGTCAGCGTTAAACGATGCCAAGCCGGCGCCATAGTACCAAGCCGGATGATAAGTATTGAAGTATTCTTCGCCGTAAATATTTTTCATTTTTTTGATCCACATTGTGGTGATGCCAAACATTATTGCATAAGGTAAAAGTTTTTCGAAAATATTTTCTTTCTCTAAATATTTCTGGCGATACCTCTCCGCTTTGTCCATATACAATTTAAATCCTTGGATTCTGTTAAATATTGCATGTCCCTCTTCGGTGCGTTTGCGCATCAGCGGAGCAAAAACCAAAATAATTATTCCAGACAACAGTGAGGCAACACCAAGGTGAGCACTTATAACAAATTGCGCGAATGACATAAATATCCCGACCAGCCCAATAGATAAAAATACAATAAATAAAGTTTTTGAATGAGCGACCAAGTATTTTTTTGAGATCATCGCGTCTTTTCCGCGCGCCGTAATTTTCGGCAAGTGA
>Ga0265297_10007525_pt1 | contig 15046 bp, 12 predicted proteins | sample Munlanlwell13791_FD_192502 | JGI IMG/M metagenome (GOLD analysis project Ga0265297, IMG submission 192502) | Leachate microbial communities from a municipal landfill in Southern Ontario, Canada - Leachate well 137-91 | ecosystem: Engineered > Solid waste > Landfill > Unclassified | place... | reverse complement strand
CTGACATAATAACTGCAAGGGGCTTATTCGCCCGGGTAATGGTTACAGGCTCATGCTTATCCGCTACGGCATTCAAAACACTGCCCAGCTTCTTTCGTAGATCGAGTGCTGTTACAGTTTTCATTCTACCTCTACCTCCACACGTTGATATGGCTATAATATAAACTATCATATCAAGTATGTCAACATCGGAGCAATAGTATTGCTTGTATCGTTGTCAAACAGACAAAAGAAGAGGAGAGTCTTTTGTGCGAAGGAATTACTCAGAGTAGTTATACTATTTGGAAGCAATATTGTCTTCTGTCACGTGTCAGATTGCCGCGTCGTAAAATCACTCCTCGCAATGACAAAACGAGTTTTACTATAGCCTAGCATGCATCACAGTGAAGATTCATCCCTTCATCGTCCTTGCATGACCTTGAAACTCCAACCTCTTTTCTAGCAATTTTCTCACGGTCACGTCGCAGGCATCGACAAAGACATCAATATCCCGTCGTGAAAGCCAGGGGCCGGTGCTGGCGCGGATGGGGACGTCGGTCGGTTTGGGAGCATTGGTCAGGGGATCGCGATTCGGGATGCAGCCTTCTATAAACGACACAGCATCTCGTGAAGGCGGTCTGGTCAGGCCGCGGGAATCAAGCCCTCCCATGCCGAGATGATATTGATGTTCGCTGAACATGCGATCCTGAAACGCATGAGCGAGATTAAAATCACGCCGCTGTGCAGATTTTTGAAATGGGTTAAAGGCTACGATTCCGGATTTAAGCTCTGGATCACGAACAGGCTGGAGAAAACAGTTCTCTCCAAAGCGTTCCTTCAAGCGCTTGCGGAGATGATCTGATAGGCTCAGAATATAATTTTGTATCCGTTCTCGTCCAATCACATCCCATAATTCACATGCCTCACCCAGAGAACGCCAGTCAGCGGATTCCGGAAATCCATAAATGCTTAGAGCGTTTCCTATATCAAAGCCTTCTGGCCGGGAACCATCGAGAGGCGCGTCAAGCTGTCCGCTTCGGATGAGATGGAACTGGGGAAGCGGATTTGAATTCCATGCATGTAGTTTATTCCTTGCATATAAAATGCCGGTTCCTCCGGGTCCGCACTGCCATTTATGTCCGGCAATTGCCCAGAAATCAATCCCGGTTTTGTCAAGTTCAGGATCAAACATTCCGCCATAATGAGCGCCATCGACAACGGTAATGATGCCGTATTCCTGCGCAAGTTTTGCAAGCTTATGCGGGGGAAGTATCTGACCGTTTGGCTGGGTGATTGCTGAAAAGAAGAGGACTTTGGTTTTTCCCGGGCGGATTTGGCGGCGTACCGATTGCACCACTTCCTCTGCGGTTGCATCCAGATGCATGGGGATGCCGAACTGTCGGATCACGAGCCGATGTCTCGCTGCAACCCTGAGCATTGTGGCAACACAATTCGGATATTCCATGGTTGACGTGAGGAATTCGTCGCCTGGTTTCCAGTCAATACCGTTCAGGATCATACACACAGCATCCGTCGTTGTGCGAGCGATAGCAATTTCATCAGGGCTCGCCCCATAGCAGCGGGCTATTTTTCTCCGGGTTTCAGCGGATGGTTCCAGATATACCGGAAACGGGTCACGGGCAACCTGATCAAGACCTTCTTTGTGGCGCTGCATGATTGGGATAGGCATGGAGCCTTTTTGTGCTGCGGCAAAATATCGTTCGCGAGGGGAAATGGTGAAAGTATTTGCAAACTCTTTGAAGAACGATTCTTCTCCGCTTATGGTTCCATTTTTCGGCCAGAGAAACGAAAGTGACGGCGCTTTTTCGGCTGCTACAACGGATGAAACCGAAGGCATGAGAAGCAGCGTTGCAGCAGCACCTACTCCTATGCCGAGAAAATTTCTTCGGGATACATTCTTTAAAGAAGAGTCCATCTCTCATCCTCATTGAAAGGAAGTTTTTGAAAGTAAGGCATATTTACGTATCGGCAAAATGGAGCGACATCTTAAACATATTCTCGCAAAGCTCGCAAGGGAATCTAGCAAAATTTGAGAGGAACTGGTTGGTTTGTGTGAGGAGGAAGTGATAATTAATTCGAAGGTGTTTGGAGTCTAATCAGGTGATCTTTGGAGCTCTTCTTCCTGTCTTAATTGTTGAAAGATTTTTCGCACCTGTTGTTCGGCATATTCGCGGGATTGTGTGTTGTCAACAATGTAGTCAGCGTAAGAACGCTTTTCCTTGAGGGGCATCTGGCTTTGAATCCTAGCGAGGGCCTGTTCACGGGTAAAACCATCGCGTGCAGTGAGGCGCTCGATCTGCTGTTCCTGTTCTGCGTAGACAACAATGATCTTATCGAGGTTCCGGTGATATCCGGTCTCAATTAACAGGATGGCGTCAAAAATAACAATGGAATTCGGTTGGCGATCCTTCAGCCGTTTTATCTGCGATTGAAACGCCTCGAATATTCTGGGATGCAGGATACTGTTTAGCCAGAGACGCTTTTGGGGATCATTAAATATGACTTCGCCAAGTTTTTTCCGGTCAATGCACTTGTCAGGCAGGAGGATGGATTCCCCGAAGTATTCGACGACCTCTTTCCACGGCTGTTCATCAGGTTCCAGTAATTGATGGGCAATACGATCAGCGTCAATCACCTGGGCTCCGAGATCCTTGAATATCCCGGCTGCAAGGCTTTTTCCACTTGCAATTCCCCCGGTAAGCCCTACGATCAGCATGGGAATTCCCCTTTCATATCAGAAGCTGAAGCCCTTTTTGGGAAAAAATATACAAATAATGGAGTGCCCGCAACAGCATATCACTGCTTTTCATTATACCATTGATGCAATACGAGAGAAAATCCGAATTTTCGGCAAAGTATACATGGAGCAGAAAGGCTGCGAATACAATATTGAACAGGTAAATCAACGGATAGGAAAAAATCTGTCCGTGTTCCCTGATATCCGTCTGATCGGTTCCCAAAAAAACAAGCGTAAGCATTACATGGAATGCAAATGTCGCTCCTGATACAAAGACGAGGATATCGAGGGCTATACCCTGGGCATGGGCAGCATGTGCTACACCATACAGGAGCAAAGCAAGGAACGTGTACAGAGGGAAAAAATAGGGTGCAAGGGTGATGAGAAAATTCGACCGGGTTATAGTAACCCGGCCTCCCCGATTGCTTGCATGAAGAGAGGTCACTTTCCCTCCGAACAGCATGGCGAAAAGGGCATGGGTCATTTCATGTCCCACGACATACGCAAGAATCGGTTTTTTAAAGAGCAGGTGGATGATGAGATATCCTAATCCGCCCCAAACGAAATAATAGGGAGTGTCGGGTTTATACGTGGCATCAGCGGCCATTGCAGCAAGTTGCCAGGTAAAACCCGCGCAGAAAGGAACAAGCACAACTCCACATATAATTTTAGATATTTTTTTTATCATGGAGGCAGTGAATGCGAAGGCTACATGCTTTTTTGCATCCGGTGCAAAACAATCAGCGAAGCAGTTGCAAAGATACTGTTTGCGAGCCAGGCCGCGAGAAACGGCGGGAGTACACCTGAATTTCCAAACGATTCACCGATGCTCATCAAGGTTAAATAGACAAACGCGATCAGGATGGCAAAAGCGAATCCCTTTCCGGTACCGCCTGAACGCACTCGCTGTATGGAAAACGGTATTGAAATCAGGACAACCAGGAGGCTTGCAAGAGGGAATGCAAGTTTATTATGAAGCTGGACTTCATATTTTGACGATTCATACCCGCTTTTTTTCAGGCGGTTGACATAATCACGCATTTCAGCAAAATTCATTTCCTCGGAATCTTTTACCACCATTCCAAGATCATCCGGTTTTTCGAGGATGTTATAGACTTCACCGTCTGAAATACGGGAACGAACCGTGTCTCCGGTTATCGTATAGGTATAACTGCGGTTCAGTCTCCAGGCGTTATCCTTCCAGATGAGTTTTTCCGCTTTGATCCGCTCGCGCACGGAAAAATCCGGATTCAGTTTGTAAATATTCAAACCAATCATTTCATTGCGGTTCGGAGAAATGAGTTCGATATTTGCAATACTGTTGTCCGGGCCTCGCAGCCACAATCGGGACTGCTGAAACATTACGGTCTGCTGTTTTTTCTCAATCTCAACGAGCCTGATATAATTTGCCCGCTCCATGCAGGCCGGCATAATAACTTCATTGTTGATAAAACCGAATACTGATGCCAGCAATCCTCCGGCAACAAGCGGAGCGATGATCCGAACGAGGCTTGCTCCCCCGGCGCGCATGGCGATGATTTCATTGTGTCGGGAGAGGTTCCCCATGGCGAGGAGAGCAGCGATAAGCGTTGCCATGGGAAGCGACATGGTAATCATGTTCGGGGTGCTGTATAAAAAATATTTTGCAACCTGCAAAAGCGTTGCATGGTGTTTGATCATCCGGTCGGCTTTCTGGAGGAACTCGACGCAGAGGTACACCACCACAATCCCGACGAGAACGCCGAGCAGGAGGGTGATGAATTCCTTGAATATATGTTTGGCAAGTATTGACATGCTTCTTGAGTCCGTTCAGGTTCCGGTTATAACAGCGGTTTCCCTTTCTGCTGTACCCAGTTCTTGAAGTCATAATAATACGAATCCACGGTAGAGGCGATTTTAAAATCAATATCGCGGCTTTTTTTGATTACATATACACCGGCAGCAATAATCATGAGTATGTTCGGAAGCCAGTACGCAAGGGCTGGACGGATTGTTCCGGTTTCCGCAAGATTAGTAGCGCTTCCAACTATAATATAGTAGAAAAGGAACACTAAAAGGGCAAGAATAACGCCTACGGACTTTCCAGATCTGCTCTTCCGGATTCCGAGCGGCGCTCCGATCAAGCCCAGAATAATGCAGGCAAGGGGAATCGAAAGCCGTTTATGGAGTTCTGTTTCCGGAGAATAGGACGGTTTTCCCTCGCTCCGCAATTGATAAATAGTCTTGATCAGTTCGACGGTGCCGTAATCATGATATCCTTTTTGGGGTGATTGGCGTTGCACCAGGGCATTGTTAATGTCGAGATACAAACGAGCAGTGTTAAATCCCATGAGCGTGTATGTGCTTTCATCGCGGGGCTGCATGTGAATTGCCCCTTCTTCCATCGCAAGTATGACATTTAAGGATGCGGGATCCGCCATGAGCTTGCCGCGAAGCGACACAATGGCGTAGGGTTCTTTTCCTGACCGTTCATCGGCGATGAACATGCCCTGAATGTTATCCAGGGATTCCATCTTGTCGACGTAGATGACCATCCCGTCGAATGTGCTGGTAAATACACCCGGTTCAATTCCGACCAGCGCCCGCGACTTGACCATGTTAAACAGGTGCGCCTTCATGGCCGCGTCTGATCCGGGGACCAAAACAAGCGAGGTGAAGGTGGTTATGCTGAAACAGATCGCTGCAAAGAACATGACCGGCCGCATCATGTCATAGAGGCTGATACAGGAGGCTTTCATTGCGGTTATCTCCGAGTCGGTGCTGAGACGGGCAAAGGCAGTGAGCGAGGCGACCAGGAGCGACATGGGGATCGTGATAACCAGAAAGCCCGGAATGATGTATGCAAACACCTGGAGGATCGAGAATATAGAGGCGCCTTTGGACATGACGAGATCAGCAAGCCTGAATATCTTGTTCAAGAACAGGACAAGCATTAATACGGTCATGCTCAGAAAAAACGGAGACATCATTTCCCGGAAAATATACCGGTCAATTATTCGGAGTGGCTGTACGGTCATTTTCGTATCTCTTCGAGAACGGTTCCCTCGAGCTTATTCATGTCGAAATAATTTTTCTCCAGCTCTTCCACATAAAACCGGTCGAGGCCGCTGTTTGCGAGAAAATCCTCACGCACACGATGATCCCGGGAAACAATGATATGCGGAAGAAGATTGTTGAGGTAAAAGGATTCTTTCCTGATATCCAGAATGATTTCCTCGAAAATAGAATGCGGAATGGGGCGATTCACGATCCCTTTGGCCTGAATTTCGCGATTTAAATCCTGAATAAATATCTCCTGATCTTCCTGGGAATTTAATTCGGAGTAAATGCGTTTAAACCGGTCCTTCATATACCGGTGAATAACCGCATACATTCGGTTCTCTTCATTGATCATCGCGAGCGCTCCGGTCAATTCCCGGTAGGTCATGTTTCCTGCCTTGATCGCATCCAGCCCCTGGAACAGCCGATCGACTTTTTTACGTCCGTAGCCGGTCAGATACCGGTTGTCGTGGAGCGGATCGATGAAGAGCTCGGGAAACAAATCAGAATGAATCTGGTCAAAGACAGCTTTATTCCCTGAGAGGCTTCGTATATTATCCTCACTCAATGTAGCGTTTTCCATGAATGCAAGGTTATTGATCAAGGATGCCGTGCTGTCGTAGCGGTCAAAATAGGTCAGGATGGAGCTCATGGATTCGAGCACCGACAGGTCATTGGTATCCCGCGCGTGTTCGTCGCACATCCGCACGGTATCCAGGAGAAGCCCCTCGAACGTCTGGTCATGCATGGATGTGGATTTTTGTTTTGCTTTTAACAGTTTGATCAGGTCTTCCTGGGAAAGGTGTCCCCGTATTTTATCCGTCCGGAAGAACAGGCCTTCGAAAATGGCGCGGGTGTCCCGCACGTAGTCCGGTTCTTCTAGCTCGATGATTCTCATGTCTTTCAGGAGAAGTTCATCCAGGGTATCAAAAAGCATATGCGGGATATTGAGTCTGAGGCTGAGGGTGCGGAGACGGGAAAGTTTTGCGAGTTCGGAAGGGTTCACTTCCCCTTTATCCGAGACGCTGATGAGGATATCCTTGTATTCATCGACGACCCTTTTGTTCTCCGGAAGCTTGTACATGCCGTCGATCTTGATGCGTTCCTGCTGATACAGGGCAATCTTGTTTTTTCTCGCCAGGGTTTCCAGCGCATTGTTTGCTTCCGTGGAAAGCTTTTTCTGCCCGGCATACAGCCTGGTGAATTCCTGGAAATATTCTTCATTGCGTTTGTTCAGGAGCCGGAACAGAAACACAAGCGCGCTGGGATCATCCAGGGCATCGAATATCTCCCGGCAAAGCTTCGCATCGTTTATCTGCCCGACGGTTGGGCTTCGTTTCAGCTGTTTTCCGATTTTTTTAAGAAGATCACGCTGCACTTCCTTTAACTCCGGCTGCTGCGCGCTGTGAACAAAAAAATAATAATTTGAAACAGCATGGCCATTCAGAAAAACCTGGTCAAATGATTCCCGGCCTGCAGTATCATTGGAAAATGTGATGGTATCCGCTGTGTCATAAAAAGCCCCATACATGACCAGCCGGTTGGAAACGTCAGTTCTGACAAGATCCTTCAGGGGAAGGTCGACTCCGAACATATATTCGCAGAGGCTTCCACCGGTTCCTCGGTAACTGATTCCGGAAGGAGTGATTCTAAATTCATTACAGCCGGAAAAAAAACGATCAACTTCCGGAAGCGATTCGGAGTAATATCTGCCGTTTAAATCCGCACCCGTAATCGTAACAAAATATTCCAACGTATCAGAAATATTTCCGTGAAGCTTGATTTCATGAATCATAACGGCGGGTATTATAACAGACTGCCCCTGTTTTTCAAAGAAAAACTGTTTGTGCTGCATCAGAAGAGCTATCCCCATGATATTTCCCGTGCCTTTTCGTCAACAGTCCTCCCGTGTGCTATAGTTTTTAGAGAGAATATTTTCAATCCATTCCATGTTCGCATAAACAGGAGCAGCCATGAAACACAGAAAACTGGGACAACAAGGTCTGGAAGTTCCACTGATTGGGTTAGGGTGCATGGGAATGTCCTGGGCATACGGAGGCGCGGACGAAGCATCGTCTCTCGCTGTTCTTGATCGGGCTTTCGAACTCGGGATCAATTTCTGGGATACGGCTGAATTGTATGGCCCCTTCAAAAACGAAGAGCTGATCGGAAAAGCACTCCAAGGGAAACAGCGTTCTGATATCATTCTCGCAACCAAATTCGGATGGCGATTCGGCCCTGCCGGAGAACAGCTCGGATTGGACAGCAGTCCGAGGCATATTCAGGAAGCGCTCGAGGGTTCACTCAAACGGCTGAATACGGATTACGTTGATCTGTACTATCAGCACCGTCTTGATCCTGCAGTTCCCATAGAAGAAACCGTGGGGATGCTTTCGTTGCTTGTTGATCAGGGCAAGGTACGGTATATCGGGCTTTCGGAAGTCGGGCCAGGAACCATCAGAAGAGCGCACGCGGTCCATCCGTTATCTGCGGTCCAGACCGAATACTCACTCTGGGAACGAACAGTTGAAGACAGGATTCTTCCTGCCATGCGCAAACTAGGCATTGGTTTGGTGTCATACAGTCCTGTAGGCCGGGGGTTTCTTGCGGGAAAATTCAAACGGTATGAAGATATTGAAGAAACAGACTGGCGTCGGAGCAATCCTCGTTTTTACAAACAAAATTTCGAACAGAATGCGAAGCTGCTTGAAATTGTAAAAAAGATTGCATCAGATAATGCAGTGACTGCCTCGCAGGTGGCATTGGCATGGTTGCTGCGGCAAGGTGAGGACATTGTTCCCATACCGGGAACAACCCGGATTGATCATTTGGAAGAAAACATTCGTGCAGGGAATATACCGATTCCCGACCACGCGTGGGCAGCTCTGGATACTGAGCTTGTTTCATTTACCCCTGCTGGAAATCGATATGCGAATGCAGGCATGCAGATCATTGATCGGACTGAATGAAGAGTCTGTTTAATTCGGAAGCACATGGCTGCTCGTTTTCTGCCTGAACACCGACCGGATGCCCATATACAAAGATCTGATGCCCAAGGCAAACATGGCGACGAACAGAATGTTGATAGCATCATCCGAAGGAGAGCGACCGCTTCCGGCATTCATGCCATAGGCTAATCCGATCGAAGTCACAATCAATACAACACCAAGGACCAAACCGGTTAACGGATTTCCTTTAATATACCGGCCGCAACACTCACAAAAGAAAACCTGTTTTTTGGTTCCCCTGATATTCCATTCACGAGCAACAACGGTTCTGCCTCCGCATTTGCTGCAACGAGCCATATCCAGTTTTTTGTTTGTTGCTTCGTCGATTGTCTCAACGATATTCTCCGCTTGAGCATAATCCATGTTCATTTCAGCATAGCGAAATACCTGGATGAAAACGAGCAGCGCCCCGTACGCCCATATTTTTTCCAGAAAAACCGTCTGCAAAAGGGGCCAGAGAGAAACCGTTTTTCCCGCGGAGAGTATCAGAAGCTGGAGGCCGACTACGAGACATCCTGAGCTGAGGATGATGATGAGATTTTTTTTGTAGTGATAGAGGGGAATTGCAGCGGCTGCACCAAAACAGAAATAGAGGGTATGGATCAGCGCATCCTGGGTGGCCGTTGAATTTTCCTTCGTGAATCCATGAAACACGAGCCCGAGAATGATGTCAAAGATAATGATGGCAAAAAAAATTCCAAAAATTAATCCGAAAAACTGGAATTTCCCAACTTCTTTTTCCTGCAGACAAGCGTGTCCTTTATCTTCCACAACAACCTCCGGAAAAAAGTAGCGTAGCTTTTACGTGAATACGGCGACTTATTTCGGCTTATCGCTTCAAAAGCATGATAGTATACCAGAAGTCGAAAAGCGAATCAAGCAATGAAATGCACAAAAAGGGGTGTGTGTATTTGCAGCAACATCAAAAACCTTTTTTTGGTTGCAATTGGTTTATGTCCATGGTATGTTTGGCATTCGCGATATTCTCCCCTGTCAATTCACCGGATTTTACTGCGATGAGGAGCCGGTATGTGGCTATTCAAAAGCGTGGTCGGCAAAAAAATCATTATGGCGGTTACCGGAATACTGATGTTCATTTTTGTCCTTATCCATTTGGCCGGCAATATGACTATTTTCTCCGGATGGATCAATGCCTACGGTGAACATCTGCATGCTTTTCCGCTGATGGTCTGGGCAGCGAGAGCTGCTCTGATTCCCATTTTTTTGTTGCATGTCTTCATGGGAATTCATCTGACCCTGCAAAATAACAACGCACGGCCACAAGCCTATGTCATGAAACAGAATCTTCGCGCAACCTTCTCAGGTCGAACGATGATATGGACCGGGCTTGTACTGCTGGGGTTTATTCTGTATCATCTCCTGCATTTCAGTTTTCAAATCATTTATCCAGAATTTGCAGCCAATCTTCCTGCCAATAAAGATGCGCTGGGCCGGCCCGATGTTTTTAAAATGATTGTATCCGGTTTCCAGCAGATTCCGCTTGCGGGGCTTTATGTTGTCGGATTGATTGTCTTAGGACTTCACCTTCGGCACGGCGTTCAGAGTGTTTTTCAATCAATCGGTCTGAATTCGGAAAAATCGCTGCCGGTTTTTGATCGAATCAGTATTGTGGGATCCGTTGTGATTCTGATTGGCTACGCATCCATTCCAGTTGCGATTTTCCTCGGCTGGATATCTCTTTAGGGAGGGACGATCGTGTTGTTACAAGGCAATTATCCATCAAGCCTGCTTTCCCGAAAATGGGATGACCATCGCCGCGATATGAAACTGGTCAGTCCCTCTAATAAGAAAAAATACAAGATTATTGTAGTAGGAACCGGACTCGCCGGATCAGCTGCTGCAGCAACTCTGGGTGAACTGGGGTATTCGGTGCATTCCTTCTGCTATCAGGACAGCGCCCGCCGGGCACACAGTATTGCAGCCCAAGGCGGGATCAATGCTGCAAAAAACTATCCCAATGACGGGGACAGCGTTTCACGTCTTTTTTACGACACGATCAAGGGCGGTGATTTCCGGGCGCGCGAAGCAAATGTCTACCGTCTTGCGCAGATAAGCAACAGCATTATTGACCAATGTGTTGCCCAGGGAGTTCCGTTTGCGCGGGACTATGCCGGCTACCTTGATGTCCGGTCATTCGGGGGCGCTCAGGTTTCTCGCACTTTTTATGCGCGTGGTCAGACGGGCCAGCAGCTTCTGCTTGGAGCGTATGCAGCACTCATGCGCCAGATAAAGGCAGGCACCGTTACCCTGTATCCTCGTACCGAGATGCTCGACCTGGTGGTTGTTGATGGTGAAGCAAAGGGCATTACGGTCCGTAACCTTATAACGGGCGAGATTCAGAGCCATGCAGCAGACGCTGTTTGTCTGTGCACTGGCGGATACGCCAACGTGTATTATCTTTCAACCAATGCGCAGGGATGCAGCGTCACCGCAACCTATCGCGCTTATAAAAAAGGCGCGGCCTTTGCCAATCCCTGTTATACACAGATCCATCCCACCTGCATTCCCGTAACCGGAGATCATCAGTCGAAACTCACGCTCATGTCGGAATCGCTGAGAAATGACGGGAGAGTGTGGGTTCCGAAGCGCCAGGGAGATGAGCGTCCTTCTTCTGTCATTCCCGAAGATGAGCGGGATTATTATCTTGAACGAAAATATCCGAGCTATGGCAATCTCGCCCCGCGTGATATTTCGTCCCGTGCTGCAAAGGAAGTATGCGACCAGGGACGGGGCGTCGGGCCTGGAGGCCGCGGCGTGTACCTGGATTTTGCAGATGCGATCAAAAGTTTCGGTGAGCAGTTTATCCGGGAACAGTACGGCAATTTATTCGAAATGTACGAGCGGATTACGGATGAGAACGCCTATAAACAGCCTATGCGTATTTATCCTGCTCCGCACTATGCCATGGGCGGCTTGTGGGTTGATTACAATCTGGAAAGCAACCTCAAAGGCTTGTTTGTTCTGGGTGAGGCGAATTTCTCTGACCACGGGGCAAACCGGCTCGGAGCAAGTGCGCTCATGCAGGGTCTTGCAGACGGCTATTTTATCATTCCCTATACTATTTCCCATTATCTTGCGCGGACCAAACCGGGAAAAGTCGCTCGTGAGCATCCGGAGTTTAAAAAATCAGTCGAAGAAACAAAAACCCTGACAACGAAGCTGCTTTCCATACGGGGCAAGAAAACCGTGAAAGAATTTCATCGTGAACTCGGGAAGATCATGTGGGAACATGTCGGCATGGCCAGAAGCAAAGCCAGCCTGAAACAGGCTTTGAAACAGATTCCGGAACTGCGCGCCGAGTTTTGGGAAAATGTCAAGGTTCCTGGCAGCGGGAATGATCTGAATCAGGAGCTTGAAAAAGCCGGACGGGTTGCCGATTTTCTTGAATTCGGTGAACTGCTGGCCCGCGATGCTCTGCATCGCAATGAATCCTGCGGCGGCCATTTCCGGGTTGAGTATCAGACAGCAGACGGCGAAGCAAAACGCGACGATGAAAACTTCAGTTATGTGGCCGGCTGGGAATTCAAGGGAGTTGACAAAGAGCCGGTGCTCCATAAGGAACCACTGACCTTCAAGGATGTGGATCTCGTGATAAGGAGTTACAAATAATGAACCTGACATTATTTGTATGGCGTCAAAAAAACGCGAACGACAAGGGGCGATTGGAGCAAATAGCAGCAAAGGATATCAGCACGGAAATGTCGTTTCTGGAAATGCTCGATGTGGTCAATGAAGATTTGATCAAAAATGACAAGGAGCCGATCGTTTTCGATCATGACTGCCGGGAAGGAATCTGCGGGATGTGTTCGCAGGTCATTAACGGCGTTCCGCACGGCCCTCAGGAAAAGACGACGGTGTGTCAGCTCCATATGAGAAAATTCAAGGACGGAGATACGATTTATATCGAACCATGGCGCGCAAAAGCATTTCCACTGATCAAAGACCTTATTGTCGATCGGAGCGCCCTTGACCGCATCATTCAGGCAGGTGGCTATGTTTCCGCTCCGATCGGCGGTGTTTCGGATGCACATGCCGTTCTTATTCCAAAACCAGAAGCTGAAAAAGCTATGGATGCAGCGGAGTGTATCGGGTGCGGCGCGTGTGTTGCCGCCTGTCCGAACGGTTCGGCCATGCTCTTTACCGCGGCAAAGGTTGCACATCTGGCCATGCTGCCCCAGGGCAAAGTGGAAGCGGCAAAGCGGGTATGCCTGATGACAGACCAGATGATGCAAGAGGGATTTGGCAACTGCAGCAATCACTATGAATGTGAAGCGGTATGTCCGAAAGGGATCAGCTGCGCGTTTATAGCAAAGTTGAACAGGGAATTTATCAAGGCAAAGGTATTCTGACGCACGTTCACCTGCCTCAAAGTTCCGGCAAGAATAAAAACCCTCGGGTTCGTTGTTTTTTTTACATACGATACAAAACACGGCTAGGGTGCGACGAGTTTGTGTGAGGCATAAAACGAGAGGCGTACGTCCTCGTATCATTCATAAATTCAAAAGAATAATACACAAAGGAGGTAGTACAATGGCACTGTATACGAAAGAAGAAGCATTGAAGTACCACGACACTTTTCCTGAGGGAAAGTGCACGGTCATCCCCTGCAAGCCTTTTGCAACCCAGAAGCATTTGACCATGGCTTATTCACCAGGTGTTGCAGAATGCTGCCGGGCGATTGCCGAAAATCCTGCGGACGTATTTAAATATACGAACAAGGGAAATCTTGTCGCAGTTGTTTCGAACGGGACCGCGATTTTAGGTCTTGGTAACCTTGGTCCCGCTGCCGCCAAACCGGTTATGGAAGGCAAAGGATATCTGTTCAAAATTTTCGCCGATGTTGATGTGTATGACATCAACCTGAATTGTAAAGACCCGGATAAGCTCATTGAGATTGTACAGGCGCTTGAGCCGACCTTCGGCGGCATCAACCTTGAAGACATCAAAGCTCCTGAATGTTTCAAGATCGAAGAAGTCTGTAAAAAGACCATGGGAATTCCGGTTTTCCATGATGATCAACATGGCACTGCAATCATCTCAGGTGCGGGACTGCTGAATGCTCTTGAAATAGCCGGCAAGAAGGCAGCTAATATGAGAATAGTTGTTTCCGGTGCCGGTGCGAGCGGTATTGCCTGCAGCAAATTTTATGTTTCCCTTGGTATTCCGCTAGAAAATATCGCAATGTTCGATACCAAAGGTCATATCCATGCAGGCCGCACTGACCTGAACGAACAGAAAAAGATGTTTGCCACAAAGAAAAAATATGATTCGCTTGAGGAAGCGTTCAAGGGTGCAGATATGTTCCTTGGACTTTCCCAGGCCAACCTCGTGAGCCCGGCAATGGTCAAGAGCATGGGCAAAGATCCGATCATGTTCGCCATGGCGAATCCGGATCCTGAAATTCCTTACAACGATGCCAAGGCTGCAAGGCCAGACCTTATGATGGGTACGGGCCGTTCCGACTATCCGAACCAGGTCAACAATGTTTCAGGTTTCCCCTATATCTTCCGTGGCGCCCTTGACTGCGGTGCGCCCCAGATAACCGAAGAAATGAAAAAGGCTGCTTCAAAGGCTATTGCCGATCTGGCAAAACAGCCGGTACCAAAAGAAATTTGTGAAGCATACAATGTCAAGTCCCTCAGCTTTGGTCCTGACTATATCCTGCCGAAGGCATTGGACACCCGCTTGATCGAAGTCGAGCCGGTTGCTGTTGCCAAGGCTGCCATGGAGCAGGGGATTGCCACCAAGAAGCTTGATCTGAACCAGTACAGCAAAGACCTGAAGAAACGGTTGGCAGATTCACGGGCACGGATGAATGCCTTTGTAAAAGGGTTTAATTTCCCAGAATTCTGATTCAGCTGCTTTCGTCCATGAACATTGCATGATGAGAGCGTCAGCCTGCATGGATGTTAGCCGGGTGGCGCTCTTTTTTTGAGAATTGTGTCGATCTATCGAAAAGAAGTATAATGCACTTTGAGAAAAAGCTGGAGCATACCGTTTCCCACTGGCAAGCGGTTTGTTCCGGATATTTCCTATGAAGGAGTAGCACATGGCGAATAAAATTTTAAAAAAGCGAAGCCTTATCCCGGGCTCTACCAGTGAGCTGGTGATTGAAGCTCCGCATATCGCAGCAAAGGCAAAGCCGGGAAATTTCATCATTCTTCGTGTTGATGAAAAAGGCGAACGGATTCCGTTGACCATTGCGGACACGGATCAGAAGAAAGGGACGATCACGATCGTC
>Ga0265297_10007524_pt1 | contig 15047 bp, 11 predicted proteins | sample Munlanlwell13791_FD_192502 | JGI IMG/M metagenome (GOLD analysis project Ga0265297, IMG submission 192502) | Leachate microbial communities from a municipal landfill in Southern Ontario, Canada - Leachate well 137-91 | ecosystem: Engineered > Solid waste > Landfill > Unclassified | place... | reverse complement strand
TATGACCTGGCCCGGGCAATAGTCCGGGTCGCTAAGAGAAATAACTCCGGCGCTTTTATTTTTGAGATCGCTAAATCCGAAATGGGTTATACTGCCCAGCCTCCGGTGGAATACGCCAGCGTTATACTGGCAGCCGCGCTCAGGGAAAATTATCAGGGCCCGGTATTTATCCAGGCCGACCACACGCAGGCCAACGCCAAGAAATTCCAGGAGGATCCGGATAAAGAATTACAGGCTTTACAGGACGTGATTGCCGACGCAGTCGCAGCCGGTTTCTATAACATTGATATTGATTCATCTACCTTGGTAGACTTATCCAAGCCGGATATTAAGGCCCAGCAGAAACTTAATTACGAAGTTTGCGCCAAGCTTACGCAATTCATCCGCAGGATCGAGCCTAAGGGCATTACTGTTTCAGTAGGCGGCGAGATCGGCGAAGTCGGGCATCAGAATTCCACCCCTGAAGACCTGCGCGCATTTATGGCGGGTTACCGCGAGAGATTGCGCAAGGGCCTGGTGGGGATCAGCAAAATCTCTATCCAGACCGGCACATCCCACGGCGGCGTAGTCAAGGCTGACGGTTCTATTGCCGAAGTTAAACTGGATTTTGCTACCCTGAAGAATCTTTCCAATATTGCCCGGAAAGAATTCGGCCTGGGCGGCGCAGTGCAGCATGGTGCTTCGACCCTGCCGGAAGATATGTTCCATAAATTCCCGGAAAATGACACCATTGAAGTGCATCTGGCAACCGGTTTTCAGAATATGCTGCTGGACAGCAAGAATTTCCCTGCTGATTTAAAGAAAAAGATGTATGACTGGCTTAGCGTGAATGCTGCCGGCGAAAAGAAGCAGGGCGAGAGCGACGAACAATTTTTCTATAAAGCGCGTAAAAAAGCCCTGGGCCCGTTCAAGAAAGATATTATGGGTTTGCTCCAGGAAACGCGCGACAAGATAGCCGCGGAAATCGAAAATAAATTTGATTTTCTATTTAAGCAGCTGGATGCCGTGAACAACCGCGAATTGGCGGACAAGTACGTTTCTTTGAAACGCGTGATCGTCAGGGCCCGTAAAGAGGGAAAAGAAGTGGTCCACGACGGAGAAGGCGCGGACTAAAGCTTAGGAAATCTGAAAAAGCGAGGAAAACTATGCGTTCGGATAAAATCAAAAAAGGTTTGGAGAGAGTGCCGCATCGCGCGCTTTTGCATGCCACGGGATTATCCAGGAAAGACCTGGATAGGCCGTTTATCGGCGTAGCTACGTCTTTTACCGACCTTATTCCCGGCCATATCGGTATGCGTGATTTGGAAAGGTTTATTGAACGCGGTATTTGTTATGGCCAGGGTGTTCCCTTTTTATTCGGAGTACCCGGGATCTGCGACGGTATTGCGATGGGCCATTTAGGGATGTGTTATCCCTTAGGCTTACGCGAGATCGTTGCCGATACTATTGAGACAGTTTGTAATGCCCATCAATTAGACGGGATCATCTGTTTGACGAACTGCGATAAGATCACTCCGGGTATGCTTATGGGAGTAGCCCGGCTGAATATCCCGGCAATAATCGTAACTGCCGGGCCAATGCTTTCTGGCCGTTACAACCAGCGTAAATTAGCTTTTGTGCATGACACCTATGAAGGGATGGCTCGGGCAAAAAAAGGCGATATTTCTGCGGATGAATTATCCTGCTTAGAAATGGAGGCCTGTCCCGGGGCCGGTTCTTGTCAGGGTTTATATACAGCTAATACCATGGCTTGCTTGACTGAGGCAATGGGCATGTCTTTGCCCGGAAGCGGCACTGCTCTGGCTGCGTCCGCGAAAAAACGCCGGATCGCCGAAGCCAGCGGCGAGCGTATCGTAGAACTGGTGCGCAAAAATATCAAGCCCCGCGATATCATTACTCAAAAATCTTTGGAGAACGCTATTGTGGTGGATATGGCCCTGGGCGGCTCAAGCAATACTGTTTTACACCTTATGGCCATTGCCCATGAAGCGGGAATTGAGCTGGACCTGAAAACTTTTGATAAGATCAGTAAAACTATCCCCCATATTACCAGCTTAGAGCCCGCCGGCACGCATTTTATGGAGGATCTGGAATATGCCGGAGGTATCCCGGCGGTTTTAAAGAGATTAAAATCCAAACTGAATAATATTTTGAATATGAGCGGCGAAAAAACTTTCAGCATTGCCGATAAGGCGAAGATATTTGATGAAGAGGTGATCCGTCCGTTAAACAAAGCGTATCATAAACAGGGTGGTATCGCGGTGCTCTATGGGAACATCGCGCCGGACGGCGCCGTGGTTAAACAATCCGGGGTGAGCGGAAAAATGATGAAGTTTACCGGCAAGGCCCGCGTGTTTAACCGTGAAGAAGAGGCAATGCAGGCGATAATGAATAATAAGATCAAAAAAGGCGATTGTGTGGTGATCCGTTATGAAGGCCCTGCAGGCGGACCGGGTATGCGCGAGATGCTTGCTCCGACAGCTGCGATCGTGGGGTTGGGATTAGCGGATTCAGTAGCGCTGATCACCGACGGCCGTTTTTCCGGCGGGACAAAAGGCCCGTGCATCGGCCATATTTCTCCCGAAGCTTCCAGCGCAGGCCCGATCGCAATCTTAAAAGACGGCGATACGATCATTATTGATATACCGAATAGAAAAATTGAGGCGAAATTAAGTAAGGAAGAAATTAAGAAAAGATTCAAAAACTGGAAACCGGTAGCGCCGAAGATCAGGACAGGATATCTGTCCAGGTATTCCAGGCTGGTAACTTCAGCAGATAAGGGTGCGATCTTAGAATGAAAGGTTCAGAGATACTTTTAGAGGCCTTAAAGCGCGAAGGGGTAGAAGTTATGTTTGGCTATCCCGGCGGCCAGGTGCTGCCTATTTTTGACAGCCTTTATGATTCAGATATCAAGTTCATCCTTACGCGCCATGAGCAGGGAGCAGCGCATGCTGCCGACGGCTATGCCCGGGCAACCGGTAAGGTCGGGGTGTGTTTGGCTACATCCGGCCCAGGCGCCACTAATCTGGTTACCGGCATTGCCAATGCTTATATGGATTCCATACCCATGGTCGCGATTACCGGCCAGGTAAAGAGTTTCCTGATCGGTAATGACGCTTTTCAGGAAGCTGATGTAACCGGGATTACGCGGCCTATCACCAAGCATAATTATTTAGTCAAGGATGTTAAGGATTTAACGCGCACGATCCGCGAAGCCTTTTATATTGCCTCCACCGGCAGGCCGGGACCGGTGCTGATAGATATCCCGTCGGATATCCAGTTGATGGACGGGGAATTCATCTGGCCGAAAAATGTGGAGATACGCAGTTACAACCCGACGCTTTTTGGCCATCCCGGGCAGATCAAAAAAGCAGCCAGGCTTATTACAGCTGCCAAGAAACCGATAATTTATGCCGGCGGCGGAGTGATCAGTTCCGGAGCGCATAAGGAATTAAAGATGCTGGCAGAAAAGATCAATGCGCCCTTGACCTGGACGCTTATGGGCATAGGAGGTTTTCCCTCAACGCATGAACTTGCTCTGGGCATGCTGGGTATGCATGGGACTGCCTATGCGAACCATGCGATCATGGAGAGCGACCTGATCATTGCGGTAGGCGCGCGTTTTGATGACCGCGTAACCGGCAGGCTGGATGCTTTTGCTCCTTACGCAAAAATCATCCATATTGATGTAGACCCCTCTTCAATCAGTAAGAATGTAAACGTGCATATCCCGATAGTGGGTGATGCTAAAAATATTTTGATCGAGCTTTTAAAAGAGATCAAGAAAACGCCTAATACCGGCGATTGGCTGAAAACTGTTGAAGGCTGGAAGAAGAAATATCCTCTTAGCTATAAAGACGACGGTAAGCTTAAGCCTCAATTTGTCATTGAGCAGCTTTACGAAGTAACCGAGGGCGAGGCGATCATTACTACCGAAGTAGGGCAGAACCAGATGTGGGCTGCGCAATGGTATAAATACACTGCGCCGCGCACATTTATCTCCTCCGGCGGTTTAGGCACAATGGGTTTTGGTCTGCCTGCGGCAATGGGCGTAAAAGTAGGTTGCCCGGAAAGAGTAGTCTTTGATATTGCCGGAGACGGCTCCATCCAGATGAATATCCAGGAATTGATGACCTGCGTGGCTAATAAAATAAACGTGAAGGTGGCGATTTTGAATAACGGTTATCTGGGAATGGTGCGCCAGTGGCAGGAGCTTTTTTATAAGCACCGCTATTCCCAGGTCGGCATAAGCAGCCCGGACTTCGTGAAGTTAGCCGAAAGTTACGGCGCGGCAGGTATCTGTGTCACTAAAAAAGAAGAGGTTCGCCCGGCATTAGAAAAGGCGATGAGTATAGATAACACGGTTTTAATCGATTTTCGCGTTGAGCCTGAAGAAAATGTGTTCCCGATGGTTCCGGCAGGCCAGGCGATCAACCAGTTTATCGGCGGGTTAGCTTAAAATGAAACATACTATTTCACTATTGGTCGAAAACAAGTTCGGTGTTTTAGCGCGGATTGCCGGACTTTTCAGCGCGCGCGGCTATAATATCGCATCTTTGGCGGTTTCCGAGACGCTGGATCCGACAGTTTCCTATATGACTATCGTGGTAGAAGCCAAGGACGAGAAGATCTTAGAGCAGGTCAAGAAACAGCTGAACAAGCTTATTGACGTGATCACGGTCACGGATTATACCAAGAAAGAGCATGTTGACCGCGAGCTTATTTTAGCCAAAATAAATTTTGCGGCTAAAGATAAAAATAAATTAGCGAATATTTTTCACAAATATGTAGGAAAAGTTATCCAGCATAAAGGGGATATCGCGATCATTGAGGCAGTCGGGGACAGTACCCAGATCAAGGCCCTGCTGGAGGTATTGGATAAGTTCGGAGTAAGAGAATTGATCCGGACAGGTAAATTAGCGATCAGCAATTAGAAAAGGAGGAAGTGTTAATATGGCAAAGGTTTATTATGATAAAGACGCGGATTTGAATCTGATCAAGAATAAGACAATCGCGATCATCGGCTACGGTATCCAAGGCCGCGGCCAGTCGCTTTGCTTAAGGGATTCCGGGATGCATGTGGTGGTTTCGGAAATGGCAGGTACCCCTAATTACGAACAGGCTAAGGCCGACGGTTTTACTCCGGTTGACGCAGCTGAAGCTGCTAAAGCCGCGGATATTATCCAGATCCTGACCCAGGACCATGTGCAGGCTAAGGTCTATAAGGAAGCGATCAAGCCCAATCTAAAAAAAGGCAAGGCGCTTTGTTTTTCACACGGTTTTAATATCCGTTTTAAACAGATTAAGCCTCCGAAAAACGTGGATGTGTTTATGGTCGCGCCAAAAGGGCCCGGCGCATTAGTCAGAAAGATGTATGAAGAGGGTAAGGGCGTGCCTTCCCTGATCGCTGTTTATCAGGATGCGACCGGCCAGGCCAAGGATCTGGCGCTGGCTTACGCCAAGGCCATCAAGGCTACTACTGCCGGAGTTATTGAGACGACTTTTGAAGAGGAGACCGAGACTGATCTTTTCGGCGAACAGGCAGTGCTTTGCGGCGGAGTCTCGGAACTGATTAAGGCGGGTTTTGATACCCTGATCGAAGCAGGATACCAGCCGGAGATCGCCTATTTTGAAGTTTTACACGAATTAAAGTTGATCACGGACCTGATCCAGGAGCGCGGTATTTCCGGGATGCGCAGAGGCGTTTCCAATACTGCCTGTTACGGAGACCTGACCCGCGGGCCAAGGATCATCACCGCCAAGACCCGTAAGGAGATGAAGAAGATATTGAAAGAAATAAAAACCGGGAAATTTGCCCGCGAGTGGATCAAGGAAAATGAACTGGGCAGGCCGAACTTCAATAAGCTGATATCCGAGGGTGACAATCATTTGATTGAAAAGGTAGGAAAGCAACTAAGAGAAATGATGCCCTGGATGAAGAAATAACGAAAAAAAAGGGACGGTTCTATTTTTCCGTCCACTACTCTATAGAAAAATAGAACCGTCCCTTTTTTTGGAAAAGCAAAAATGGAAAAGATAATTATATTTGATACAACGCTGCGTGATGGGGAGCAGGCGCCGGGCGCGTCAATGAACAGCTTCCAGAAGCTGGAAGTTGCCAGCCAGCTGGAAAAGCTGGGGGTAGATATCATTGAAGCGGGTTTTCCGGTTGCTTCGCCGGGCGATTTTGCGGCGGTAAGCGCTATCGCCAAATTGATCAAGAAGGCGGGAGTCTGCGGCCTGGCCCGCTGTATCTATAAAGATATCGAATCCGCCGGTAAAGCGGTGAAAAAAGCCAGGCATCCGCGCATCCATTTGTTTCTGGCTACCTCTAAAATACACCTGAAGTATAAATTCAAAAAAGCCGAGGATGAAATAGCGGCGATTGCCCGGGATTCTATCCGGCAGGCCAGGAAAAACTGCTGCGATATTGAGTTTTCTCCGGAAGATGCCACCCGCACCGAAAGAGATTTTCTCTACCGTATGGTTGAGCTGGCGATTAGTGAAGGCTGCTCGACGATCAATATTCCCGATACTGTCGGCTACAGCTATCCGCAGGAGATATATTCCCTGATCACCGATATCCGGAACAATGTCCCGAATATCGAGAAAGCAGTGATTGCCATACATTGCCACAATGACCTGGGTCTGGCTACGGCCAATTCGCTCTCGGCAGTTTTAGCCGGGGCGCGCCAGGTGCATTGCACGGTTAACGGTATCGGCGAGCGCGCAGGGAATGCCTCGCTGGAAGAAGTGGTTATGGCGATGAAGACCCGTAAGGATGTCTTCGGGGATTTTTATACGGATATTAATACCAAAGAGATATTCCGCACCTCGCGCCTGGTCAGCAAGATCACGGATTTTGCCGTGCCTCCGAACAAGGCGATCGTCGGCGCAAATGCCTTTGCCCATGAATCCGGAATACATCAGGACGCGGTTTTGAAAAAGAGAATTACCTACGAGATCATGAACCCGCGCGATGTCGGTATAGCCGAGAGCCAATTGATCCTCGGTAAGCACTCCGGAAGGCACGCTTTCCGGGACAGATTAAAATCGCTGGGTTTCCAGCTTAATGAGGAGCAGCTGAACCAGGCGTTTGGCCGCTTTAAAGAAGTCGCGGACAAAAAGAAGACTATCTTTGATGATGACCTGCGGGCCATTGTTGAAGATGAGATCCGCGCGGCTAAACCTCTTTGGCAGCTGTATAGCTTTGAGGTTAATTCCGGAACCCGGATCAAGCCTAAGGCAACAGTGGTTTTAATCAAAAAATCCAGGAATATCTCCGGCGTTTCCTCGGGAGACGGGCCGGTAGATGCCTGTTTCAGGGCTATAGATAAGGCCACCGGCTACAAGGCAAAACTGGAAGACTTCCGCCTGGAAGCGGTCACTTCGGGCAAGGATGCTTTGGGCCAGGTCAGCCTTAAACTGAAAATAAAGGATTCCGTTATCAGCGGCCGCGGCGCAAGCACGGATATTATTGAAGCTGCGGTGCGGGCATACCTGGATGCGGTAAACAAATTAAAGATTAAATGAATAAAAACCGTAGCTACGGTTTAATCGGTAATCCTGTCCGGCATAGCCTCTCTCCATTGATGCACAACTCCGCGTTAGCCCGCCTGAAAGTAAAAGCCAGGTATAAATTATTCCCCTTGGAAGAGAGAGAACTGAAGGCCTTTTTAGCCGGGCTGGAGAAGAAAAATATCCGCGGCCTGAATATCACTATTCCCTACAAAGAAACGATTCTCCGGCTGATAGACGGTAATCAATCCAGCGCGGTCAGGGTCATCGGAGCGGCCAATACTCTGGTTATAGATAAAAATGGCCGGCCGAAATTATTCAATACGGATTATCTCGGGTTTATCCGGCACCTGAAGGAACTGAAAATAAAGCCTAAACGGGCCGCGATTATCGGGGCAGGAGGCGCTTCCCGGGCCGTCTGTTTTGCCCTCTGGAAAATGAAGGCGGAGGAGATAGCTATTTATGATATTGATAAGTTCCGCTCTTTAAGCCTGATGAAAAGATTCAATCAGGAGTTTACCGGTACCCAGGTTTTAGCCGCGGGGAGTATAGAAGAGCTGAACCTGAAAGATAAAGACCTTTTAATCAATACTTCGCCGGTAGGGATGAAAGAAAATGACCCTCTGCTGGTAAACCCTGCGCTGCTGCACCCCGGGTTATTTGTTTATGACTTGGTTTATAATCCTCAAGAGACAAAATTATTAAAGTTGGCAAAGGAGAATGGCCTTTCCTATGCTAACGGCCTGGGTATGCTTCTTTATCAGGGGGTAGAGGCGCTGGAATTATGGATGGCGCCTAAAAAAGCTCCCGTAGAAGCCATGCGCAGCGCGCTAGAAAAAGGAGCGAAGAGACTATGATCGGGAATATTATCGTATTTATTTTTGGTTCTGTCATCGGAAGTTTTTTGAATGTCTGTATCCACCGTATGCCTAAATCTGAATCCGTTGTCTGGCCGCGTTCGCATTGCCCCAAGTGCTCTAAGCGTATCCCCGGGTATGACAATATACCGTTTATAAGCTTTGTCCTTTTAAAAGGCAGGTGCCGTTTCTGTAAAGAAAAGATATCCTGGCGTTATCCCCTGGTAGAGCTGGTCACCGCGCTCCTTTTCCTGGCTTTTTTTATGCGTTATGGCTTAAGCTATAACTTTTTCTTTTACATAGTTTTGGCTTGCGCGCTGATCATCGCGACGTTCATTGATATGAAGCACAGGATCATCCCGGATGAGATATCTATCGGCGGCTTGATCATCGGGTTTATTTTAAGTTCGGTAAGGGGTTTTAACCTGAATCCTTTGTCCTTTAGTTTTAAGCCGATGCTCACTTCATTTTTCGGCATCCTGATCGGCGCAGGGATTATTTATCTGACCGGTTGGTTGTTTGACCTGGTCTATTTCAAGCTGCTGAAGAACCCTCCCATAAACGGCGAAACCGAATCCATGGGCATGGGGGATGTCAAGCTCCTGGCTATGATCGGAGCGTTTTTAGGCGCTCCGCGCACAGTGCTCGCTTTCTTCATCGCGCCTTTTTTCGGCGCGGTCATCGGAATAATCACGCTGATCACCAAGAAAGACCACACTATCCCTTACGGCCCGTTCTTATCTTTGGCAGCGTTGATCTCCATTTTCTGGTGGGATAAGATATTACGAATTTTAATCCCCTAAAAAGGAAAAATGCCGCAATCCCAATCCTTTCTACTTAAGAAGAGGGCAGGGGTCCTTGCCCCGTTATTCTCGGTTTATTCCCAAGATAGTTTTGGCGTTGGAGATGCAGCGGACTTAAAGCTGCTGGTTGATTGGGCGCTGAAGACGGATCATTCTATAATCCAGCTTTTGCCCTTAAATGATATGGGGGGAATTTCCTGCCCCTACGACGCCTTAAGCGGTTTTGCCTTAGAGCCGCTCTATATCTCGCTGTTAGGCCTGCCTCTGCCTAAAGATAAATCTCTCAAAAGACAGATCGATTCCTTGCGTAAGAATTTAAAATCCGATACTCCATATGCCGATTACAATACTAAGGATGAAAAACTGCGCATCCTGCGTGAGGTTTTTGCGTTGGATGCTGGCCGTGATTCCGTAACTTTTAGCCGTTTCAGGAGCGAGAATAATTATTGGCTGGCAGATTATGTTTTATTTAAGGCCCTGAAATTAAAATTCGAAGGCCAACCCTGGTATGATTGGCCACTGGAGTTCAGGAATCGGGATAAAGAGGCTTTGGAGGATTTCCGCAAAACCCATACCCGGGAAATCAAATTCCAGGAGTGGCTGCAATGGCAGCTTTACGCGCAATTTAAGCAGGTTAAGGAATACGCCAGGAGAAAGAAAGTTTTTTTAAACGGCGACCTGCCGATACTGGTTTCGCGGGATTCCAGTGATGTCTGGGCCCACCAGGAGCTCTTTAAGTTAGAGTTCGCGGCCGGCGCTCCGCCGGATATGTATTGCGCCAGGGGGCAGCGCTGGGGTATGCCTACTTATAACTGGGAGAAAATATCAGCCGACGGCTATCAATACCTGAAAGAAAAATTAAAATACGCGGAAAATTTCTATGATATTATCAGGATCGACCATGTGGTCGGCTTATTCCGCATCTGGAGCATACCTTATAATGAGCCGCTGGAAAACCAGGGCTTAAACGGATTTTTCGATCCCATTCATGAAGCTGAATGGGAAGCGCACGGCCGCAGGATCCTGGAGGTTATGCTCAAGTCCACGAATATGTTTTTATGCGCTGAAGATCTGGGGGTGATCCCGAAGGTTTGCACGGATACCTTAAAGGCGTTAAATATTCCCGGTAATGATGTGCAGCGCTGGGTTAAAGACTGGAAGGTAGAGCATGATTTTCTCAGTGCTTTGGAATACCGGCCGCTTTCGGTGACTATGCTTTCTACGCACGATACGACTAATTGGCCGGCCTGGTGGGAGAATGAGGCTGGGACAGTGGATGAGGATCTGTTTCGGCGTAAGTGCGCGGAGAAAGGCATTGATTATGACCGGGTCAACCCTGAACTCTTTGACCTGATGCGTTCCTGTCATGCCAGGCTGCGCTGGAGAGAAGAGATTAATTCAGTAGAGAAATTCCTCGCTATTGTACATAAGAGAAAGGAAGAGGCGCCGGTTTTGGTAGATATATACGAGAATACTTATGGAGAGAAAGAGAAGCTCTGGAAGAAATTGGGGCTGTCCGGAGCAATGCGCGAGAAATGCGATAAGGAGATATCTTGCGCGGTTCTTAAAGCAAATCTGGAATCAAGTTCTTTATTCTGCATCAATACGCTGGTTGACCTGTTGTATCTGGATGGGCTATGGCAGGGCGATGCCTATCAATACAGGACGAATACTCCCGGGACAATCAGCAATAAAAACTGGTCGCTCAAAATCCCGCTTTCATTGGAAGATTTAATGAAGCATCCGGTTACTAAAGAAATACGTCAGCTCATCGCTGATTCCGGAAGAATATAACTTTCGCGTCTGGTTTGTCTTGTTCCTCGCAGGAACGCGTGATTTTCCCCAGCGTGGAAAATCACGCTCGGCTACTCGGCTTCGCTCTGCCGGTACTCTAATTGCAGGCAACCTTGCCCGCTCAGCCTGCGTACGTCCTGCTCCGGAACAAGCCAATCCAGCCGCTAAGCCATATAAGTTAATTGGCGTAGAGCGAGGTGTTCTTGCCTACTTCAACCTAGACACTAAGGATATTGAGGGAAAGATGAACAAGATAGTAGAATTAGAAGAGTTTTATTCATTGCTGCATTTAGACTATAAAAATTTTAAAAAAAATAATAAACTTAGTTTTCTTTTTGCTAAAGAGCAAATTATTAGAGGAAAAGTAATGGCTGAGTATACTGAGATAGATTTATTCCTGAATCTGTGTCTTTGGTTTTATTTCTTTCCGAAAAAGAAGCGGAACATAAACAATGAAGAGCATTTTAATAATTTACAGAGAAGTAAGAGGCCTAGCAGACTATATAGTTATATATTAGAATACACTGACTGGAGTCGAAAACTAAGCCTACTTAAAGAAATTATACATATCCCTAAGCATATTGAGAATAATGTAGAAAAAATAATATCCTTAAGAAATAAGTTAGCTCATTTTCCCAGAATTATTTTTCAACCTAAAAAATCAATTTACAAAGATAAGAACATTTTTAGCATTGAAGGATTGAAGTTATTTTTAAAAGATTCTGACGAGATACAGAATTTCTTAATTGATTGTCATTTTAACCTTATCAAACATGTAATAAAATAGCTTATCTTTGGGTAGTGACATTGAATAAATAGAATGAATAAAGCAATTAATAGTTAGGCTCATTTTGGGTATATTCGTAAATTTAGAATACTTAACCATATTAGAAGCAAAATATTAGGTAAAACGAAGTAGAACAGTATAATCTAATACAAAATAAGAATAAGGTTTTTAATTTCTTTTGGAGGCCTATATGTATTATATTGAAATGAGACATGAAGGTTTAAAAAGATATAGACGGATTCAAGGTTCTGATAAAGAAATAGTTGAAGCAAAATCCGCCATGTTAGCGGCTTCATGGAAGGAGCTTTGGGAAAGGAAGCAAGCTGCAGAGAAGAAGAGAAATGAACGAGAAGGCTATTTAAGAAGGTTTAATGATAAGAAGCAAATTGCAGCTGAAAAAACTTTAGAAGCACAAAGAGCTATCGAAGATGTTAATAATATATTAAGTTTTACTCTCAAGGTTAAGGATGTTATTAGATGGGAGGAGCTTTTACCTAGTTCTGATTATTCTGTTTCGAAGCCTAAACAACCTAAACTGCTTAAAGCTCCTCGTGAACCTCAAATATCCGATTCTAACCTATATTCTAAGCCGCCCGGATTATTTTATTTCTTATTATTATTTTTTAATAGCGATAAGGTTAAAAAATTAGCTTTTGAATATTCGCAGTCTTATAGAGATGAGCAGAAACGATTATTTAATTCTTCTCATAAACAGTGGGAACAAGAGAAGAATAATATAGAGAGAAAGAATGAAGATTTATTAAATGAATATAAAAAGGATATAGAAGTTTGGGAGAACAATAAACTTGTTTTTTTAAAAAGAAGAGAATTGGAAATTGCTAAGATCTTAGAAAAGAAAGATAGATACTTAAAAAAAGAACTAGGAGCAATAATTGATTATTGCGAGATGGTTTTAGCTCGTTCTGAATATCCTGAAACATTCCCTCAGCAATATGAACTTAGTTATAATCCCGAGAACAAATTATTATTAGTAGATTATTTTTTTCCTTCGTTAAATGAAGTTCCTAAGTTAAAAGAGGTGAAATACAACAAATCTTTAGATCAATTTAAAGAGTATCTTCTTTCGGAAACAGCTTTTAATGAGTTATACGATAAGGTCCTTTATGAGATTACATTAAGAACAATACATGAATTGTATGAAGCAGATGTAATTGATGCAATAGCATCAATTGTTTTTAATGGTTATGTAAAATCCATTGACGAAGGCACAGGACGAGAAGTGACAGCCTGCATTCTCTCTGTTCAAGCCAACAGAGAAGAATTTTTGGAGATTAATCTTGGCAATGTTGACCCTAAGGCATGCTTTAAAGCTCTCAAAGGGATCGGGAGTAGTAAGCTTCATGGTTTAGCAGCCGTCGCGCCAATAATTAAAATGGATAAAGAAGATAAGCGGTTTGTGACTCCTTATACTGTTGTCAATAATATCAATGATACTACAAATATTGCTGCTATGGATTGGCAAGACTTTGAAAACCTGATCAGGGAATTATTTGAGAAAGAATTTGCTCCTGAAGGAGGAGAGGTAAAGATTACCAGAGCAAGTCGAGATGAGGGCGTTGATGCAGTAATATTTGATCCGGATCCTTTGCGGGGTGGTAAAATTGTCATACAAGCTAAAAGATATACAAATGTTGTTGGAGTTTCAGCTGTTAGGGATTTATATGGGACTGTTATGAATGAAGGAGCAATGAAGGGTATTCTTGTTACTACTACTGATTATGGGCCTGATGCCTATAAGTTTGCTCAAGATAAACCGCTAACCTTATTAAACGGTGGTAATTTGCTACATTTGTTAGAAAAACACGGTCATAAAGCTAAGATTGATATAAGAGAAGCAAAGAAGATTTTGGGTGAGAAAGTAGATGATTAAGATCTTTGGGCGCATTTTGGGCGCAAATTAGCAGGCAATCTTATAACAACTTGTATTTTATCAACTAAAGTAAATGGATTTATAACGGATAGTTCTAATGTAGCGAATGGGGTGGACACTGACGAGGCAAGGCAGGGGCGATGGGTTGTAATTCTTGCAGCTTGTGTTAAAATGAAAATATAATGAACCAAAGAAAGAAAGCCTTCACCCTCATTGAGCTTATTATTGTCGTAGTAATCATCGGTATCCTCGCTATTATCGCAATCCCCAGATATTTTGCTAATGTGGGTAAATCTCAAAAAGCTCAAGCCTGCGCTAACTTGGACCGCATAAGGCAGGCAGCCTTAGCTTATTATGCGGTTTATGGCGTATATCCTATTGAGAATGTTTGGCCCATTGTAGTGGTTGCTGATGGGGATACTATTGTAAATATGACTAATCCTCCCGGTAGCAGCATCTGGACGTTCCATCACTCACCTACGATGCGGGGAGGGCAGTGTTGGGCAACCTCCAGTGATAGTGCGGTGTGTAGTTTACTGACTTTATATAACGGTTCAATACAGTGCCAATGTTTCGCCCCGTAAAGAGGCAAAGCAATTAAAATATGCTAAAATAGGGACAGCGACCGTTTCCTACAATAAAATAGTCGCTGACCACATTTTCATTTTAAAGAGGGAAAATAATTAAAATATGCTGCGAATTATTTTAGCGGATGGATTGGTTTAGGCAGGAGGGAAGCGATGAAGAAATTGAGAGAGATTGTTTATATTTTAGTTTTGGCAATGGTGATTCCGGTGGTTTGCCAGGCAGATATTATTGATGAACTGGTTGATGAAGTAAGAAACAACAGCATACGGGGCATTAATGAATTGCTCGCTAAAGGCGCGGATGTGAATGCCAAGAGCTCTGTTGGCTGGACTCCGTTAATGTATGCGGCAGGTAATTTTAGGAACAATGAAACCGTAAAGTTCCTGTTGGATAAAGGCGCGGATGTTAATGCTGTGGGCAGGAATGGCTTGACGCCATTAATGCTTGCCGCAAGCTCTGGCCGTGTCGAAGCTGCCAAGCTCCTGTTGGGCAAAGGCGCGGAGGTTAATGTCCGGGATTATCGCGGCCTGACGCCATTAATACTTGCAATAATTTCTGACAATGCCGAAATCGTAAAACTCCTGCTGGACAAAGGCGCAGACGTAAATGTCAAAGATGATCGTGGCTGGACGCCATTAATGTATATGGCAGCCAAATTTGGCGATGCCGAAATCGTAAAACTCCTGCTGGACAAAGGCGCAGACGTAAATGTTAAGGACCCTGAGGGCATAACGGTATTAATGTATGCGGCAGGTTTCAGTAACAGTGAAACTACAAAGCTCTTATTAGACAAAGGAGCAGATGTTAAT
>Ga0265297_10007521_pt1 | contig 15049 bp, 12 predicted proteins | sample Munlanlwell13791_FD_192502 | JGI IMG/M metagenome (GOLD analysis project Ga0265297, IMG submission 192502) | Leachate microbial communities from a municipal landfill in Southern Ontario, Canada - Leachate well 137-91 | ecosystem: Engineered > Solid waste > Landfill > Unclassified | place... | reverse complement strand
TTAGCGGCCAATAAGGCGCTATAGGTTTTGCCTGATCCGCTCGGGCCGAATATGCCCATGCGAATTTTGGCTTGTTTTCTCTCCGCTTTGCGGAGTACTAGATTTGTTTGCATAGTGGTTTAAAATTTGTTACAATAAACATTGCTTAGTTTATTAATCTGTTCCGCAGCAATGCGGCGCAGATTTTTTTTATTAGATCCCGGGGCGCCGGGCCGTCGACCTTTTCAAGCGCAGACCGGCAAGTGCTTACCGGCTAACGTCTGAAAAAATTGAAATAGATTTTTAAAGTTCAAAAGTTATCAACAGGCTTAGACATACAAAAAACCCCTTACTGTTTCCAGTAAGGGGTTTAGATATTATCTAATTTTATTCAATTATATTAAGGTTTTTGGCCCTATGTCCCGTGGCATTTCTTAAACTTCTTGCCGCTTCCACAAGGACAGGGGTCATTGCGTCCAACTTTCTCGCCGCTTTCGGTTTTTACTTTTTCATGGACCAGATCAGCCGTGTTCCGCTCTTCCGCCTGCCTATACATCTCCTTGGCGGCGCCGGTAAAATTCAGACGCTGGGCTGCCGGCTGCTCACTAAAACGGCGCAGCTCATAGCTCTGAGAAGCCACTAGGGCGTCACCTGTCTTATAGATGGAGTAGACCACTTGCTTCTGGATAAGACCGTTAAGCTCCTGATAAAGATGATAGGCCTCTTTCTTATATTCGACGAGCGGGTCCCGCTGGCCGTAGCCACGCAAACCGATGCCGCGACGTAGATAATCAACGGTTTCTAAATGATCCACCCACATCTGATCAATGGAGCGGATCAAGATGCCTTTCTCCACTTCGCCAAACGACAAGCCGGAAGCGAAAAAGTTAGCGGCTAGTCCTTCATAACTTGTCCGGGCTTCCGTTGTCAAATAAACGGAAATTTCCGTTCGGATATCTTCCCGGTTCTTTTCGCTTTTTGCAATCGTGACCAATTTACTCGGCAGATCTTCCGGCGTATTCCAAATTGTCCGCATCGTTTCGGCGATTTCTTTTACATTCCAGTCCGCGACGTTCTCAGGGGCGGTGTGAAAATTCACAACGTGAAGAATTTCCTTTTGGATCATATCGAGGATGATATCCTTGAGCGTCTGGGCGGCGTCCGGAACACTATCTTCTTGGGCCGCTTCCGCCAGCGGGGATCCGTCCTGAGTAATGCCGGTTTCCGCTATATCCAAAATCTCGCGGCGTAATTTATAAATCGCGGTCCGGTGTTTATTTATGACATCGTCATATTCGACCAGGTGTTTACGGATATCAAAGTTATTCCCCTCCACTTTCTTCTGCGCCGATTCGATCGACTTGGAGATCATCTTGTTTTCGATCGGCATATCGGCCGGGACATTCAGGGTCTGCATCAGGCTCTTCATCCGATCTCCGCCGAAAATGCGCATCAGGTCGTCGTCGGTCGAAACATAGAACTGGGAAGAACCAGGATCGCCCTGACGACCAGCGCGGCCGCGGAGCTGATTATCGATGCGGCGCGATTCGTGACGCTCGGTGCCGATCACATGCAGACCGCCCAGAGCCCGGACCTCTGCCTGCTCCGCTTCAATCGGCGGATTTCCGCCGAGGATGATGTCGACACCGCGGCCGGCCATGTTGGTGGCCAGGGTAATCGATCCCTTCCGTCCGGCTTGAGCAATCACCTCCGCCTCTTTCTGATGATTCTTAGCATTTAACATCTGCGGCCTGAGCCCTTCCCGTTCCATCAGCTCGGTGAGTATCTCGTTCTTTTCGATCGAAATCGTACCGACAAGAACCGGCTGACCCTTGGCTTGCCGCTCCTTGATATCGCGGATCACGGCGTTGAATTTATCAAGTTCCGTGCGATAGATAAGATCATTCAAATCTTTCCGGACATTGGGCTTATTGGTTGGAATAACAATCGTATCCAGACCATAAATCTTATGGAATTCTTCGGCCTCGGTGGCGGCCGTACCGGTCATACCGGACAATTTCTTATACAAACGGAACAGATTTTGAAAAGTGATAGTCGCCATGGTCCGCGACTCTTTCTGGACCTGGACGCCCTCCTTAGCTTCAATCGCTTGATGCAGACCCTCGCTGTAGCGCCGGCCCGGCATCATCCGGCCGGTGAACTCATCAACGATGACAATCTCCCCGTCCTTGACGACATAATCGCGATCGCGCTTGAACAGGACGCGAGCTTTGAGCGCCTGTTCCAGGTGATGAACCTCTTTTATGCCGCCCTCCACGTAAATATTGCCCAGCCCGAGTATTTTTTCGACTTTATTGATTCCCGCTTCAGTAAGGGTGGACGCTTTCATCTTCTCATCGACGTTATAGTCCTCTTCTTCGCTCAAGCCGGAGACGATCCCCGCAAACTGGGCGTATTTATCAGTTGATTCCTCAGCCGGAGCGCTGATGATGAGCGGCGTGCGCGCCTCATCAATCAAAATCGAATCGATTTCATCAACAATCGCGTAATGAAGCGGCCTCTGAACCGTCTGCGCCAAAGTGTAAACCATGTTATCGCGCAAATAATCGAAACCGAACTCATTGTTAGTTCCATAAGTGATATCACAAGCATAGGCTTCACGGCGCGGAATCTTGCGGAAGTGCTGGAGGCGCTCATCATATTGGCTCTCATCCTTATATTCTGGATCATACACAAAGGCGCTGTCATGAACGATGACCCCGGTCGTGAGTCCGAGGGCGTGATAAACCGGAGCCATCCAGCCGGCGCCTAGACGCGACAGATAATCATTAACCGTAATCAGATGGACGCCCTGACCCGCCAAGGCGTTAAGATAAAGCGGCAAAGTGGCGACAAGAGTCTTCCCCTCACCTGTTTTCATCTCGGCAATCTGACCGCGATGTAATACGATTCCACCGACCAGCTGAACGTCAAAATGTCGTTGATTAAGGATACGGCGAGCGGCTTCCCGCATCGTAGCAAAAGCTTCGGGCAGAAGATCATCTAGACTTTCACCAGCGGCGAGCCTCTCCTTCAAAACAGCCGTCTTGGCTTGCAAATCCTCGGGAGATAGTTTCTGAAGTTCCGGCTCGAAACTGCCAATCTTTTGCAGGGTTGGCCACATGGCTTTGATAATCTTTTCGTTGGCGTCGCCAAAAATCTGAAAAATATTCATAATTGCCTAATAATAGACGAAATAAAAAAATGGAGGCCGTAACTTCTTAGTAAATTCAGTATAATATGTATCCCTAATAAAATAAAGTTGACAGAACTATCTTAATATATTAACAAGGCTCCCCTTTTTAGAGAGCCTTTTTTATTTCTACTACCTATATCGATCTTTAAACAGCGCTCTTCCTGCTCTGCAACTTCTCCTTATATTTCTTGATCACTAGCTTCAGATGTTCCTGAACCTTATCAATAGCTTTATACAAGTCTTTAGCGGTCTTCTCGACCCGGAGCATCTGACGGGGCACTTGGAGATTGACTTCCGCGCGATAAATTTCACCCTTACGCTGATCGCCGACCGTCTTGGCGATTTCCATATCACAATGGACCGGGGGCAGGTTCCCTAAATATTTCTCTATCTTATCCATCTTTAACTGGCAATAATCGCGAAGCGACTTGGTCATCGGCAACCTAGTGGCTTTGATAATAACTTTCATATTTAGAAGAGCTTAATTATATCTTTGTAGGTAATAAATATTACGAGCGCGATCAGAAACAGAAAGCCGGCATTATGGATGAAGGCCTCGACTTCTTTACGGACTGGGCGCCCCTTGATCTTCTCGATCAGGAGAAAGAGTATCCGCCCGCCATCAAGCGCCGGAAAAGGCAAAATATTCAAGACAGCCAAATTGAGCGACAAGAGAGCGGCGAACTGGAGCAAATAAGAGAAGCCTAAGCGGGCCGCCTGACCGGTTATCGTGGCGATACCGACCGGACCAGCAAATTGATCGCTAACATTCTGGCCGCTGAAGATCTGACGGAAAAGGCCGCCGAAAGCGCGGCCAATCTCGCCGGTCAGCCAAACGGTTGTCTTGGCGCCTTCCCAGAAGGCGTATCTAACAGGATAACTGACTAGGCCGGAAGAAAAGATGGCTACGCCAATCGTTGCCCGTTCTCCTTCGGCTGCCGTTTCCGGCGTCACGCTGAGTGACACTTCCTCTCCCGAACGCTTGATCCGCAGCTCGGTTATCTGGCCGACCGCCGCCGCGATGCTGTCTTGGAGTTCCTGTTCTGTCCCGACTTCCACAGCGCCCACGCTCAAAACTGCATCTCCGGCTTTCAGCCCGGCCTGCTCGGCCGGCGATCCGGACAAAACCTCAACAATATTGACTTGCGATTCGCTAATTCGGGCGTGAGAGCCGGTCATCTCCGTCGCCTGCGGCAAGCCAACGACGTAACCGAAAGATAAAAGGAGCCAAGCGAGCAGCACATTCATGATCACGCCGGCGCTCAAAATAATTATCCTTTTCCAAATCTTCTGATAACCGAAACTATCCGGCTCATCCTTGCCTTCGCCATTTTCTCCCTTGATCTTTACAAAACCGCCAATCGGCAGGACGTTCAGGGAATAGATTGTGCGGTTTTTACCAGGCTGCAAGCTTTCATCCTGGCTGTTTTCCAGGCTTTCCACGCTCCGGTCGCCAACAACGCGACGCCAGCGCCCCGCCCGGTTCTTATACCAGCCAATGAAGCGCGGCGGGAAGCCTAGGCCAAACTCCTCCGCCTTGACTCCGAAACGGCAGGCGGTGTAGAAGTGGCCCAGCTCATGCACAAAGACTAGAACCGACAAGACCAAAACGAATATTATTATGGTTAGTAGCATGATAAGATTTTTATATTTCCATTATATCTTTCTCTTTCCGATCGCGCATATCCTTGAGTTCTTCATTCTTTTTGGCAGAAAATTCGTCCAATTCCTTGACGAAGCGGAATTTTTCATCCTCGCCAATTTCCTTGTCGTCTTCCGCCTTTTCAATGATATTTTTCACATTATCCCGCGCTCCGCGCAAAATGACGCGGACTTTTTCCATCCTTTCGTTTAATTTTTTTACGAGATCCTTGCGGTTTTCCTCAGTCAGCGGCGGGACGGTCAGCCGGATTTTATCCCCTTCGTTTACTACGCCCAGTCCCAAATCCGCTTCAACAAGCGCTTTCTCAATACTTTTTATTACGCTTTTATCCCAAGGAGCGATCAGAATACTACGCGAATCACCGATCGCGATGTTCGCTACGGCATTGATTGGATTCTGGACACCATAGGCTTCGACTTGGACAGTCTCCAAGACAGCCGGATTGGCCTGTCCGGTCCTGAGAGCAGCGATTTCTTTTTTGAAAAAATCGAGCGCCCCGTTAAAATCTTTTTGTTTAGCTTCAAGGTATTTGTTCATATTTTTATTTTGGTTTAATCGTTCCTAAGTAAATATTGTTGGGATTTTCAAAGTCAATCAGTAAGTTGCGGCCGATACGTCGGGTGGGGAGATTTTTAGTTTTCCAGGTGGCACCGCCGTCCATCGAACGGAAAAAGGTGGTATTCGTCACATAATATAAATCATTAGGATCCTTAGGGTTCACCGCGACGGCGTTTATCGCCGCCTGGTCGTTCGGCTGGATAAGCTTGATATTCTCCCAGGTGATACCGTTATCAGGCGAGCGCAGGAGTAGCTTCTCAGTCGCTAAATATATTACGCCGTCGGCGCTCATAACAATATCGCGAAAAGTGGCACCCAGATCATAATCCCGGAGCACATCGTTCAGATCGGTCCAATTCTCCACCAGGAAATTCCGCTCGACATCAGCCGAAGTAGCCGGGTTGGTATCGATATTAGAAGTGAAACTGAAGATGCGGTTATGCGAAGTGGCGATAAACAAGCGGCGGCTGTCGAGAGGTGAGGTGATAAGACGGCTCACTCCCTCATCCAGACGCTGGATGGTCCGCCAGTTCTCACCGGAGTCGATACTCTTGATTATCTCGCCGCGCGAGGTGCCAATATAGACGTTACGCGAATTGTAATGATCAACTATAACGCTGGTTACCGATACTTCCGCGTTGCTTTCAAAGTAGGCCTGCGTCCAAGTCCGGGAGCAATCGTTAGACCGGTACAGGCGGTTACTAACCGCCGCGTACAGCACGCACTTATTACGCGGGTCGACCTTAATGTCGTTTATGGTCGCCCGCGGCAGACCGCCAACATGACTCCAACCATTTGTAATATTATAAGTATAATATAAACCTTGGTCAAAACTGGCCAGATATACAGCCAGGCTGTCCTGCGGGTCCATGGCCATTATATTAACGTTCAGGTCACCGATATTTTGCGCCCGCCCGTCAGCTGTCGGGACGCCAACCATTGGCCGCCAGGTGTCACCGCTGTCAGTCGACAAAAAGATACTAGCCTCGGCCAGGCCGTCGCCCTTTTTAGAAGTGGTGGTGATCGAACAGCCAGCGCTTATGAGTAGTAAGCCGATCAAACCGAGCACCAGACGCCAATTTTTTTTATTCATATATTTTTATAGATTGATAATCAATTGTTCTAAAACCAAGCGTGGATTGACATTGGCCCCCAGATATTCACGGGCTTGGGCGATAAGCTTGAGCTGTTTAAGTATCGAAGGACCACCACCATTTTTCTGTTCGAGATCGCCAAGCGCCCGCTCCAGCTCTTTCTGCACAGCGGAGTGCTGCAAGCGATCCGGCTGGCCCAGACTGAGAAGAAAAAGATCACGGGACAGGCCTTCAGCCAGATCAAGTATATCGGCGGCGGACCGGACTGCTAGAGCACTCCAGGTCCGATCGCTAAATACCTTATCAAGGACATCTAAACGGCCGTTAACATCCAGCGGTAGTGCCGACAGCCAAAGAGCTGCCTTCTCCAAGTGTTTAGCGTATTCCTCGGGATTCTCCAGCCAGTGGAGGGCGACCAGCGGTCGACCCAGTGCCAAGTTGGCTACATCTTTAGCCAGGGCGCGGCCGGCTCCGTAATTCTCTATCAGATAATCGTACATGAGGGCGGCGGGCACGGGTTGAAAATGCAAGACTTGGCTGCGAGACAAGATCGTGGCCGGCAAATCGCTCTCATCTGGGACGAGCAGGATAATGATCACCATATCCTGCGGCTCCTCTAACGTCTTAAGGAGGGCGCTCTTTGCCTCTTCGCTGAGTAACTCGGCTTCCTTAACTATACCGATTTTATAAGAATTCAGGAAAGAACTCAAACGCAGCTTCTTAATGAATTCACGCGCTTGGGCGATCGTAATCGATTTCTTATCCGGTTCGCGCTCGAGAATCTGTAAATCGCTATCGAAACCATCTCGCCCACCCTGCAGATTGCGAGCAAAGGCTAGGGCGAGCGCCGTCTTGCCTAGTTCATCACGGCCGCTAAAAATATAAGTCTGCGCGATCTTATTATTTCGTCGGGCGCGTTCTAAAAATTCTATCACTTTAGCATGGCCGACAGCAGGCCACTGCCACTCGTATGTAGCCATTTATTTTAAGTTTACTGGTCTGCCTTTATCTGCCCGAGATTATTGTTGGTGATTCCTAGCCCCAGCTGACGCATCACGTTAAAGGCGTCCTGCGGGCGGCCCAGATAATGGAGCTGGAGTTTTACCGGATCGAAGTAGTAAGCCTTGCCCTTGTCTTCGACTTTGAGCAGGATCTTCCCGGCTTGCTGACGCCAGGCGCTGGGGTTAGCCTGGAGCGCGGAAAAATCCTTATTGGAGATACCCAAACCCAACTCCCGCATCACATTAAAAGCGTCCTGGGGGCGTCCCAGGTAATACCTCCGACCATCGGTTGGATTCACGTACCAGGCCTGTCCCTTGTCTTCAACCTGGAGAAGTATCCTCCCTTTGAGGCTGGAAGACAATGAAACGGCGGCAGAAACCGGGGCGCCCGAAGAAGCTCCTCTCCCCGCTGCCGGTACGTTTAGCTTGTGAGTCTGTCCGGCGTTTATCAGATGCTTGGCGGAAACCTGAAGGCTGATATTTTGGAACTGTCCAGCGGCGGCATAGAAAGCTGTTCCATATTCCTTGTCTCCCTGCCCGGTGTAAACCGCCAAATAAGGTCCGGCGGCTAAGGATTTAAGGGCCGTCTTACCTGAACCGAGCCTAAAATTAGCCGCTTCTTTATCTCGGAAATAGCCACCCGCGTTCGTTCCGGTAAGAGAATACAACTTGATAGTCGGCTCGGAAGGCAGCTCCTCGCTGGTCGCGGAAGAAAGGCTGAAATTGGTCAAGTTGAGCACTAGCTTTTGGCTGGCCGCAGCCGGCTTGACGGCAATATTCCAGAAAACGCTGTCCTGGTTAAAATCGTCGGTAACGCCAAGCGCATAAGTGCCGGAGGGATATTCGAAACTAAAGCGCCCCTCCGAATCAGTCTTGGCTCTGAGGAGTACCTGGCCGAGATTACCGCCGCTCGCCTTATACAATTTCACTTCTTTATTATCCTGGACCCGGCCGCGAGCGTCTTGGACTATGCCGCTAAAACCGCTCGCCTGGGCGCTGAAAGTCGTATCCCGTTCTTCAGACACGGTAATATTATAAAAGGTGAGGGTATTACCACCGGAGTCCTTGGCGGTGAGCGCGTAAATGCCGGTCTGACTGGGACGATAGGTATTATAGGCCGAAACGTAAGCGATCGCCTGGCCGCTGGCATCAGTATTTAAATCAGTAATACGGCCGTTATCGGCCAGGATCGGCTTACCGTCGACATCGTGATTCTGGGCCCAGAGAGAGAAACCAAAATTCCTCTTGAGAGCCCCCGTACTATCGCGCCAAACGAGCTTCAGGGTTGGTATAGTCTTAGTGAGATTACGATCGTAGCCGCAAACAAACTTAGCGGCGTCAAAAAACCAAAATTCTCCCAGATCGGAACGCTTGTCCCAGACTTTTAGGATATAGCTTTTCTGGCTACTCGGTTTAAAATTTATCTTGCTCCGACCGTTCGCGTCGGTCGTGCCGCCGCCGACCTTGGTGCCGGCCGCCGGCAATCCCAAGGAATCGACAGTCTGTTCATAAACTTCATATTTCAAACCACCCGCTGCCAAGCCACTACCGGTCTTCAGGGTAATATTCAAATTAGCGGTTGCCGGGCAGGTGCCAGAACTGTTAAAGCTGGAAGATAAGTTCAGACTGCGCGAACTGGTCTGGCTGTTACCAATAACCGTGTCCCAAAAATATTGGTATTCATTATTCTCATCTTTGACTCCCAGGGCATAAGTACCCGGGCCCAGCTCCAGATAACCGTAGCCGTCTGTTCCAATCGTAAATTCCCCGACCCTATCCCCCTTCTTATATTGATTGCTGATATCGGTTTCCTGCTTAAAAACTTCAACTTTAACGCCGATCGCCGGCCGTCCCACCGAATCTTTCAGCTGCAACCGGAAACGGCTCAGATAGAAATTGACTGTCGTCATCTGGCCGTCGGAAACGGCCAGATTATACAGATAAGAGTTGTTGTTATTGCGGCTCACTTCAATGACATAGTAGTCGACCAATGTCCGGTCAAGGCTACGCACGCTGCCTTGCGGCAGATAAATCTTGGCCGTTCCCGTCGAACCGGAATTCAGTCCGGCTAAATGTTCATTCTTAGCATTCACTAAAGAACCGCCAGTATCTCGCAACTGCGAAAAGACATTGAAGCCGACATTTGTCAGCGGATCGCCATCCGCTTCTCTCAAGACAAAGTTAAATCCGCTCAGCGTTTCCTCGATGCTGCGTTCTTCGCCGCAGCCGACGTTATATCCGTAATACCAGAAACTGGCGTTATCCTTACTTATTGTCTGCACGCGAATCACGTAGGTGCCGCTCGTCACCTCACCGTTCCGCCAACTTAAGCGAACCCGTCCCAGAACGGAATCAGTAGTGCCGTCCGACACTCGGGAGCCCGGTTTCGGCTGACCATTGGCGTCAGTCACCTCTTTATAGACATCAATTCGGGCATTGGGTATGAAGCTGCCGCCCGAATCACGGGCCACAAAATTTATGACACTATCCTCTTCGCAGACCGCGGCGTGCGCACCAAAGGGGATAACCAGGATGAAGGCGGTCGCTAACAGAAACCGCGACATAATTTTAAACATTTATTTGAGCTTATTTACTAAATTTGCCGGAAAAATCGCCTATTCCCGGACGAAAAATGTCTGATTCTTATTAATTTCATTATAGCATATTTTCGCAAAAATCAAATCCGTTTTAAATTGATTTTTAGCCCGTAAACTGATATATTGGTGCTGAGACCGCCTCGTATGCTCAATCAACCCCGCAAATTAGTGCTTCTGGCCGGCGATCTAGCCTGTCTGCACCTAGCGCTTACCGCCACCCTCCTCCTGCGCTACGCGCCGGAGGATTGGACGGCGCGCTGGCAAAGCCACTGGCCTTACTTCCTGCCGGTCTTTTTTATTTGGCTAGTAATCCTTTACATCAATAATCTGTATAATCTTAACCTAGCCGGCGGCAACGGAGACTTTTACCGCTCCCTCTTAAATGCCGTCACCGCAAGCACCATCGCTTCTGTCCTATACTTTTACCTGAATCTAAGAAGCGCAGTCGCCCCGCGCACCAATCTGGCCATATTTATCGTCGGCTTCATAATCATCTTCTATCTCTGGCGGCGTCTGTACCGGACACTCGTCAGTCGCGTCTTAAGCGGCGAACGCCTGGCGGTTATCGGTTCGCCGGAACAATCAGCCCAACTCCTAAAAGAAATCACCGCCAATCCTGGTGCCGGCTACCGGCCCGAATTAATAGTGAACCAGTCCGACGGCCTCGAAGAAGTGTCCCGCCAAATCGTCACTCGGAACATTAAGACTCTGGTGATCGCCGAAAATTTCGGTCCGCCTGTTATTCTCAACCGCCTGCTATCTGCTTCCTGGCGCTATGATATCGCCATCTTCGATTACGCGGAATTTTATGAACGCCTGACCGGCAAAGTGCCTATTGAAGACATCGCGGCCTCCTGGTTCCTAAAAAATGTAAAAACCGGACAGAAAAAATACTTTGATTGGCTAAAACAGGTAACCGACTACCTCTTGGCGGGAATCGTCTTGATAGTCACCCTACCATTTTGGCTGTTCATCGCGGCAGCAATCCGTTTAGCGAGCCCTGGACCCGTCTTTTTCCGTCAAGAACGATTGGGGCGGGACGGGCGGCCCTTCACCATTATTAAATTCCGGACCATGACCGCCGACGCCCGATCATCCATCGAGGCCGCAGAAAAGAAAGAGCTGATACGCGGCGGTCGTTTTCTGCGCGAAACGCGTCTCGACGAGCTGCCTCAGCTTATAAACATCCTCCGTGGCGAGATGAGCTTTATTGGTCCCCGTCCGGAACAACCGCAGATCGCGGCCGAACGTGAAAGACAGATTCCCTTCTACCGGATGCGACTCCTCGTCAAACCCGGGCTCACGGGCTGGGATCAGATTTCCGGCGATTATCACTCCTCGTCTCTAGAACATACCGCCGAAAAACTCCAGTACGACCTCTTCTATCTCAAACAGCGCTCCCTTTATCTAGACGCAGCAATCGCTCTTAAGACCTTGGCCACGATCATGAGCCGTAACGGCCGCTAAAAAATATGACTAGGATTTTCAGATTATTTGGAAATATCGTCCGGTCGCTCTTTATCCTGCCGGACTGGTTCAGGTTTCGGCGTGGTAGCGACAGCCGTTTTCCACTGCGCCTAATAGATTGTCTGCCGCGCTTCGGCGATAAGACGGCCGCGACGGATTTCGATCTCCATTACATCTATCATCCGGCCTGGGCCGCCCGCATCTTAGCCACCACCCGCCCCGCTGGACACGTGGACTTTTCCTCCACCCTGTCTTTTTCTACTATCGTCTCCGCTTTCCTGCCTGTCCGATTTTACGATTTCCGGCCGGCGGCAATCGAACTTTCCGGTTTAAAATCTGCTCAGGCTGATCTGACAAAATTGTCCTTCGCCTCCGACAGCTTACCCTCGGTTTCCTGTCTCCATACTATCGAACATATCGGCCTCGGCCGCTACGGTGATCCTCTTGATCCCCAGGGTGATCTCAAGGCCCTCTTAGAATTACAACGAGTGACGGCGCCCGGCGGCGATCTACTGATTGCGGTCCCGATCGGCCATCCGCGCCTGAGATTCAACGCTCACCGCATCTATTCTTACGATCAACTTATTTCCGCTCTGCCGGAAATGACGCTTCAAGAATTCAGTTTGATATCCGAACAAGAGCGGAGACTGATCCCGCAAGCCGATCCGCGTCTGGCCGACAGGGAAAGTTACGGTTGCGGTTGCTTCTGGTTCAAGAAAAAAATCGTATGATAATAATTAGACTGGCCGGCGGACTCGGCAATCAGTTATTCCAATATGCCTGCGGCCGATCTCTGGCCCTCCAGAAGCAGACCGCGCTTGGACTCGACAGATCATTCTACGGAAAACACCGCTGGCGTCGCTTGGCGCGGACCGGTCTGGATCTACTGATGCCACTTACCGGAAAGATAAGCTGGACGGCCGCCAAGAATAAAATCAGGCGCGATCGGCGGCGCTACGAACTTGATAAATTCGTTCTAGCTCCAGACGTCCGCTACGTCAGGACCGACCAGCGGAATGTTGTAAGAGAACGTGATCCCTATATATTCGAGCCGCCATTAGCGTCAGCTAGAGACGAGGCGATTTACGAGGGCTATTTTAATAGCGAGAAATACTTCCTCCCTATCGCGCGGGAGTTACGGAAGGAAATCAGCCTGAAAGAAAAATACTCATCCCGACTACAACAGTCGCTGATTACGAGGATGAGCGTTAATAACGCCGTATCCGTACATATCAGGCGCGGCGACTACGTTACCAAGCCAGCCGCCAGCTGCTTCCACGGCGTGATCAGCCTCGGCTATTACCATCAGGCCGCTAAAATAATGGCTGAACGTTGTCCCGCGCCGATTTTCTTCATCTTCTCCGATGATCCAGATTGGTGCCGCGCCCATCTAGACCTCGGACCGACAACGGAATTCGTGACCGGAAATGAGAATCACGAGGATCTCATTCTGATGAGCCTCTGCCGCCATCACATCATCTCTAACAGCACCTTTGCCTGGTGGGGCGCCTGGCTCGATTCTCGACCTGATAAGATAGTCATCGCCCCCTCGCGCTGGGTGGCGGATAAAGAAATGCGCGGCGGAGACCTGTTCCCGCCCGAATGGCTGATAATATGAAACCCGCTATCTCTATATTGATGATCAATCGCAATCAGGGTCGCTTCATCGCGACGGCGATTTTATCCGTCCTCAACCAGACCAATCAGGACTGGGAGCTGGTAATCATCGACGACGCTTCAACCGATAACTCAGCGGAGATTATCAAAGGTTTCCTGCCCAATCGCCGCCTGAAATATTTTTCCAATCCGCGACGGCTGGGGATTGGCCTTTCCCGACGCCAGTCCGTCGACTTGGCCGGAGCCGATATCCTCGGCATACTAGACAGTGACGACAGCCTCGAGCCGGAAGCGGTTGACAAGATGATTGAAGCGCACCACCGGCATTCCGCCGGCCTGATATATTCACAGCTCATAGTTTGCGACCAAGATCTCAGGCCGCTAGCTGCCGGGCGTAACGGTCCAATTCCCGCCACCTCGAGCAACCTGCTCCTAAACCGTATCAGCCATTTTGCCACCTTTAAAAGAGCGGCCTATCTCCGGACCGCTGGCTATGATCCGACGCTCGCGCTAGCCGAAGATAAAGATCTATATTATAAGCTCGAAGAGGTGACCGATTCCCTCTTTATCAACTTGCCCCTATACCATTATCGCCGCCATCGGCAATCCGCCTCCAGCTACGGTTGGCGCCGCTGGTGGGCTCTTGTCCAACAATATAAGGTGAAATATAAAGCTTACCGGCGGCGCCTGGGCGACCCAGAGAAAAAAATCGGACTACTGTCGCTACTCCCCCAGCGTTGGCGGCCGACAGGCCGCGATTAATCCAGCCAAATATATGATTACCGTCATCATCCCCGCTCATAACGGAGCCAAATTCTTAGACCGCTTCTCCCTGCCTTCTCTCGCCGAACAATCGCTGGCGGACTGGGAAGCGTTGGTCGTCGACGATGGTTCCACGGATGAGACGGAAACAGTGGTTAAGCGTTGGCAAAGAAAGGAACCGCGATTGCGATATCTCCGCCAGCCAGAAAACCACGGACTAGCCGCCGCTCTAAACACTGGAGTGTTAGCGGCCCGAGGCGACATCATCGCTTTCTTGGAACAGGATGATATCTGGCTACCAGAAAAACTGAACCGCCAAATAGACCGGCTAAACGCCGGCTTCCAGCTGACCGACTGCCGTTTTTTCTTTTATGATCCGATCCGCCACCGTCTACAGGGTTTGGGCGGCGGAAACTTTTCTACCCTGATCGGCCGCCGCCAAGCCGTGGAAATGCTCTTTCCCTTGCCGGAAGATAAAAGCTTGCTCGGCATTGAAGACGGTATCATAGCGGGTCGCCTGGCTCTCCTAGGCGCCGATCAATCACTGCAGGGTTCGAAGGTCTGCCACATGACTGAACCGCTCGTGATCGTAAGCCGCCATCACGATTCGCTTTCCGGTCAGGGTGAGGCAACGTCATACATCGCGCGATATCAGGCGGCAGCCGATTTTTTTGCTTCAGAAAAATCAACCGCACTAGATAAATTGAAGCGTTTTTGGCAGAGACAAAAAAGAGCTAACCGTTTCTTATCTCTTTTCCCGCCTTCGCTACAGATGAACCTTCGGGACATTAAATTCCGCCTCCAACGGATCAGACTGACTCGGGAATGGAAGATAATAAAAAACGGGCCCGAACACCGAGCGGCCCGTCGAATTATCGATAAACTATGACTTCCGGCTAAATAGCCCGACCACCATCCCCCAACCCTTGATAAAATGCCCGGCCAAAAATTGCCGGAGCACCCAACCGATATTATTCCGAATAAAAAGCCCGCGGTTAGCCAGCGAATGCCGACAGGTCTGACGAAAAATTTCCCGTCGGTTCAGACCTTCTTTCTGACCACTCAGAAAATCCCCTTCACGGCTCTTCATGTCATGCGCGTGATCCGCGCGAGCT
>Ga0265297_10007520_pt1 | contig 15054 bp, 11 predicted proteins | sample Munlanlwell13791_FD_192502 | JGI IMG/M metagenome (GOLD analysis project Ga0265297, IMG submission 192502) | Leachate microbial communities from a municipal landfill in Southern Ontario, Canada - Leachate well 137-91 | ecosystem: Engineered > Solid waste > Landfill > Unclassified | place... | reverse complement strand
TGCCCGCGCGGGCAAAGATAGCAGCGTGCCCGCGGAAGTTGCCGAATATATCAAGTTACTGCATACAACGCTTTGGCTGACCGGCCTGCCCTGCTCCGGAAAGACCACATTATCCAAACGGTTAAAAGAAGAACTGGATAACCGGGGTTTTAAAGCCGTGCACCTAGATGCCGATGATATACGCACTAAGCTTAACGCTGACTTGGGGTTTTCTCCTGATGAGCGGAAGGAAAACCTGCGCCGCGTAGCCCATGTGGCTAAATTATTCAATGAGAACGGTAATTTTGTGGTAACAAGCTTTGTTTCCCCGACAAATGAATACCGCAAGATGATCAAGGATATCATCGGGAATTTTAAGCTCGTATTTGTTAAATGCCCGGCCGAGGTTTGCGCAGGGCGGGATGTCAAAGGGATGTATAAAAAAGCCAAGGCCGGAGAGCTTAAGGATTTTACCGGCGTTTCCGCTCCTTTTGAAGAACCTAATGACGCAGACGTTGTTGTGGATACTGAGCGGCTGGGTGTAGAAGAGTGCGTCGCAAAAATCCTGAAAAGTATCGGCATACAGGCGATGAAAAAGAGCATATTTTATTCATGGGGGAGAAGATAGGCTCGCTCCCTGGCTAAAAGAGGGCGTTATAAAGAGTGGATAATAAACTTAAAATACAGTTTGCCGCGCGCTCTGCGGAGTTTGACCTTTCAGCGAAGTGGATCACTGACCCTGGGTTGATCAGCGCGCATACTGAGCTGGCAGGTAAGCCCCAGGGAAAAGCTTTGGATCTTTGCTGCGGCACAGGGCGTATAGGGCGCGCGCTTAAAGAAAATGGCTGGAATGTACGGGGCCTGGATATCTGCGCGGAAATGGCCAGAATATCCAGCCAGCATTTTTGCGTGCTTCAGGCTAAAGCTGAAAAGATCCCTTTTGCCGATAACTCCTTCCATTTAGTGACCTGCCGCCAGACTTTCCAGTTTTTAAATGCCGCAGAAGCCCTCTCTGAGATCAGGCGGGTGTTGGTGCCCGGAGGCAATCTTATTTTAAGCCTTACCGTTCCTTTTTCCGATATGGATAAAGCCTGGCTTTATGAGATACACCGGATCAAACAAGCCTTGCTTTTAAAATTCTATACGGCGGATGAATTGCAGGCAGCTTTATCCGTCTCAGGGTTCGGTCTCCTGGAAAGCAGGTCTCTGCAGGTCCGGGAATCCATAACCAAATGGATGCGTTATGCCCCGGAATTGCCCACGGAAATAAAAGAAAAAGTCATCACCGCCATCAAAGATGCTCCAGAGAGCTATAAAAAGCTGCATCATGTTGAGGAAAAAGGCAGCCAGCTTATGGAAGAGTGGAACTGGGTGGTTCTAAAAGCAGTTTCTTCTAAAGAGTAAGCGCATCTTTTTAAAGTATGAATATCTACCCTGACAATACACAAACATACGCCCGGTTGTTAAAAATAGCCGGCGCAAAGAATTTTAAGAAAAAACATAACCTGAAGATCGGCATTCTTGTGCCGCCCTCATGTTTTGTTGTTCCTTGCGGCTGGGAGTTTGTGCACCGGGCGCCATTTGAGGGCCCTTCCGTTATCGCGGCTGTTCTAAAAGGAATGGGGTTTACTGTGGCTGTTCTTGATCAGCGGGAAGATTTTGACCCGGGATCTTTGGCCGGCGGCCCTTTAAAGAAGGTGGATATCCTGATGGTAGCCACCTATGAAGATAGTTTTCCTTTTATTAAACGAGCTATCCAGATCGCTAAAGATGAGGATAGTAACCGGCCGGTTATCCTGGGCGGGCCACTAGTCACTTCTCTGCCTAAATTGATCATGCAGAATACCCTGGCGGATTTCGCGGTGATCGGCGAAGGCGAACTTACCACGATCGAGTTATTTGACCATCTGATCAAAAGTAAAATAGCTCTTCCGTTAAAAAATATCCGCGGCTTGAGCTGGAAAAATGCGCAAGGCGGCGTTATGATCAATCCCCGCCGGATACAGATGCATAACCTTGACGCCGTGCCTTTCCAGGATTTTTCCGTATGGCCCAGCGTGCAGAAAACAGGCGTTGTGCCGGAGATATTCATGACCTCCAGCCGCGGCTGCCCTGGCCACTGCACATTTTGTTTCAGGGCTATGCCGCTTTTACGTTATAAATCCCCGTTAAGAGTACGCAGGGAGCTGCTTTATCTAAAACGCTATAAATACCGTTTTGCCTGGTGGAGCGACCTGACATTCATAGATTCTAAGCCTCGCGTGCATAAACTTTTAGACCAGGCTTTTCGGGGAATAGATTTCCGCTGGAGCTGTTTTACGCGCGTAGACGGCCTGGACCAAAAGATATTAAAGCATATGCGGGAATGTAACTGTGATATCGTCATGTACGGTTTTGAGTCGATTACCGAAAAGATCCTGGATTATTTCCGCAAGAAGGTTTCACGTAGCCAGATCACCCGGGCGATTTTGCTTACGCGCCAGGCGGGTTTAAAAGTCGGCGGGCTTTTTATTATCGGCGCTCCGGGTGAAACAGCCGCCAGCCTTAAAAGGACGATTGCTTTCTGTAAGAAGTTCAAGGAAGTAACCCGTGTTAAATATATGTCCGCGCTTCCCGGAACGCCGCTTTATTATGATGCTTTAAGAAGAGGCGTGATCAAAAATGAGCTGGAGCATTTGTATTTCCTGGCCAAAGAGCGCTCCGTAGAAAGCGACCAGTTCCTTGATTTTACCGGCCTGCCGGAAAGCGTTCTGCGCAAAGCCTACCGGCAGATCAACCGCCAGATAGAAGTGCGGCCATATGAGTATGATAATCCGGAAAACGATTATCTTCAGAAGCCGCATGCGTTTAAGAAGCGGCCGTTTATTATTTCCAGCTAAAGTTTTTTATCTTATAAGGAAGGCTATGAACCGCTACAAGCCATTTCAATTTACCGCGATACTTATTCTTGTTTTATTTTCCGTTAATTCTTTTGCGCGTGCCGCAACGCAAGATGATCACCTCTTCCGTTATAAGGATTATAACATCGTGCTCGTCTATATTGATACTTTGCGCGCCGACCACCTGGGTTGTTACGGCTATTCCAGAAATACCTTGCCTAATATTGATAAACTCGCTTCAGAAGCAATTATTTTTACCAACAATTTTACGCCGGTCACTTACACTTTAGCCAGCTTTATGTCTATCATCACTTCTCTTTATCCAAAATCGCACGGAGTGCTGGAAGCCTATAAGGACAAGATCCCATCCGGAGTAAAAACATTGCCCCAGATTTTGCGTTTTTATGGTTATAAAACAGCGTGGTTTGGCCCGAATCACGACGCGCACCTTGACCCTCGAGTCGGGTTCGGCCTTGGGTTTGATGAAATAAAGCTTTCCAATTATAGCAGATATAATCCTGCTGCCCAGGGCCGGTTATTGTGCGCATGGCTTGAGGCAAACAAAGATTCAAGGTTCTTTTTGAATTTTCATACCTACAAGCCGCATGACCCGTATTTTCCTTCTTTGTCATACAGGGAGAGGTTTAGTAAAAGAAAACAACCTACGATTCCTGTTACCGGAGAAGAGCTTGGCCGGGCGATTTTTGAAGATGCGCAGAAAGCAATAGCCGGTAAAGAGCCCTGGTTTACGGAAATAGTGGGCCAAGGGTTGCTGGATAAGATCATCGCAATGAGGATCTTTGAGGGCGGGTTTGCTCCCTGGAAATTAAGTTCGCTACGGGCTTTTTTTGCCAAAAACGACAGAGAGCTCATAATGGCGCAGCTGGAAAGTTATGTTTACTGGTCAAGTATCAACCTGGAAGATCCTGAGGTAAAGAAATATGTCGTCGCTCTATATGATGCGGCTATCCTTGAATTTGACAGCGCAGTGATCGGGCCTTTGGTGGCCAAGCTAAAACAGCTTGGCCTCTACGATAAGACAGTTATTGTCATTTGTTCAGACCACGGAGAGGAGTTTTTTGAACACAGCGGCCATGGCCATGGCCCTACGCTTTATGAAGAGGTTACGCGCGTGCCGTTGATCATCAAAACACCCTGGATCAAAAGAGGGAGGAAGATTGACGCATTATCCCAGACCACAGATATCATGCCGACGCTTTTAGACCTTTTGGGGATGGTCATTCCTGCACAGGCGCAGGGCAAGAGCCTTGCCGGTTTGATCAATAATACGGAATTCTTACCGCCGCATAAATATGTTTTCGGCCAGCGCATGGATAAATCGTCCATACGCTCCGGGAAATGGAGCCTTATCTTGAATGATGAAGAACCGGGGGAATTGTACCAGATAAATTTAGATCCCCGCCAGCAGCATAATCTTTATTCGGAAAAAAAGAAGGTATCCGCAAAACTGACCAGAGAATTGAATGGCTGGGAGAGCTCATTAAAACGTTATCAGGACAAAGAATGCGCCTTTCCGGATAAGATTGATGTAAAAACAAGGGAGAAGATCAGGAAGACAGGGTATTGGTAGATAGGAACACGATCATTAAGCCAGGCTGTTTCGTAACGCCAGGGGAAAGTTTTACGGTATGTTGAGAAAAATTATCCATCCGTTAAAAATATTTTTATTCATCTGCTCAGCCAGCTTTATCTTGGCTGGATGCGCAACTTCAAAACCAAGGCCAGTTGATGCGAAAGGCTGTAATGTGATACTGGTGATCATTGATGACCTAAGGCCGGATCATCTGGGTTGTTACGGGTATAAGCGCAAGGTCTCCGCGGCCATAGACGCAATAGCCGCAGATTCAGTGGTATTTGACAATGCCTTTAGCCAGGCGCCCTATACCTTGCCCAGCACGATCTCCATCCTCACGTCTCTATATCCTTCATCTCACGGCATGTTCCTTATTTATAAAGATAAATTGTCTAAGCGTGTGCAGACAATAGCGGAGATATTCAGCGCTTACCAATACCGGACAGCCTGGTTTTCTTTGTTGAAAACTCCCCACCTGGATGTGGATATCGGGTTTGGCCGCGGTTTTCAGGATAAGGTGGAATTAGGCATAGAGTTTGAAGGCCGGCAAGAATTGTTATACTGGATTGAGAAGAACCGGAAGCACAAATTCTTTTTAGCTATGGATATACGTCGGGTGCACGATTTTTTCCGTTTTATACGGACATCTTCTAAACATAAAGCAGGACATGCCGTGGCTGAACAGGGAAGCAGTTCGGGAGACGTAGAAAGAGATTTTTATCTGAAAATTGTAAAGCTTGCCTTAGAGAAGAAAACTCCTTTTAATGACCCTGCCCTGGTTTCCGGGCACAGGGATTTATTTAACGGTATTTACTCTGCGGAAAAGGTTGACCAGATCAAGCAACTGTTCCCGGAGGGCAAAAGGCAACAACTGGATAATATCCGGGATGGCCTTTTTTCAGCCTGGGTGCGTAGCGAAGCGGGCAAGGATATCCAATCCTGGATCAACGCTTACGACGAAACGGTATCTACTACAGACCGGGAGTTAATCAAGCCTCTTTTGAGGGAACTAAAGAGGCTGGGGCTGTATGATAAGACGCTGATCATTATTACGGCTGATCACGGCGAAGCGTTTGGAGAGCATAATGAATATGGCCATAATTCGCTTGTTTATGAAGTTAACCATGTTCCACTGATCATTAAGATGCCGTATGCCAGCAAGCCCTGGAGAACCAAAGAGCTGGCCCAGGGAGTGGATATTATGCCTACTGCTTTGGATCTGGCAGGCATAGCAATACCTCACCAGGCGCAAGGCAAGAGTTTGTCCGGGTTACTTAGGCAATCAAATACTAATGGGCCTAATGAATACGTTTTTGAGCAGGGAAGGAATAAAAGTTCTATCCGTTCAAAAGAATGGCGGCTGATCGTTCCCAACATGGAAAAGCGCAAAAAAGGCATCAAGCACCTGTATCATTTAAGCGTTGACCCGCATGAGCGCAATAATTTATATTATTTTGAACAAAAGATAGCCTCTAAGATGCAAAATGAGCTTGACCGTTGGCAGGGTTCCCTGGTTTCTTATAAAGACAAAGAATACGAATTCAGCCCGGAGATCGATCGGTTAACGCGGGAAAGGATTCGCGAGACAGGATACTGGTAATGGATTATAATGGTATTTTAAAGTACGTGAATTTTTAGAGTACGCTGAATTTATTTGTTAAAACAAATGGCGATGAATAAGTTACCGGAATGCGCTTACAATTATTGCAATGGCACAGACCCTCAGGAGGCTATCCTGAAGAAGGTCTCTTATGCTGAAAGCATAACACCTAGACAAGAAACAGTGGTATTGATCATTCCGCCTTCGCCACAGAAGCCTACACCGGGAAGGGAGTTCTTGATCACCGGGCCTTTTGAGGGGTTCACTTATATAGCCACTTTAGTCAGGAAGCTCGGGTATAAATTGAAAGTCATTGATTGCCGGCTGGAAGATAACCCTGAACTTCTTTTGTTGGAAGGCGTAAAAGAAGCTGATATTATCGGGTTCTCCACATATTGCGATTCCTTCTTGTTTTTGCAGGAAAGTACCCAGGCGATCAAGAATAAATACCCGGATAAACTGATATTCCTTGGTGGGCCGCTGGTTACCTCATTACCGCAGGTGCTGCTTAAGCAGACAAGCGCGGATTGCGCTATCCTTGGAGAAGGTGAGCTTACGCTTATTGAGTTTTTTGATAAATATCTTGCTGAAGGTAAAGTGTCTTTTAGCCGGATAAAAGGCCTGGCTTACAAGGAAAAAGGCCTGGTTTTTATCAATCCACCGCGGCCGCAGATCAAGGATTTGGACAACCTGCCGCTATTGGATTACACGGTCTGGCCCAACTATGAGAGTATTGTTAAGAACGGGCAGATCCTTATTTCTTCAATGAGAGGATGCCCGCAGGAGTGTTCATTCTGTTTTAAGACCATCCCCAGCTTAAGGCTAAAAAGCCTGGCGCGGTTTGAGGAGGAGGTGGCTTATTTTAAGAAAGCCACTCGTTTTGATTACACCTGGCTTAATGACCTGACTTTTAATGTCATTCCCAGGCGCGCCATCGCGATATGCAAAATCCTTAAAAAGCATGCTGTGCGTTACCATTGTTTTGCCCGCGTGCAGAAAGTGGACAAAGAGTTAACGGATACTTTAAGAGACACCGGCTGCCTGGGTATATGGTTTGGCATTGAATCTTGCGACCAAGAGATCCTGGATCATAACAGGAAGAATATAAAGATCGAGGAGATAAACAGCGCAGTGCGCATTGCACAGGATTCCGGCCTTGCCGTACGAGGGCTTTTTATCATCGGTTTGTATGGAGAAACAGAAGAAGCATTGGAGAAAATGGTCGCTTTTATCAAAAAAAGCAGTTTTCTCCCCTTGGTAAAATACCTTGTGCCTTTTCCCGGAACGAGCCTGTACAAATACGCCGTCAATTCCGGTAAAATAAAGGATGTGGAAGGTTTCTTGAAGATGCTCTCTTCGAGAAAGGTGAGTGATTTTGATGATGAGATCATCAATCTTACGGGGCTAAAGGAAGAAACGCTTAGGAAATATTTCCATCAGATCTGGGAGATCACTAAAGAAAGGGAGTTGTGTTTTGAGCAGTAAACGGATAAGTGGAAGCCCCGCGGCCCCGGAAATGCATTTTGCCAAGAGGGCGGGTAAATACAACCATTCTTCATCCTGGGTGGATGACGGCCAGCTCATTGAGCGGATATATTCTTTGGCGAGCGTTTCCCCGGAGGCGGTTATCCTTGATATTGCCACTGGCACTGGTAAGATCGCCCAGGCATTCTACGGTCGGGTGAAAAAGGTCGTAGGCATGGATATTTGTCCGTTGATGTGCAGCCAGGCTTTAAGTTTTCTGGATGGTATGGTTTTTACGCCGGCTGAAAAACTGTCTTTTAAGGATGGAGTTTTTGACGCCTGCGTATGCCGCCAGGGTTTACAGTTCATGGAATTAAATTGTGCTGTTTCAGAGATAAGCAGGGTGTTAAAGCCCGGAGGCAGGCTTGTTTTGTGCCACCTTACCGCCTATGGCAAAATAGATAAAGATGAGGCTTTTGCCATTCAGAGGCTGCGCAATCCTGCCAGGAAGAATTTTTTCCTGCCGGAAGATCTCCCGCGGCTTTTGCCCGAATATGGTTTCCAGCAGGTAGAGTCATTTGAATACTTAAGCGTTGAATCCGTTAACCGCTGGATAGATAATGGCGCTTTAAGCGTTCAAGCCCAGCAGAAGATCAGGCAGCTTTATAAAGAAGCATCAGCGGATTTTTGCCAGGCGCACAACCTAAAGTTTGAAGGCGACGACATTATTGATACGATGAAGATGCTGCTTGTGAAGGCAGTTAAGAAAGGGTGATAATGCGTAAGAAAAAACATATTTTACCGATAGCCGTTTTAGCGGCCCTCTGTTTGCAAAGTATTTGTTTTGCCGATTCCAGAACCAGCAAGATAAAGCCCGGTTCTTACGCCGGGTATAATATTTTGTTCGTTTCTTTTGACGCCTTGCAGGCAAAACACACAAGTTGCCTGGGGTATTTTCGCGAAGTCACGCCTACAATCGACCGTTTTGCCCGGGAAGGTTTTCTTTTTAATAATGCCACAGCGCAATCCAGCTGGACAGTCCCATCCACAATGAGTTTCATCACTTCTTTATACCCATCCCAGCATAAAGTAGTTAACAAATACTCTGTTTATACGGAAAACCAGAAGGTTTTCGCAAACCTTAAAGAACTTTCCCCGCAAAGCTTGACTTTGGCGCAGGTGCTTAAGGCTAATGGTTATGCCACGGGCGGTTTTACAGGCGATGCCGGCGTGGGCGCAAAGTTTGGGTTTGCGCAAGGTTTTGATAAATATTTTGAAGGACCCGTGTTTGGAGGAATGGATAAAAGCATACCGGAAGCAATCAACTGGCTGCAGAATAATTCTTCCCGAAAATTCTTTATTTTTCTTCATGGTTATGACGTGCACGGGCAGTTTGACCCTCCGGGAGGCTTTACTTATAAATACGTGGACCCTCCATATCGCGGCAGCTTAAAAGGCGGTAAAAATGAAGAAGCGGCTATCCGCGAAGAGGGATTGGAAAAAGGCAGTGTTTCTTTAACTGCCGAGGATGTGCGTTTCTGGAGGGCCCTTTATGATGAGAAGATCAGCGATATTGATAAACGTTTTGCTGGGTTTATCCAGGAACTGGAAACAATGGGGTTATTGGATAAAACCATTGTTATACTTTTCTCCGACCACGGCACGGAATTCTATGAACATAAGCGTTTTGACCACGGGTATTCATTATACGAGGAGTTGATCCATGTGCCGGTAGTTATCTGGTTGCCCAAGATAAAAGGCGGGCTGGTAATCGGCGATCAGGTGAGGGCGATTGATATTATGCCTACGGTTTTGGACCTGCTTGGCGTTAAAGCTCCTATTAATCTTAAACAGCAAATGCAAGGCAAGAGCCTTCTTCCTTTGCTCAACGGTAAACATATCAAGCTAGACGCTTTCAGCGAAACGGATTACCGTTTTTATGCCTGTAAAAGGTCGATCAAGACACCCGATGGCCTTAAATTCATCTATTCACTGGATACGGGGGAAAAAGAGCTTTATGACCTTAAGAAAGACCCCGGAGAGCTGGTTAATCTTCTTAAGGCAGACCCTAAAACCGCTTATGAGCTTGAACAAAAACTTTTTTCCTGGATGCAAGGCACAGGCCAGGATGAGGATCATTACAAGAAGCTTTTAAAAGGCGTGCTGAAAGTGAAAGAATATTAGCGCATCTTCCAAATCAGCCAGGCTAAAACAGTGATAAGAAAAAGAAATATTCTTTTTGTTTTGTTCGGGGTGTTTTTATCCATCGCCTGTGCGCTGGCTTACTTGCGGCCCTGGGCGAAAAGGCCCAATCTCATCCTGATATGTTTAGACGCGTTACGCGCAGACCACCTGGGTTGTTATGGTTATTCCAGGGATACCACTCCTAATATAGACAGGTTGGCTAGTGAAGGGGTTGTTTTTGAAAAAGCTTTTTCTCAGTCCAGCTTTACCTTGCCGAGCATAGCTTCATTATTCACATCTAAATATGTCTCCAGCCACAAAGCGGACAGGATCGAAAGGCGACTTGCCGATAGCCAGATAACCCTGGCGGAGGTATTAAAAGCAAGCGGTTATAATACGGCGGCATTTATTTATAACGCTACGCAGTTTGATCCGGTATTCGGTTTAAACCAGGGATTTAACACGTATTCCATAGGGGAAGAGAGCGACCGTAAACCGTCTTTTGCCAAAACCCTTCCGGCTTGCCTTGATTGGTTAAAAGCCAACCGCCAGAAACCATTTTTCATTTTTCTGCATTCTAATGATATCCATGAGCCTTACCACTCCGTTTATGAGAATTTTTTTGATCCGGCATACCGCGGCAGGCTGGATAATGAGTATATGGCTTCCGGCACGCCGTTTCATAAAAATAACCTAAAGCGCACGCCCCGTGAAGTCGAACATATTATTGCCCATTATGACGGAGGGATAAAATACGCGGATACTTTTATCGGCAAGCTGATTAAGCAGCTTGAAGAGTGGGGATTATTGGAAAAAACGGCGATCATCATATTTTCCGACCATGGCGAGATATTATCGGACCGCGGGAAGCAGTTTTGCCATGGTTTCAGCGTGCATGATGAAGAGGCGCATGTTCCTTTGATCATCTCCGGGCCGCAGGTTAAAGCTTTGAGGGTTTCCTGTCAGGTTCAGCTGATCGATGTTATGCCGACAATTCTTGACCTGTTGCGCATCAACAGAAAGAATTTAAAACTGGAGGGCAGGAGCCTTGCGCCGCTTTTGAGGCCTGGCGTTAAAAATTGCCCGCATAATTATGTTTATGCTGAATGCATAAAAGGAGAAAGCCAGGAAGAAGGCTTTATCGACCGTGAGGTGATGGTGCGCAGCGCGTCATGGAAATTGATCGGCAGTTTCTGGAGATTCAACAAACCTCTTGCAAAGTATCCAAAGTCAGTACAGCTGCATAATTATTCCATTATTTCCACAGACGGCAAAGACGGGTTTGAGCTTTATTACCTGGAGAATGACCCCAAAGAGGCCAGGAATCTTTACTATGATGGGCCAAGCAAAATAAAAGCGGAGCTTTTAGATAAGCTTGTCTCTAATTTCTAAATTTATTTTTTATGGCCAGGAAATTATCGGGTAGGATAATTATATTATTTTTCAGTTGCCTGCTGTTTATCCCGCATCCTGTTTTAGCGGCAGGAAGCCAAGGCCAGGGAAAGTATAACCTGATCCTCATCGTGATTAACTCCCTGCGGCCAGATCATCTTAGTTTAGAGGGTTATCCCCGCGCCACTTCCCCGCAAATAGATATTCTAGCCAGAGAGGGCATTTATTTTAACCAGGCATTTTCTCAGTCCTGTTGGACGCTGCCGAGTTTAGCGACGATCTTTACCTCGCAATACCTTTCCAGCCACAAACTTGATGCGCGCGATAAAAAGGTCAGCCCAGACAAAAGAACCTTCACGCAAACTTTAAAAGAAAATGGTTATGCCACAAATGCTTTTACCTGCGGGTTGGACGCGGCAGCCGTATACGGATTAGAAAAAGGGTTTGATCGTTATGATGTTTACAGCGGTAGTAAGCCTGTGGGAGTTTTTTCCGATATGCTGCCAAAGGTAAAACGCTCACTTAGGGAGAATCAAGGTAAAAAGTTCTTTTTATTCTTGCACAGTTACGACACGCATCCTCCTTACAGGTATAATCAAGGGGAAAGTTTTGACAAAGGGTATAAAGGTATTTTTAATGATCTACCCATGGATTATAATACTTTCAAAGGCATTAAGGATCATGTGTTTTATCAGAAGGGTAAGCAGGCTTACATCAGCGAAGAGGACTTTGGCCATATTATCGCCTGTTACGATGATGCTATAAAGCAGGCGGATAATTTTATCGGCTCACTTATTGCCGAACTAAAAGCTTTAAGCCTTTATGATAAAACAGTGATTATTCTATGCTCAGACCACGGTGAAGAGCTTGGGGATAGGGGTACTTTTAACCGTTTTGGCAATCAGAATTTATACCAGGAAGTTGTCCGGGTGCCTTTGATCATCAGATATCCGGGACTTTCTAAAGCCAGGCAAGGCAGGAGGGTAAGCTCTTTGGTAGGGCTGGTAGATATAGCGCCCACAGCTTTAGGACTTTTAGGCATTCCGGCTAAAGGCAATGATCTCCAGGGAATAAACTTAAGCATTCTTATAGAAAGCCGGCCGAATAAACAAAAACGTAAGTTCATAGCCAGCGAATCATCCCGGGACAAATGGGCGCTTATCCGCAGCGACGGATGGAAACTTGTGCATTCTCCTGGAAATAATGAATTATATGACCTTAATCGCGACCCCGGAGAGCAGGTAAACCTTTCGGAAAATAAACCGCAGATACTTGCGGATATGCTGCAGGAGTTCATTATCTGGCGCCAGGGGCACTCCGATGATAGCCAGGCTGATAACCGCATAGAATTTGACCCAAAACTGATCGATAACTTGCGTAAATCAGGATACTGGTAAGCGGATAAAATTAGCAAAAGGCTAAAAGATTGGTTATAATGTTTTGAAAGCATATTTTAAGAAGAGCATAGAGGGGGATTGTCATGGATGAGAAAAATAAGCGAACAAGCTTTTACCAGGTTTTACTTAAGCTGATCGCAGGTAACTCGCAATGGTGGCTGACCCCGATGCTTATAATCATTCTGTTAGCTATTTTGGTCATTCTGTATTTGATCCAGTACAAGCCTTCGGATTTTATCTATAGTTTATTTTAATGGAAAAGAAGAAAGCCAAACTCACCTTATTACAAAAGGCAGGCCTTATATGCTGCGGGGTTATTTTCGCGTTATTGGCTTTGGAAGCTGGTTTGCGCCTAGCCGGCGGCGCGATGTTCTTCCTGGATAATTTAAGGAACAAACCGCATGCATCAGATGGCTTTGAAACCAAAGATACCTTTGTGGTGCTCTGTTTGGGCCCCTGTTATACTACGGGCATAGGCGTAATGCCGGAAGAAAGTTACCCATTTCGCCTGGAGGCTATCCTCGCCAGGCATTACCCGGGCAGGCGTTTCTTGGTGATCAACCGCGGCGTACGCGGCAAGAACCTGTCGTTTTTTGTGAACAACATGGAGCCGTTGATCAAAAAATACCATCCGCACCTGGTTGTTTTAAACGTTAACAGTAGGTTGACTATTGATGATGAGAACCTGCTTGAGTCTATTAGCGGCTCGTTAGATTTTACCCAGCGCTTGAAGGTCAAAACAGGGGTGTTTGTTAAAAGCCTGAAAGTATATAAGATGTTTTCTTTGTTTTTTTCTCCTAAGCAGGTCTGGGCACCGGCAGCCGACGAAAAAAGCTTCCAGTCATATTCAGAGACAGCTAAAGAAAGCCTCTCCGGTATAGAGATACAACGCCTACAGAAGGCCGTGGAGAATAATCCCACTGACCCGTTAGCCTGGTTTGAATCTTCCCGTTCATATGCCTGGCTTGGATTGTATGAGATCGCGGCGCAACAAATGAATAAGGCAATTGCGTTAGACCCCAAAGACGGCAGGTTCTACATTGAATTATGCTGGGATTATTGTTTTCTGGGAGAATACAGGCTGGCCCTTGAGGCGCAAAAGAAAGTTTTTGAGGTTGACCATAATTTTGGCAGCCAGCTTAAAAAAGAGATACGCGCTATATGGGAACAGGTAACATTGCATCCGGAAGATTGCAAGCTTTATGATGCGTTGGGCCACAAGTATGCTTTATTGATGGATTATGATTCCGCGATCATTTTTACCAAAAAAGCGTTAAGCCTGTGCCCGGCGATCCGCCATGACTACGCGAAATTAAAATATTACCTGGCCGCGCAGCAGATTTTAAGAAATAAGCCGTATAAAGATGATCGGTTTGCTGTTGTGCCGGTTGTCTCCGATGGTGTTGCCTGGAGGTTCACCAAAGAGCTGCGCGCATTGCTTAAATCGCCTGAGGCAAAGCTTTCTGCCCAAGGCTTAGATGGCCCTAAGATATTCGAGCGCTTACTTGAATTTGACCTGGAGAAAGCAAAAAGAATAGCAGAAAGACGCAAAATAAAATTGCTTTTAGAGAATTCCGGATCATCTCTAGAGCAGCAGGAGATCATCAAAAATGTCTCTGGCCTGTTAAAGGTGCCTCTTGCGGATATTTATTCGGCGCTAAATGATTTTCCAAACCCAGGGTTGTTATTCAAGACAAATCTTCCTTATCAGTTTAACGCCAAAGGCTATGATTTTATAGCCGAGCAGGTTTTTAAGGCGCTTCAGGCAAATAACTTGATCAATGGATAAAGTAATCCCATATTTTGTAGCTGCGGCTTTAAGTATTCTAGCCTATTGGCTGTTTATACCGGCAAAACACAGAAGATTTTTTTTACTATTTTGCAGCCTTTTATTCATTTCAACTTACAGCATCCTGTACGCGTTATATTTTCTGTTTAACTGCCTGGTTATTTTTTATTCAGGCCTGGCGATCAACAGGCAGCCAAATTCTGGCAAGAAGGCCCTCTACTGCGCGGTGATCTGGCTTCTAGGAAATTTGATATTTTTCAAGATATGCACATGGCAAAGGTCTTTGTCGGAAGCGCTCTTTGGAAATGAGTTTATGAACATTTTATTCCCCGTAGGCTTATCTTATATTGTTTTCAGGATGATCCATTACCTCGTAGAGATACACAGGCGCAATATCGGCCCCGGGCGGTTCGTGGATTTTGCTAATTACGTTTTGTTCTTTCCGACTTTTTTGGCCGGGCCCATTGAAAGGTTTGATGATTTTTATCAAAAATCCCAGGATAGCCAAAGGTTTTGTGGCCAGAAATTTAATTATGGTTTGTTCCGCATTATCATCGGTATACTGAAGAAGGCTTTTGTCGCCGATACCCTGCTCAGGCTATCAGCGCCTGTTTTTATTGCACCTGAATCATTTCCAAAGGCAACGGTGATTTTTTGCATATATGCTTTGGCTTTCGGTGTATTCTTTGATTTTGCGGCGTATACGGACATAGCTATCGGCGTTTCAGCTTTGTTCGGTTACAGCATTATGGAGAATTTTAACAAGCCATATTTAC
>Ga0265297_10007519_pt1 | contig 15054 bp, 13 predicted proteins | sample Munlanlwell13791_FD_192502 | JGI IMG/M metagenome (GOLD analysis project Ga0265297, IMG submission 192502) | Leachate microbial communities from a municipal landfill in Southern Ontario, Canada - Leachate well 137-91 | ecosystem: Engineered > Solid waste > Landfill > Unclassified | place... | reverse complement strand
CGGGCGCAATCTGTCAAGGCGAGTATATCTACCAGTTTTTGAGTACTGCACACAATGGCAAAGTTGGCTTCAATTTGCGCACGAAAGACGGCATATTTAACGGTCAGATTCCAACGATCAACATGAACCCTAACCAGAACTATCAACTATATGCAACTAATGTTGACATTCATTCCAGCGACAAAATTACCTGGGAGGGTTCATTGGCTTGCCAAACGATTAACCCTTATTACTGGTTGGACTTTATTAGTCATTTTATTGAGTGTGAGGAAGGTTTGTATATATTGAAACGTGATTTTGAGGAAGTGTCTTAAATGCAATACTCAGGTTTACATAATGTAGTGAGGTAAATATGCCCTTCAAAAGTCAAGCGCAACGTCGCAAATTTTACGAATTGGCTAAACAAGGCAAGATTAGCAGTAAAACGGTTGAACAGTGGGAATCAGAAACGCCTAAAGATAGAAAACTACCGGAACGAATTAAGAAAAAGAGTAAATATCGCTAATGCCCAAGCAACATATCAGTCTTAATAATTTTTCTGGAGGAATTAACTCGACGCAAGACCCTCGTGACCTTGATATTAACGAACTGGTCGATATTGATAAGTTTATGATAGACCAGCAAGGCGCAATTCGCACAGCAGGCGGGCTTACCGCACATTCTACGATTAATAACCAAACCGCAAAACCTTCTGGCGGTTACGGACTGGCGGTGCTGGAAAGTGACTATGAGACCGAGGCGTTTTCTTATACTGGAACATCAAGCCTACAATTTTATGAAGACCCAATTGATGGGCATATTGTTGTGCAAATTTATATTGCTTCAATTACACAAGGCGCTGGATATACTCGTGTTGTAACGACAAACGCACATGGTTTAGGTGAAGGATATAACATCGAAATTACCGGTACTGCCGGAAATGATGGTATTACTGCCGTAGATACCATTGTAAATTCTACAACATTTGATATTCCATCGACCGGTGGTGGTAATGAGAGTGGTGTTGGAGATGTATGGTTGTTGTGGAATGCTTTAGTGTCTCCCGGAGAAGAAATTATTGTTTCTGGCACAAGTGCAAATAACGGACTTTTTTTAATAAGTATGCTTTCTGCAAATAATAGAAATCTATATACAACAACACTAATGGGAGACGAATTTGATACAAGTGGTACAATAAAAGTATTTCCGCGTAATGAAGTCCTACTTATTTCCGCTGATGCTGTTAATGGGACAGTCGATACATACTCAAAGAATAACGATACGTGGATGGCAGACCAGATAACGATTGATTCGACTGGCGGATATATGCCGAATTACGCCAAGACGATTTATTATACGGTGGATGGAGCAATCAGGGCGTGTGATGCTGAATTAGGCAATGCGTCGCGTGTTCGATGGTTTGGATTAATCAAAAGAACGGATTTTGAAGGTACGACGGCTATTAAGAATTATTATGATTGGTACGAGAAGGACAATAAACTATCTCCGCCAACGGATGGTATAGTTGATGCCGCCGCTTATCCTACTGCCAATAGCGGATTCAATGTTTCCTTGACAATGGCGAGTGATACTAATTCCGCATGGGAAGCGGCTACTTATGAAGTAGCATTTAGTTTTATTTACGATGGCAATCAGGAATCGCTATTATACATTCCAACGTCCTTGAATACATTTGTTGTAGCGGCTGGTGAAAAAGTGTCGGCGGTTGTGCGGGCGCGACGGAGTAGTAGTACGGGATATAATGAACGGATTAGCGGTGGACGGATATATGCTCGCATTAGTGGGTCAGATGATGCTTGGTTCTTGCTGGTAGATATTGATATGCGACAAGGTGCAAGGGCAACATTAGATAGTAAATATACTGCGTGGGCGACAGTATCTCCGACTACAACCGCTACCGGCTCAATAGATTCGCTTGGTCAGAATATTGATAATTACGAGAATCTCAATGGATATAGTCATCAGGTAGTCTCTATTTCAATGGGTGAAGATGGCGAAGGTTACAAAGCTTGTGTTGTCGGAAACCGGCGGGTGTTTGTCGCAAATGTTCGCAGAGTTGAGGATAGTACCGGAGTAAACAAGTCATTTCCAGACAGGATTTACTATTCGGTTGCCAATAAGTTCGATACCTTTCCGATTGACAACTATATTGACGTGGTAATCGGAGATTCTGAATCATATACGGCGCTGGCTATTTATGCAGACCGACTGTTAGCATTTAAAGAAAACACTCTCTATATTGTGAATATATCTTCTGGTTCACAGACGGATTGGTATGTAGAATCTAAGCATAAATTTATGGGTGTAAAAGTGCCAGCGCAGATAACCGAAACCGAATTTGGTATAGCGTGGGTAAATAAATCCGGTTGTTATTTTTATGGTGGTAGCGGTAATCCGGTTAATTTGATTGGCGATAAGATAGCCGGAATAAAATGCAAAATCGATAACGTAACGTGGAAAGATTTTATTCAGTCAACCAGTATGGCCGGATATATCAGAGAGAAAAAACAACTATTGATAATGAAGGATTATTCCGGTTCTATTGCTACGAGCGGTGATTGTTATTTATTCGATTTTCCTACTTATTCGTGGGTGAAATTATCAGACGCATTTACAGATTATAAGGTTTACACTAATTTCGTTCAGGATTGGAATGGCGATCTGGTAGTAGGTTATTTTAATGGATCGGCGACTATTTCTTACTATAAGTGGAGCGACACTCCGGCGGCTAAAACCAGCATGACATTTACGACCAAAGATATAGACTTTGGTGATTTAAGACACATTAAAAAGATTTACAAGGTTATTTTTACTTATAAATCCAGTGTAGTGCAAACCAATGCTTTAAAGTACGATACCAATGGCGGAACTTCGTTTTCAACCAATGTTGAGGCAAAAGACTTCTCAGTAGCGACGGCGTGGGATGTTGAGACTTTTACGCCAACTGCGCCGATAGAATGTCAATCGTTTGCGTTGAAATTGACTTGTCCGAGTAGTGGAACTTTCAATGTTAACGATATAACTATTATATATCGTACAATTAGTAAGGAAGTATCTTGAGCAGGGAAGAACGAAATTTGCAAAATTCCAAGCAGAATAAGATTTCTGATATTGACTATTATCCGGTTGAAATGGCGGAAGGCGCGGTTTTATTTGCATTTCCGAAAAGCAAATTACTGCGGCTTTATAAAAAGATACGAGGGATAAACTGGTGGATACCATTTACAAGAGATGGCAACTATATCTTCGAGAAAGAAGTCAAATGCGATAGTCTAAAGGTTGTCAATGATGCGGTTATATCCGGTGTTTCATTTGTTGCGCATACACACGAATATTATATGGCATTGGTATTTGGATATAATGCCGAAATTAGTGCGACCAGCGGAACGACTACTGCAGATGCTCATACCGCAGATGGTTCTGCGAACACACAGGGATACAAAATGTTACATGCTGGCACGGTAACGGGGTTTTCAATTCAGTATCGTTGCACTTCCCTTACAACCTATGGGTGGTTGGCTGTTATTATAGAAAAAAATGGGGTTGCGACGACTATGGCCGCGCAATGTAGTGTCGCAAGCGTATCTAATGACCTGGGCAATATTATTACGACAAATTCTTTTGCATTTAACGCTGGTGATAAAATAAATGTATTTTTAAGCCTTTTTGAGGGCGATGCGTATAATGCAAAGGTTGAAGATATTGCGATAGTAGTAGAAATTAAATACAGTACAGGCGCTGGAGCGTAACTTGCGAATGCAATTAAAGATAGTGGAGATTGAAAATGTCAGATGACTGGTATTCGGATTGGTATAAAAAATCAGGAATGACGATGCCAACTAATAACCCGCAAGCACAATGGGAGGATTATACAACTAGTGGCGTAACTGGATTATTGGGCGAGGCTGGTTTTAAAGAACCTGAAAAATATTCAAAATTTATCAGTGAATATAATCCATATAAAGAAATTGTCGCTCAAAAAACCTACGATACTCAGATGAAACAATTCGGAGTTCAACGAGATACACTATCTAAAAACTACTCTAATCAACTTACAGGTTTATTGGGTCAAACTGAATCTGCACAAGCAAAGAGTGGCTTTGCCAGTTCGGGTGCAATAAACAAGGCATCAGGACAATCACGGGGCAATTTAGGTTTTGAGTATATGTCGGGAGTTAAAGGGCTCAATCTTGAAAAAGAAGGCGCAAAAACCGGCTTATGGGCGGCTACCGAAGGCTCACGTCAGGATTATATGGATAATCTATACGACCAAATGGCGAAATTGATTGAAGGTGGTGCGAAAATGGAAACCACATCGCCAACTCGGCCTACTGGCAGTGGCTCGGGATCGGCACAATATATACCAAACGCATCTCAATCTGGAGCAGTCGTAGAGGGTCTTGGTGATCTTAGTGGTCTTGCCAATCTTGATCTTAGCTATTTAAACAGCCCGGAGGGTCAACAGTATATAACGTGGGCATCCTCTAATTTTGACACAGCTACACAACTATATAATACTTATAAATCTCAATATGGTGAGCCATCTGGGAGCGATGATATGATAAATTATTATAAATGGGCATTACAACAGATAAATCCAGATGATGATGATACTGGGGGGGGGTTAGTTCCTGGGAGATATTCGCTTGGTGGTGGTGATGATAATACTGATGAGAATTGGTTATCCAAATCCATTTAATTAAGAAAGGTAATTAATATGTCTTATGAAAATATGTTATTTGCCAAAGCAATGGCGAAAGAAAAAGAGGGTCTTGAAAAACAAGTTGATAAAAACAAGCGTATCCGCAATTTTAATCAGACGCTTGGTTCGATATTCAATGTTTTGGGTGTAACTGTTAATCCGTTATTTGCGCTTGGTGGCACGGCGACCGAGTGGTTAAATCCCGAAAAGAAATATAAAACCGACTTGTTCTTGAGCGATACCGCTAAAAGTCTAAATCGAGAACGCAAAGAGAATGTTCCTGAATGGTACAATGCTCTGATTGACGTTGGTACGGCATACGCTGGATATGAGTTGGGCGGAAAAGAAATTGGGCAGGGTTTATTAAGCAAACTTGGTTTAGGAAAATCTGGTGTATCAAATATCAATTATGCCAATACTAATTTCGGCAAATCTTTGCTTGGCGCTAAAAATACAAAGGCATATAATGTATTTGACCAAGCCGACATATTACTAAAAAATGGTTTGTCAACTGGAAATACAAATAAATCTTGGTTGGATGTTTTTGGCGGAGGGTTATAAATGGCACAGATGAATCGTAGTTATGGGAGTGATATACAGAATCTTTTGGATGTTGCCGTCCGGTATAAAACCGCGCAAGACGAAAAAGATTATCGTAATGCGGCATTATTAGCCGAAAAAGGATACCGCGAACAGCGAGATAAACTTGAACTTAGCATTACCGCTATTAATCTATTATCAAAACAAAATGACGAGATTGATTCTGATATTGATAAACTTGAACCTATTTTAATGAAATATGGAATAGATACACAGAAAATTAAAGAAAAGGTTGGTAAGGATATTTCACCCGACACTAATGAAATAATTTCAACAGCTGATAATAGTGTAGAATCTATAATGTCGGGACTTCAATCTAAGAAAGAGTTTAATGCTCAATATCTAAATGCCATACAGCAAGAAGCTACGCGTGCCGGTTCTCTTGCAATTCAATATGAGGGTATTTATTCGCGCATACTTAGCGATACTAAGAATCAGAGTTTTAAAGATAGGTATGCTGACATTACGACCGAAGAATTGCAGAGCGCTATAAGCGGCGGTAAGTTTTTTGAGGGCGATCAGCAATTGACTCCCGATGAACTTAAACGGGTATATAGTGCTGTATCGACTATGGGTCGGGAAGATTTCGCTGAGTTATCAAAGCATATTGAACCAATTACAGAATATAAAGACGGCAAGGTTATTACAAGTTATCATCCAACCACTGATATTGTTGACCGTGAATTTACCGGTGTTCCACCCGCAGACCGCCAAACAGATACCGATCGTAGGAACGCTGTTATGGCTGCACAGTTATATAACAGGTTGAAAATCTACGAATCCGAATTAGCAAAGAATCCGAAGCAAGGCAAAAAACTATTTAAAGATATTTTTACCAATGAGAAATTTTTATCCGAAAGCGCCTTGCGTCTTAACCTGCCAATTCTTAGTAATATAGATGATGTTAAAGCATTTATTGGAGAATTTTACGATCCACGTTTAATATCTCAACCACAAAAACAAACACAGGCGCCAATAGGTTTATTTAATCCAAGAAATATTCTAAATATTGATAGAATAAATAATGGTGCTAATATTATAAATCAGTCCAAACAAGGTCAGGGTCGGCCTAAAATAGATTTATCACAATTAGAAGATAATGATTAATGGAACAATTATTTTATCTTGGTGGAAAAAGATATAAAGTTCCAGATAAACTTGTATCAAGATTTGTAGAAGATTATCCGGACGCTGAAAAAGCAAAACGATATAAAATTGGCGATAAAAAATATACCGTCCCAGAAAGTATTGATTCCGATTTTAGAGAACAATACCCAGACGCAAAACCATATTTTCCGCAATTAGAGAATCCGCTTGGTTATACTACTGAGAGTATTCAGAATATCATGCAATCTGAGCGTGGTATGCCAAAGGATTATGGCGATGATGTTACGCTAAAGGTAAAAGATGTTAGTACGCTTGCCGAAAATCTCAAACGGGTTGTTAATGCTGAGGCATTACCAGATTCCACAAAAACAGTTGCAAAACAATCGCGCATACGAGATGAAAATGAAAATAAAATGGGATTTTGGGAGGGGGCATCGCAAGATATACTTGAAAAAATACCCTTTAGTCCGGCGGGAATATTAAAATTAATCGACCTGCAAAATGCAACAATCAGATTAGATTTGCTTGAACGCGGCGATGATTATGGTTATAGAATGTATGAAAAAGTTCCTGCTTATTCAATGACGACAATGGGAGGAATTGCGCCGGTTATGGGCGCTGGCGCAACACCAGAAAGCGATATTAAACTAATTAATGATTATTTCAATAAAGTCGCAGAACGCGAAAGGCGCGGGTCTTCAACTGGCGGTAAAATAGGTGCGGGTTTATCGGTATTGCCGGCGTGGATGATTGAATTTATGGTTACTGGTGGACTAAAAAATATTGTTGAAAAAGGGACGTATAATTTTCTTGAAAACCGATTAAAATCACAGATTATAAATAAAACCCTATCTTCTGTCGCTGGTTCTGCGGCAAGAACAACGCTTGGTATGCCACACAGGGTAATTGAATCTTCTTTAAGACGTAGCATTGAAAATCCAGACGAAGGTTGGGCGACCGCACTTGCCAAAGGATGGGGTGAAACCTTTATAGAAGTTGCATCAGAAGAAACTGGTGGGACAATAACAAAAATTCTTGGAAAGGGTTTAACAAAATTACCATTTGGTTCTAAGTTTATAAATGCAATCCGCAAGGTTCATCCAAGAGGTTCGCAACCCGGATTTGCCAGCGAATTATTAACAAAAGGTGGATATTCAAATATAATTGGTGAATTAGGTGAGGAGCGGGTTGCTACTATATTACATGCGATTGCAAACACAAACGATTTCGGACTTGGTAAGGATTCAAATATAATCGACAGACTTAGTGCAGGAATAAGTCAAGATTGGAGTAATATACCAGTAGAATTGGTCGTACTCGGTGTTCCTGGCGCGGCAAAACTTGTATCTCAATATGCGGAAGTTAAATCGCTAAAAGACAAGGTTGACAATCCAGCAACTAAAGAAAAATTACAAACAGAACTTAACAATATCAGAGAACAAGTTGATAATGTATTGGAAAAAAGTAGCGGTGTAATTGTAAACGAAGGCGATATTCCAATATTAAAAACCGTACCGACAGAATTACAGTCATTATATCAGAAACAAACTGATTTGTATAGACAATTAAAATCAGAAGAGAATCCCAATAAGATTCATTCGCTTGAATCACAATTAGACCCGCTAACCGACCAGATAAATAGTTATGTTTATGGTAAACCAAAAGTAGAGGCTGGAAAGGTTGAGACAAAGAGCGTGCCGGAAGAAGGCGGACTTATATTACCAACCGATATTTCAAATAAAATCAAGTCTGATAAGGTACAGGAATTAGAGAAACAATATTCTAAGACCGAGTCGATTCTAAAGCGCGTAAAGAAACCAGAGACAAGGGCGCGCCTTGAAGGCGAACTTGATAATATCAGTAAACAACTTGAAATTGCGCTTGAAACTGCGAAACCTACCGAAGAAAGTACGGTTGCGGGTATAAAACCGCAAGAGGCGGAACAAACTATACCCGAACAGGGTGCAAAACCTATTGCAGAACCACAGGTAATGCCCGTAGCGCAACAAACGCCTGAAACTAAGGCGGAGATGCCAACCAAACAGGAAAAGCCCGCCGAAGCGGTTAAGTCTGCGTTGGAAAAGGCGCAGGTATCTGAATCTTTTGCTAATCGTTATAAAATCGTTGAAACGCCACTTTCTGAAATAAATATAGACGTTAAGTCATATCAGAATCGTGGAGAAGCGTATTCCCAAGAGACTTATGATTCTATTCTTAACGACATCCGAAAGGGAGAATTTGACTGGAAGCGATTTAAACCTATTGTTTTGTGGGATAATCCAAAGACTGGTACTCGTGACCTGCTGGAAGGGCATAGCAGGAAAGCCGCATTTGAGCAGGCGGTTAAAGAGGGGTACACGGAATTTGAGACAATTCCATCATATATTGCAAAAGGCGGGACTTTTGAAGAAGCGCAACGATTCGCCAAAGAACAAAGTAATGTTGGACAAACGCGAGAAATGGATTATGAGCGCGCTAAAATCTACCGGAGTGACCGCGAAGGGGGCATGAGTAAAAAGGATATTCTTGCAAAAGCCGTTAATTTAGAGGGTCGTCGTGCCGCTCCATATATTGTACGTTTAAGTCATCTTGATCCGAGAGGCGATTCTATCCGATTAATTGAATCTCTTAAAAATTCGGCTGATAAAAATGAAGTTGGTAGGGCAGAAAAAATCGCCGATTGGATAGGACGGGCAAGAGATAAATATCCAGAACTCACCAATTTACATGAAACGGAGATATTTAAGTGGTTATTCGGGGATCAAGATAATGTTGGTATGGCGATTAGGTTTAATACGGTTAATCAATTCCTTGACCGTGTTGATGCTGTTGTCAACCGGATTGGATTTGAGCAAGACAAGCCATTAAATATTAAAAATCTATCTGTTAAATCCGAAGGCGAGCTTCAATATGCAGAAGAAATTTCAAATATAGACAAAGAATTAAAACAAGCAAATAAACATAGAGCCGATATTGCAACCAGATTAAGCGAGCAGGGTTTAAATCCAGACGAAATTTCAAAAAATGAAATTCACAGACAGGCGACTGCCGATGTTGTTGCGTTGGAACGAAATCTTGAACGATTACGGTTAGGCGAATCGAATGTTAAGGCCGAATCACGAAAGCAGACCAATCTTTTTGATTCCGCAATCAAACTAACCAAAACAGAATTAAAAAATGAGGGATTAACCGATGAACAAGTTAGACGGACGGAAAGCGTTTTCAGTGGAAGAAAAGAGTCTGAAATTGCGGATTTTGAGAGCAAGATTGAATCTATCCAAGCTCAAGAAAAGCCCCGACCAGAAAATCCGAAGCCAAGCCGAACAACTGGAGAAGAAGTACGGGCTGGAATAAATACCGCCAAGCCCGCCGAAAAATTGTCAGTTTCCACAATTCCTGACGCAAAATATATAGGTATGCAAGAGCGACCAGATGGCAGTAAATTCCCGTTATTCAATATAACCAAAGAAGGTCATCCGCGACAAGGCAGTACGGTATCCGCCGAAACTTTGAAAGAACTTAATCTTAAAATTCCTGAAATGCCAAAGCAGACTACGCAAAAGCTTTCACCAGACCAGCGCCGTGCGGTTGAAGAAATTAAGACGCTACAAGATTATATTAGTAATAACGACGCGCAAACCAAAGCCGGTTTGCCGGAATCGAAGAAGGCGGAATATACAAAAGCGCGGAAGGCGGCTTTAGACCGTATTGATTATCTCAATAAGAAATTCAATCTTGAGGCTGGTGAATATAACATACAATTATTCCCTGGTGCGAGGAAACTATCAAAAGCTATTGAGAAAGAAATATCTACGAATAAGCAGATAATTGCTACGTTGGAGGGGCAGCAGAAAGCCATTACCGCAAAGCGTGATAAATATCAACGTAGCACTGATAAGTGGAATAGTTTGGATAATGATGCGCAAGGTATTAGCGATAAAATCAATGCTTTATCTAAATCAATGTCAGAAAAACGCACTGAAATTCTTGGTGTTAAAGAATCGCCAAAAGACAGAAAAACTATGCTGGCTTATGCTCATATACTTGAAAGGGATGCGGCCAAGCGCGGTATTAATTATACTGATATAAAAAAAGATATTGGGGTTGAGTCTTTAAAAGATGCGAATAATTATCAATTGAATGATTATATTAATAAATTAAAACCAATACCAAAAACTATTGGTAAGGAGGTTCAGAGAAAATCTGTCAGTGAAAGTCTTACCGACCAAGAATGGGAGGCCGAGCCTGTTCTTGCTCGCATATCCCGAAAAACCAAACAAAACTTGAAATCATTTGCCGACCTTAAATCTGGTATTGTAGAATCAATGGAACACTCCCTGAATACTAAATTTGGCAAGGCTACTAAAGAATTTGTTACGCTTAAAAGAGCGGCTGAGTTACAAATAAATGGGCGTGTTAATCCGCTAACCTCGCGATTAGAGCAATTATATTCCAAGATACCGATAAAAGAGCGCAACGCATTAAAACAGATAATTGAAAACCCAGATGCAATAAAACATTCGCAAGCGGCACAGGATTTTGTTGATTGGTATAGGGCGGCAGATAATGAAATGTTTAATGCTGGTAAAATTATAAACCCAGATGTTAAATATATTAAAAATCATTTCCCCGTAGTATTAAAACCCGCGACCGTAAACATTGACCTAAATTCTGAATATGGGGAAAAGGTTGTTGATTTTGTTGCCAAGAATTTAAGAATCCGAACCAATACAAATGTAACAAACGCACAGGCAAAAGATTATCTCATTAAATATTTTAATAATTATAAAAAACATGGTTCTAATTCGCTATATGGTGTTTTTATAGAATCCGGAAGATGGAAGCATGATTATCCGATTGAATTACACAGGGAAAGAGTATTGCCTGAAATTTTTTATGAGAATAATGTCTATAATGTGTTACATAAATATTTATATAGTTCATGGGAGGCTATAGAATATGCCAAACTATTTGGCAAGGCGGAGGGCGAATATAAATATAAGAAAATAGACGACCTGTTAAAGCGCGTGGAATCTGATGGATATGACGCTGAACTTGCGCGTGATATGATTGCGACGGTATTACACTTGAAATCATTTAGTCATAATGAACAAATGGCTGTAAAAATGGCAACCGACCTAACAACGCTTTTATTGTCAGGTAAAACATCTATTAAAAATATTGGCGATTTAAACAAGACAATATCACTTACTAATGAAAAGAATGTTATTGAATATTTTCTGAAATCAATGGTTAGTAAAGAAGAACGTCAGCTTGCGCGTGATATTATCGGCTCTAAAGATATATTTATGAAATCGTTGGAAGAAGCTGGAATTACCGGCAAGGTTGCCGAGGTATATACAAAAATGATTTTGTTCCAAAAGTCAGAAAAACTTGTTAGAAAATCAACGGCAATGTCAGCAATTCACTGGTGCGAGCATACCGTTAATCACTATAATCCACAGAAGTCAAATAAATTTCAGGATTATTTAAAAAGACGGTTTACCGAACTATCGCGGGGGCTTGATATTGATGGTGTTAAAAATGCTGGTGGGCTTACAAGAGAACAAAAAATAAGAATTGGTTTAAATGCGATTGGCATGACCCAGCCGACATCTGCTCTTGATAAGCCTTATTACTGGGAATCAAAAGCCATCGGTCAAATGGCAACCAGATTTAAGCCGTTTGGTCATAAATCGTTGCGTTTTGCTAAAGATTTTACACTTAAAGAAATGGCAAAGGGCAATCCACTTCCATTTATGAGATGGGTGGCGTGGGGAATCGCTATGGGCTATACAACCGATCAATTAACGCAATTTATTTTCCCGAAAGACGATGAAGGTGAAAGACAAACCGCCGCCAAATTTGCTTTAAATCTCGTAGAAGATTTTGCTTCAAGTGGGCATCTTGGATTTTTAGGAGATTTAATCTTTATGGTTAAGTATGCCGGATGGTATTCGCCAGTTATTGGTTTTGCTTTCGGCCCCCTTGCAAGTGTTAGTGTTGATAATGCTGTGGCAACGGTACAGACCGCCAGTAATATAATAGAGAAGAAGCCAGTACCGCTCGAACCAATAATTAAACAAGGTGTAAAATATACAGTTAAGCGCGTACCATTCGCTGGTGAAAAATGGTACAGAGATATATTGGACAACATAAATCGTGACCAGCGGCTTCGTGGTAGTAGATAAAAATTTGTTTATAATAACATTCGCAGTTAAATTTATTTATGGTAAATAAAGAAATAATTCCGCTTTGTTTCCGTTGTGAACATCAGGCAGAATATTTAAGCAGTAAAGGACAGCATTGCCCGCGCCTTGAATGTGGTGATGTTAATATAGGCGTTCATTCATGCTATATGTTTATGCCCGTTAAGCCGGTAATATTAGAACCAGACAAAGGCGATAAGCGTCCGCGTATGGCTGGCTGGGGCATATCGGCGCGTGAACACGCCATCGGACTGGCGAATTTTGTGTTAAAAGTGATAAGAATTAGAAATAAAAAACTAATAATCTATTGGAGCAAAAATGGATGAACAAAAATCATTCAATATGGTATGTATTTCCGATCCGCATTGCGGACACCGCGCTGGATTGACCCCCCCTACTTATCAACGATTAGGTAAGTCAAGTCTGGGAAATGGTTATCATTATGACAAGAATCATATTTGGGAAAAGTTCTTTAAAATAGAACACGAATGTTATTCGTGGTATGAGGAAAAAGCCAAAAAACACACTAAGCCGGATTTGCTTGTTGTTGACGGAGATTGCATCACTGGACGGGAAGGTCGCTCTGGTGGCGTTGAATTAATTTCGATTGATCGCAACGAGCAAATTGAAATGGCGCTTGAATGTATCAGTCTATGGGATGCAAAGAATATTATCATTGTGCGCGGAACGCCTTTTCATGTGGGCGAGGAGGAATCATGGGAGGACATTATCGCCCGGCAATTAAACGCTAAAGTCGGCGATCACGAATGGGTAGAACGTGATGGGGTGGTTTTTGACTTTAAGCACTACGTCGGCAATAGTACCGTACCGTATGGTCGGAAAACCGCCGTTGACCGCGATCAGATATGGAATATGATTTGGGCAGAGGCAAAGTTGCAACCGAGAGCGGATTGGATTGTTCGCGGTCACGTTCACCGCTCCGAAGGTGGCTATAAACAGATTGGTGCTAAAGAAGTCTGGGCTGTAACGCTACCTGCATTACAAGGCATGGGATCGCGTTATGGGGCGCGAATGTGTTCCGGTACAGTTGACTTCGGATTGGTTGGTTGGAATATAACTAATGGCAAGGTGGAATTTTGGAAAGAGATACTGTTCGCACAATCGCAAGTAGCGCAAACGTTAAAATTTTGAGGTTAGATATGAATTTTGAAGATTTAATGAATGAGGTCAATAACTATGAACGCCCAAAAACGCCAAAACGGCTATTTTTAACTGAAGGCCAAAAACAATTTATTGCCGCCGCCTTGAAAAAGGAAATATCTTCTTCCCAAATGACAAAATTGTGGAATAAGGTTGACGGCTGGCGAAAAATATCTATGACCTCAATGAAAACAAGAATTAATCTTTTTAAGGGCGTTCAAAATGAAGATCAGTGAATTTCAGTCTGAGTTGCTGAATGCCGGTTATCGGATATTTAGCCCGATTAGCCACCCACATCCCTTGCAAGAAATAGAATCGCACGAATATTCATTTAAGTTTAGCCGGATGCCTCGATGCTTGCGTCGAGGAGCGTTCACATGATTATGTTTTTCAATTTGGTCTTTTATCCAAGCATTATGTTTTTCGATTTGGTCTTTTATCCAAGCATTATGTTTTTCGATTTGCTTCTCAATTTTTTTTTGATAGTCATTGATTTCTTTTTGAACATCTATCTTCATATTAACCCCTCACTTAATTAATTGTATAAATATTGCCAATAGCATTAGTAGACTCGCAAGCAACATTAAACCTTGCCAGTTTTGGCTCGGTTTTTTCCAGCCAAGATGTGTTTCTGGATGTACCATCTTAATCGGCATTTCGGTTATGAACCTATCTTTTTTCATTCAAGTTTCTTTCTTTTTATTCTTTTTTGTATTTATCTTTGTCATTTCATTAGCAATTTTCAGCCCCTCGTTTTTCCCATTATAAAAAGAAATAGAGTTTGAAATGGCGGAGAGTATGCCTGGAATATCCCTTGCGTCAACGCTTACCGGAAGTCCACGCCACGCTGGTTGCGCTTTTTCGCTATCCTTACCAATAGACTTTAAGCCACAGATAATCACAGGAAAGAAAAGCGGATCGTCACCAAGATAATGTTTTAGCAGTTGGATAATCCACTGCTGTTTTTCTTTGTTAATAACACCAAATTTTTTGAATTGTTCATCAATCGCTATTAACTCAACAACCGGGTTTAATTGTTCTTTTGTCATATTTTGTCCTTTCTTTTGTTGTAATATGCTTTTTATATTATGTACGGTTTAACTTATATCAATTATTCTAAAAAGCAAAATTATTTTTCAATCTCGCTAATCTTTACCGCTATTTCGCCCCGATAAACCTTCTTTGCTATTCCGACCGGCTTGATGTAAACTATATCAGGTGTGCGGAATCCGGTGACCCGGAAATTATAGCCATTGTATTTTACAATTTGTTCAA
>Ga0265297_10007518_pt1 | contig 15055 bp, 24 predicted proteins | sample Munlanlwell13791_FD_192502 | JGI IMG/M metagenome (GOLD analysis project Ga0265297, IMG submission 192502) | Leachate microbial communities from a municipal landfill in Southern Ontario, Canada - Leachate well 137-91 | ecosystem: Engineered > Solid waste > Landfill > Unclassified | place... | reverse complement strand
GGGGTGTGGGTACTATGATGCCTATCGTACCGCATGCAAATGTTCATTTTCCCGAGCGAGCCGAGTCCGCGAGGCGACGAGGGATCCCTTGGAAGCAGGATCCGCGTGAAGATGCAGCTACTTCTCTTTTGGACGCCTTTTCCAAGGGATCCCTCCTCGCGGACTCGTCGGGAAAGTGACGTAACGATATTTCGGCGCTAGATGAGGATATCAACGGGAGCTGGTTGAAAAACTAAGACCCAAGCCATTTTTGGCTCTAATCCCCAATCTCCAATTTCCAATCTCACCTCTTCCTGGCGAGCCACGTCTCGAGAATCGCCGAGGCCGCAAGGTCGTCCGTGCGGCCCGTCCGTCCCGATGCATGCGCAAGCGTATCGCCGAGGACGGACGTGAGCGTTTCGTCTTCAGTGTCAATCGCGATATTTTCCGCAGCGTTCCGCAGGGCTTCAGCAAAGCGCTCAATCTCCGCGCGCTGTTCGCTCGGCGCCTCGGGGTTCTGCGGTAAATGCGGGAGGCCTACGACGATCACCTCCGCGCCTTCTCGCTTCGCCCGCTCAATGATCTCACGGATCGCCTGTTCGTCGTCTTTCCGATCCAAAATTCCCCACGGTGTCGAAATCCGACTCTCCGTGTCTCCAAGCGCAAGGCCGATGCGCTTCGCGCCGTAGTCGATGGCGAGGACTCTCATAGAGGCGTGGACGCTACGGCTTCTAACGCGTCCCAGACAATAATAGATTGTTTCATTGTTTTATTGTTTCATTGCTGGGCTCAAAGGATCTTCGTATCCAGCAATGAAACAATAAAACAATGAAACAATATCTCTAAAGATCCGGCCAAGGCGTAATAAGTTCGTACCCATCTTCCGTGACCACGATTGTAAGCTCAAAATGCGCGCACGGCTTTTTATCGACCGTAACAATCGTCCAGCCATCATTGAGCTGACGGACCTTCCAGGTTCCAAGTGCGATCATCGGTTCGATTGCAAGGACCATACCGGCTTTCATGGCGATCTTCGGCGCGCGCGGTTCGCGGTAATTCGGGATTTGCGGTTCTTCGTGAACCGCATGACCTACGCCGTGGCCGACGAGATCCTTCACGATGCCATACCCTTTTGGTGCAATGTAATCCTCGATCGCCGCGCCAATATCGCCGATCATCGCACCCGCCCGAACGGCTTTGATCCCACGCGAAAGCGCTTCGCGCGTGTCGCCTGCAAGCCCACGGACGCTCGGATGCGTGTTCCCGACGCACACGCTCGTCGCCATGTCCGTGCAGAGCCCTTTATACCAGCACCCAATGTCGAGTCCAACAATATCCCCGTCCTTGATCGTCCGCGAGGGTACGGGGAGTCCATGAACGACCTCTTCGTTGATCGAAACGCAGAGCGCACCCGGATACCCCGGCTCGCGTGGCGAAACCCGATAATCAAGGAATGACGGCGTCGCACCCTTCGCTGCGAGCAACTCCCGCGCCATCCGGTCAAGCTCCTCGCTCGTGACGCCGGCGACGCATGCCTTTGCCACAGCACGGAGCGTATCGGACAAGATAATACCGCCTTCCTTCAGGATAGCTATTTCCTCGGGGGTTTTGATGAGAGACATGTACAGGAGGGTAGACGCCCACACCAAAAACGGCAAGCCCGGTCGATCATGGTTGCGGCAGGCGTCGCCCTTTGACGTCCTGTACGCCCGTTGTAGGATAAAATTCGAATGAGGATGAATCCAAAATTTCATTTGTATCTCACGACCATACTCGGAGCATTCGTCCTCTTTGGAACGGCGTATTTCGTAGTATTCGGCCGCGCGCTTCGTCAGAATGAAAATCACCTCGGAATCGCCTTTTCCCTTCCCGGTGCAGTCACGTTCGGCGTTGCGCGCGTGGACGATCGCACATACCTTGCGTCCGACCGCGAAGCGTTTATTGCGCGAATGGGGGCGCGAGGACTCTTGCTGAAGGAACAGATGGGATCAGCCTATTTTTTTACAAAAGGAGGGCAGGATTACATTGTGAATAGCCGGATGTATTCGTCTCATTTTATGCTGTTCTCACATCCGGTCGCACAATGAATGGCGGATGGGCGACGAATTTTTCGGATCTCATTGATCCCAAGAGTCTTCGCGAATCACATTGATGAACCATTGCGCTGGATTGTTTGACGTTGAGCGTGTGCGGATATCAAAAAGGGCGGACAAGTCGTCTCGTCCGCCCTTCTCTACTGGGAGCTTTACGCGAATGTGCGGTGGATCGGCGAAGCCGTCTCCCTTGTTCGACTTGACCCTGTTGTACGGAGTGGCGGTCAAATGATAAAGGGGACAAACAGCTCTATCACCGAGACGGCGATACCGATGACATTGATCACATCGCCCGTGCTGAGGCGGATGCTCGACGTTGGACGGTTCGCGCCCTCCTGTTCGACGGCGCCTGGAGTGTTTCTGTCGACTCCGGCAAAAGGTTGTTGGGAGCGAGCGGCGTCTCCCAAGGCGGCAACGAGCGAGCCGCCTTGAAGGAACGTGAGCGTTCGATCCGGGTTGGAATGCCACGTCTCATCGATGTCGAGGTACAGCCGAAGACTGAACGCAGAGTCATCTTCACAAATTCTTCGCTGGAACGACAGGAGCATCGGGGCGCCTTCGGCTCGAACGCCCGTAAGGGCATTGGCGCTCATCCCGATTAACCGCCCTTTACCGTGTGCTTCAGACCACAAGGCGGGTTCTGGTCCGCTAAGGCTGATCGTCCTGCCTTGGAATAAACGGAAGACGACAATTGCGACTTGATCCGACCGGACGTGCTGAATGATCGCTTTTGCGACGCGAACTTTATCAATCTTTTTATATTGGCCCGTTGTTTGTATTTGAACCTTCATCATCTCTAAAATGGCGGCAAAAATCAGTGTCCCTGTAACTCGTACTGCGAGTAAGCCGCGGTCAACGACGCCGTCTCTTTGGATGATCTCCGTAAATGACATTCCCTCTGGGGGTTCGGACGGTGGCGGACATCTGGGCAGTCCGGGATCCGACAAATCGCGTCGATGGTTGATCGCGGTTACGCCGCTGAGATCGGATTTGCTCAAGCGTATCGGCTGCATGATGCGCTCGAATTCCTGTGCCTCCGCCACGCGTGCCGCCGCACTCGCCTTCTCTTGTTTTTCCTGTTCGCGAAGCGCCATTTCTTGTTGACGTTGTTCCTCTATCTGCTTGGCATCGGGACCGATATTGTAGACGAAGATAGGGATGGCGATGATGAGCATCGCGCACACGATAATGACATTGCGAGGACCTTTTGAGGACGTTGCCATGACGCTCCTTTCTTCGGGAATGCCTGTAGGGGTTGGCCGTTACTTCCTGAATTTGTGCACACGCTCAATCGAATGCGTTCATTGTTCGGTCTTTTGAACTTGCTGTGCGGTTAAGATTGTGAACGAACGATTTACCGTGAATTCCAAGGACTGACTTAATAAGAAGAACACGAAATACCTTATTTGTCAATGCTTTTGCAATCCCCGCACGGGTGTCGTCAGCACTGGCTCTCACGTAGCATAATAGACCGCACGCATGAGCGTTTTTCCATTACAGGAGGCGTCGCACGATGACTCCCTGCACTCCGTATTACGGCGCGAAGCCGAGACGGGACAATTTCTTCAACAGCGTCTCGTGGACATAGTCGATGGACTGGTCCCCTTTCAGCATGAGGAGGACGCCTTTTTCCCGGTAGTACCGCTCAAGCGGTTCAGTCATGAAATGATAGTTTGCGAGTCGAACGCGGATCGCTTCCTCCTTGTCGTCTTCGCGGCGCTTCAATTTTGCGCCGCACACGGAACAGATGCCCTCGATGGCTGGTGGGACATCTTTTTCGTTGTAGATAACCTTGCACGCCGGACACTGGATGCGCGAGAGGAGGCGGCGCACCGCAAGCGCATCCGGAATCTTCACGAAGATGGCGACGTTCACGGGAAGGATCCGCTGGAGGAATGCGGCCTGATCGACCGTGCGCGGATAGCCATCGAGGATAAACCCCCGATCGAGATCCAACGATTTCAGCTGATTCGAGACAATGCCGTTCACAAGCTCGTCCGGCGCCAGACACCCGCTCGTAATGTACTGTTCCGCGATCTTCCCGAGGCTCGTCCCCTTCGCCATTTCCGCTCGAAACAAATCGCCAGAGCTCACGAGCGGCACGCCAAACTTCTCCGCAAGGAGTTCTCCCTGCGTCCCTTTCCCGCATCCCTGCGGCCCGAGAATGACGGCGCGAAGTCGCTTCTTCATATACAGAGCCCGCGCAAACGAAACGTCGCGGAATACATGGGGATCGAAAAATCACAAATTCCAAATTCCAAATTCCAAATAAGCTTCAAAACCCAATTTTCCAAACGCGCGATCAAAGCACGTTTGATGCTTGAATGATTGGAAATTATTTGGAATTTGGAATTTGGGATTTGGGATTTTTTGCTCATACCATCTTTAACAACATCAGCACTCCATACGGCACTGCCGCCCCCGGGAGGAGCCAAAGGAGCGCTGGGGCCGGCTTCAGGGACGTTCGTCGCCCGAGGACGAAAACACCGGCGAGAATGCCGATGAGGACGGCGACGGCCTGGAGCGTGCCGGAGAAAGCTGCACGCGCAACAAGCGTGACCGGGAGAATGAGATCGCCGGCACCAAGGAACACGGCGTCGGGGAGTGTAATCGCTTCGCGAATGGAGAGCCAGCCCCCTCGGAGGGTCGTAGCGACAATGAGCCCGGGGACGACGCCGCGCCGGATCGTCGCCTTCGCGAATTCGACGACCGCGCCCCCGATCCTCCCCTGCGCGAGATCATAGAGGAAGAACGCGAGGAGGAGCGCGCCAAGCGCGTGCAGCGAGAAGATGAAGGCGAAGTGGATCGCGATGCCTGCGGAGCCTGCGATGACGAATGCGTCGTGTATCGCCACGCGACGCACGCGGGCTTGCAGGATTGTGATCGCGGAGGCGACGAGTAAGGCCATTTCCCACGGGAGGACGAACCAGGCAAATGCCCACACACCAAAAAACAGCGCGGCTCCAAAGAGGATTTCAAGGAATGCGCGCGCGTTAACGAGCCGAATGAGCAGGCCAGCGAATGCGAGCGCGGCCGCGACGCCCAAAAACAGTTGCCACGTGATGATCCCCGCAGGAATCGTCGACGGCGTGTACGGAAGATCCGGCGCCGCGAGCACGCGACGTACGGCCGCAATCACGAGCGCCGACATGACGGCATACGAAAACGCGATCCAGAGCGTTCTAAACAGACGCCCGTCAGAGGTCTGCACTGCGGTGGAGCCCATACCTATTGCGGAGGCCAGTATAGCATTTTAGGGGATAGGCGTTCGATGGTTGGATGGATGGTGTTGGAGTCCGCTCCGCGGACATAAATTTTAAAGGGCGCGTCCGACGCGCCCTTCCAACCCCATCCATCCATCAATCTATCAATCCAACGCCTAGTAGACGTCGTACTCGCGCATGGTGACGTGCGCTTCGATCTGTTTTACGGACTCAATGACAACAGCAACAACAATGAGGATGGACGTGCCACCGATCGCGAAGGCCTGCGTGCCCATGTATCCCTGGAAGAGCATCGGAAGCACGGCGAGCGCGCCGAGCGCGAGCGATCCGGCGAGTGTGATCCGCGTAACGACATGCTGGAGGTACTGCGCCGTCGGCGGACCCGGCCGAATGCCCGGAATGAATCCACCCTGCTTTTGCAGATTCTCGGAAACGTCGTCCGGCTTGAAAACGATCGACGTGTAGAAATACGTAAAACCAACGACGAGGAGGAAGTAGAGGATGCCGTAAATCGTTTGGTTCTGAAGGAACCGGAGCGCGAACGTTGCGGCAGAAACGACCCATTCCGTGCGCGCCTGGAGGAGGAATTGCGCGAGCATTGTAGGCAAAAGAATAAGCGAAATCGCGAAGATAATCGGAATGACGCCAGCCATGAGAAGCCGAAGCGGTAAGCTTGACGCAACGCCCCCGCCCATCCCGTGAACCTGGCGGGCGTACTGAATTGGAATGTTCCGTTGCGCCTCGTTGATGAAGACGACGCCCGCGACGATAATCGCCGCAATGACGGCATACCCGATCCACATGAATGTCTGCGAGCTATCGTATGACACGAGCGCTTGCTTCACGACCGTCGGAAGGCCCGACACGATCCCGGCAAAAATGAGGAGGGAAATGCCGTTGCCGACTTTCTTTTCCGTAATGAGTTCGCCGATCCACATGAGGAACACCGTCCCCGCCGTCGTCGTCATGATGATCGCCGTGTAGTAGAGCATATCCGAACGGATAAGGATCGGCACGGCGGACGACTTCAGCATGGCGATGATTGAGACGGCCTGGAGCATGGCGAGCGGAACCGTCGCCATTCGCGTCCACTGATTGATCTTCTGGCGCCCTGCCTCGCCTTCTTTCTGCATCTCCTCGATCTTCGGCACGATCATGCCGAGCAACTGAAAATAATGGATGACGTGATGTACGGCGCAACGCCCATAGCGACGATCGAAAAACTCTCGAGCGTGCCGCCGGAGAACAGGTTAAGCATGCCGAGTGCCTGGTTCGACTGGAAAAACTGTTTGAGTGCGGCGAGGTCAACGCCTGGGAGCGGGATGTTCGCGAGCAACCGGAACAGAACCAGCATCCCGATGACGAAGAGGAGGTTATTCCTAACCTCTTTGATTTTCCATGCTTGGAGGAGTTTGTGCCACATAAATCGGCTAACGGCTTTCGGCTAACGGCTTTCCTGTGCGTTCCGGCCGTAAGCCGTAAGCCGTAAGCCGTAAGCCAAATACTACTTCTTCCGCTTAGAATCGGCACGCTTCGCGGATGCAACCGTTCCGCCCGCTTTCTCAATGGCCGCCTTCGCGCCGGGCGTCGCAAAGACGTCAACGAGCGTAAGTGCCTTCGTGAGCGTACCAGTCTGCACGACCTTCGCGCCGCCGGCACGCGCCGGAATGCGACTCGATTTCTTGAGATGCTCAACCGTCACCTTGGCTCCAGATGCATACCAGCGATCGAGATCGGCCAGCGTAATCGTTTCGAGGCGCGACTTGTGTGTCGTAAAACCGCGAACCTTCGGGATTCGCAGGAGAACGCGGCGCATGCCCTTCAACTGCAAACCGCGCGTTCCGCCGGAGCGGGCGCGTTGCCCTTTCGAACCGCGACCCGATGTCTTCGAGAGACCGGTTCCTTCGCCGCGTCCGCGGGCAAACGACTTCTTCCGCGAACCGCGCGCGGGCTTAATGGTATGGAGAGAGAGTTCGGTCATATTGCATTTGAGGCCGACGGCGGAGCAATGAAACAATGGAGCAATGGAGCAATTCCGTTCTAAAAAGCGAATTGTTGCATTGGTTCATTGTTTCATTGTCTATGGTCCGTAACCTCGAACTGATTTACTGCGCTTTTTCTTCGGTCTTTGAATCCTCCTTGGTCTGATTCGGGAGCGCCGATCCAGAGCGGAGCAGCTTGAGCGCCTTCATCGTTGCCTTCACGTTGTTGACCTTGTTCGACGAACCGAGGATCTTCGAAACGACGTTCGGGACGCCGGCGATCTCCAGCACCTGCCGCACGGCGCCGCCCGCCTTCACCCCCGTTCCTTTCGGAGCCGGTTTGATAATGATCCGCGCGGACGAGAATTTCGTCCTCACTTCGTGCGGGATCGTCTCATTGACGATCGGCACCGTGATGAGCGCCTTGCGGGCTTTCGCGAACGCCTTCGCGTTCGCGCCCTGAACGTCCACGCCCTTTCCAATACCGAATCCGACGCGCCCCTTCCGGTTGCCGACCACGCCGAGCGTGCGGAATCGCATGCGCTTTCCGCCCTTCGTGACGCGCGTCACGCGGTTGATCTCGAGCGTTTTCTCTTCGTAGTCCGACTGCTCTGGAATATCGCCAGGACGGCCGTCGCGTCGAGGTCCGCGTCCGCCCATGCGTCCGCGTCCGCCACCACGATCATTCCGGCGGAGCCGGAATGAGCGCGCGTCCCCGCGGTTATCGCGTGGATTGGCGGCGGCAGGAGGAGGAGCGGCCGGCGGCGTGCCGGCGGCGTCGGCCGCCGGTGCGTTCTGTGCTTGCGTCATGTCATCCAACATATTATTTAAAATTCGAGTCCGCCTTCGCGCGCGCCTTCGGCGAGCGCCTTGATGCGGCCGTGATACTTCTTATCGCGCCGATCGAAAACGACCGCCGACACGCCCGCTACCTTCGCCTTCTCGGCGATCAGCGTTCCAACGTGCGTCGCGATTTCGATCGGTTTCATACCCTTGGCGTTCTTCACGTCCGTGTCCGCAGCAGCGGCGATCGTCTTGCCGGTATCATCGTTAACGACCTGGGCGGAGATGTGCCTGAGCGACCGGGCGACGGCAAGACGCGGCCGTTCCGCAGTCCCGCGGACGCGGGAACGGACGCGGCGGATGCGCCGGACCTTCTTCACTTGTTTCATGCGGTTGCTTTTCATATCGCGTGCTGACAGTTACGGCGCTTAGCCGGCGCTCGCCTTCGCGGCTTTTCCGGCCTTGCGGCGGATGACTTCATCCGAGTACTTGATCCCCTTGCCTTTGTACGGCTCCGGCGGACGAACGCGGCGGATGCGTGCGGCCGTTTCCCCGACGAGCTGCCGATCAATGCCGGCAATCGAGAGGACGTTCTTGTCGACGTTCGCCGTAATGCCGTCCGGGAGCTCGATCGTAACCGGATGAGAGAATCCGACTTCCATGGTGACCTGCTTGCCCGCCGTGGCGACCTTGTAGCCAACGCCGATGAACTCGAGTTTCTTCTCGAACGGCGTCACGACGCCGTCAACGGCGTTCGCGATGAGCTTTCGGCTCGTCCCCCAGAGCGCGCGGTCCTCGATAGCCTCAGGGTCCTTGACCGTAACGACGATCGTCTTCTCCGGCGTCACTTCCGCTTTCACGTGCGGATGCAGGGCAACGACGAGCGTCCCCTTCGGACCCTTAACGGTCACAGAAGACTCCGAAGCGTTGACGTCAACGCCCGAAGGGATGGTGATGAATTTGCGTCCGATGCGAGACATAGCGGTTAGGTGATTTCACACAAGACTTCGCCACCGAGCTTGCGTCGGCGCGCCTCCTTGTTCGTCATAATGCCGGCCGACGTCGAAACGATGGCGATGCCGAGGTCCGACATGACGCGCGGAAGCTCGTTCGCCTTCCGATACACGCGGAGACCCGGTTTCGATACGCGGCGAACGGTGTGGATTTTCGGCATCCGGTTGTCGTACTTCAGCGTGAGCGACAAGACTTTCTTCGCGCCCTCGGTCCGCTCCCGGACGTCCGAAACGTAACCCTCCGTCTCGAGGATCTTCGCAAGCCTCACCTTCATCTTCGACGAAGGTGACTCAAGCGTCTCGAGCCGTGCGGCCTGAGCGTTCCTGATCCGAGTCAGGAAATCTGCGATGGGATCGGTATGCATATCGGTTACCAGCTTGATTTGGTCACGCCGGGAAGTTCGCCGCGGTTCGCGAGCTCGCGGAAACAGATGCGGCAGAGATCGAAGTCCCGCATGAAGCCGCGTTTGCGGCCGCAGCGCCAGCACCGGCGGACAATCCGGCTGGAGTACTTCGCCTTCCGGCGTGACTTTGCGCGTTGACTTTCAGTAGCCATATTAGTTCTGGAATGGGAAGCCGAGGGCTTCAAAGAGAGCAAGACCTTCTTTTGCGGAGTGCGCCGACGTCGTAATCGTTACCTGGAGGCCGTGGACGCGTTCGATTTCATCGGAACCGATCTCTGGAAACGCGATGTGTTCCGCGAATCCGTACGAAAGGCTCCCCGTGCCGTCAACGATCCGACGCGGCACGCCGCGGAAGTCGCGGATGCGCGGGAACGTAACGCTAACGAGCCTCTCGATGAAATCCCACATCCGCTTGCCGCGCAGCGTCACCATGATGCCAATGACCTGCCCTTTGCGCGTCTTAAAGTTCGAAATGGAAACGCGCGCTTTCGTCTGGACGGACTTCTGACCGGTCACGCGCTTCAGCACGTCTTCCGCCGTCTCAAGGAGCTTTCCATCCTTGTGCTTCGACGGCGAAATACCGACCGATAGAATCACTTTCTTCGGCGCGGGAATCGCATTGATATTCGAAACGCCCAGCTCCTTCATGAGCTTCGGGACCATTTCCTTTGCGTAGCGTTCTTTGAGCGTCATACGTTATTTGCCCTGTGCAGCCATGCGGCGGTGAACGCGGTGGCGCCGCGCTTTCCCGTCGTCACCCATGGGGAGCACGTTCGAGATATTGATCGGCATGGCGAACTCGATGATCTGCCCCTTGTCGCTCTGCCGACGCGGACGGAGGTGCCGCTTCGACATATTCACGCCTTCCACGACCACGCGCTGGAGCTTCGGAAAAACCTGGACGACTTTGCCAGTCTTCCCTCGGTCTTTTCCGGCAAGGACCTTCACGAGGTCTCCGGTCTTGATTCGGCATTTCATATTAGAGGACTTCTGGGGCAAGCGAGACAATCTTCAGGTACCCGAGCGCGCGAAGTTCGCGCGCGACGGGGCCGAAGATGCGCGTCGCTTTCGGTTCCTTGGTCTTACGGTCGATAATGACGGCGGCGTTCTCGTCGAACCGGATATACGTTCCGTCCGGGCGGCGCGTTTCCTTCGCCGTGCGCACGAGGACGGCGTGCACGACGTCGGATTTCTTCACCGCCGCATGTGGAACGGCCTCCTTCACGGCGCACGTCACAACGTCGCCGAGCCGTGCATAGCGTTTCTTGTAGCCGCCGAGGACGCGAATGACCTGGAGCTTTTTCGCTCCACTGTTATCCGCGACGACGAGCATTGCTCGATGCTGAACCATAAGTGTAGTCGGTTATGCGATGGCCGCCTTAATCGTCCGGATGTACCGCCAGCGGATGCCTGAAGCGAGCGGTCGGCTCTCTTCGAACTCGACGAGGTCGCCGACATGCGCCGCATCGGCAGCATCACGGACCTTATACTTCTTCGAGACGAGGTAGGCCTTCTTGTAGATCGGGTGCGTGACATGCCGGTCAACGCGAACGACGATGGCTTTCTGCATCTTCGTCGAGACGACGGTTCCGCGCAGGCGGCGGCGCTTCATCGATGGTTGCGTCATATTATGAGTTGGTCGCGTTTAACGCGATGGTCGCGTTCGGCGCGGCAGAAGTTTCCGTTGATTTCTTCGATTTCTCGGCGAGAACGGTCGCAATGCGCGCAAGCTCACGCTTCGCGTTCCGAAGATCGCGGACATGCCCCTGTTCGCGCGTACTGATCGTAAAGCGAAGCTCGCGGATGAGCGCGCACTGCCTCGTCGCCTCTTCGCGGAGGCGTTCAACGGATTCGTTTCGCAATTCTTGAACCGTCATACCATTTAGGCGTTCTCTTTCGCGACGACCGTCGCCGTGCACGGAAGCTTGAACGCAGACAACTTCAGGGCTTCGCGAGCTTTGTCCGCGGGAATTCCATCGATCTCGAAGAGGACCATGCCCGGACGGACTTCACAGACGTAGAATTCGACCGCACCCTTTCCGGCGCCCATCGGCACTTCGCTCCCTTTTCGGGTGATCGGGTGGTCAGGAAAAATGCGGATCCACATCTTGCCGCCCTTTCGGAGGTACCGCGTAAGAACGCGCCGGCACGCCTCAATCTGCCGCGAGGAGACCCACGCGGGCGACGTTGCCTTCAGGCCGTACGATCCGTATGCGACCGAGATTTTACTCGTCGCGTTCCGGCGGAATCGTCCGCGGCCCTTATGCCATTTGCGATGCTTAACTTTCTTCGGAATCAACATACCTTCAATTCAGTGATGAGGCCGCTTCGACTGAAGCCGGCGCGTCCCGATGATCATCCTGGCGCGGACGGAACCCTCCGCGATCTCCGCCACGGCGTCCGCCTCGGCCATCCATTCGGTTTCGAGAAGGAGTCGTCGGCTGGTACATGGAAAGGCGATCCTGCTCGAACACGTCGCCGCGATAGATCCAAACCTTCACGCCGATCGCGCCAGCCGGCGTGCGCGCCATCGTCTGCGCGTAGTCGATATCCGCACGGAGCGACGTGAGCGGAATCTTTCCCCAGCCAAGCCATTCGCGGCGGGCGATTTCCGCGCCGTTCAGGCGGCCGGAGACGGCGACCTTCACGCCAAGTGCGCCAGATTTCTTCACGCGTTCGAGCGTCTGCTTCAGGACACGACGGAACGGAAGACGACGCTCGAGATCCGACACGACCTGCTGCGAGATAATCGCCGCATCAAGATTCCCTTTCGGGATCTCGACGACGTCGAGGCGAAGATTTACTTTCTTCCCTCGGAAAAATTCCTTCATGACCTTCTTCCGAAGTTCCTCGATGCCCGCTGCGCCGCGGCCAATGACGAATCCCGGCTTCCCCGTGTGGATCGTAACGACGACCACGCCCTGCATGCGCTCGATCATGACGCGGCTCACCGCACCGTCCTTCAGCTCCTTATTCACGAATTCGCGGATCGAGAGATCAGCCTGGAGTTGCTTGCGGTATGTGCCTCCGCGTGCAAACCACCGGCTTGGCCACGTGTTCGTGACCCCCATGCGGAACAATTTCGGATGAACTTTATGTCCCATATCGGTTATTTCGCAGCGTTCGCGGCGCGCGGTTTAGCGGCGCGCGGCGCTTTCGCTGTCTTCGCCTTCTTTTCAGTCTTCTTCGCCTTCGCGCCCGAATCGCGGCTCACGCGCTGCGGCTTCCGGTGAGCATCCGCGATCGATTCGTCGCCGATGACAAGGTGGATGTGCGACGTGCGTTTCCGGATCGGCGTCGCGCGGCCGAAGGCCTTCTGCTGCCAGCGGCTCAATACCGGACCGCCGTCGGCCGTGATCTTAATCACGCGGAGCGCGGACGGATCGAGTTGAAAGTTGTGTTCCGCGTTCGCCATAGCGCTCTTTAAGAGCTTCAACACTGGACGCGCCGCGGCCTGCGAGGCGAACTCAAGCTGCCTGACGGCCGCGGGAACGCTCTGGCCCCGGATGAGACCGAGAACCAGCCGCACCTTTCGGGGCGACATGCGCAACTGATGGAGTCGTGCGTGAACCTGCATATCGTTTAGGCGGCGGGCGCTGCCTGAGCGGCCTTCTGCTCAAGCTCCTTCGTCATTTTTCCACCATGGCGGACGAACTTCCGCGTTGGCGCGAATTCACCAAGCTTATGTCCAACCATGTTTTCCGTCATGAGAACGGGAAGATGCGTTTTCCCATTGTGAATCGCAATGACGAATCCCACCATTTCCGGCGTGATCGTGGATGCGCGCGCCCAGGTCTTCACGGGCGTCTTGTCGCCACGCGTCAGCTTCGAGATCTTCTTCTGAAGTTTCTCGTCGATGTACGGGCCTTTCTTGAGACTTCGTGACATAGCGATTAATTCTTCGGACGGCGCGTAATGATGAGCGCGCTCGATGGCTTATTCTTCTTCCGCGTCTTCACGCCGAGTGCCGGTTTCCCCCACGGCGTTTTCGCGTGCTTCATGCCGATCGGGTGCTTGCCTTCGCCTCCGCCGTGCGGGTGATCGACCGGGTTCATGACTTTTCCGCGAACCGTCGGACGGATGCCGCGGTGGCGCATGCGGCCGGCCTTGCCCCAGCGGACGAGACGCCAGTCGGGGTTCGACACCGTACCGATCGTCGCCGCGCACTCCTTCGGAACCATGCGTACTTCGCCGGATGGGAGCTTCAACGTTGCATGCTTCCCCTCGACCGCCATCAACTGGACGGCTGCGCCTGCGGCATGCGCCATCTGCCCGCCCTTGCCTGGTTGGAGTTCAATCGAGTGAACGACGATGCCGACCGGGAGCTTCTCAAGCGGCAGGCGGTTCCCTGGCACGATCTCAGCCTTTTCCTTCGAGGACACGATATTCATTCCAACCGTCATGCCATCCGGGGCAATCATGTACCGCTTCTCTCCATCGCGGTAGACGAGGAGCGCGAGGCGGGCGCCGCGATTCGGATCGTACTCGATCGCGGCGACTTTTGCTGGGATGTCGTATTTTTCGCGGCGGAAATCGATCGTGCGAATGTGGCGGCGATTGCCCGCACCGCGATGGCGAACGGCGATTTTGCCGTTCGAACGGCCGGCCATTTCCTTCTGCGACACGATGAGCGACTTCTCTGGCTTCGTCTTCGTGATATCCGAAAAATCCTGAACGGAAGACTTCCGTCGGGCGCTGGTCGTGGGTCGGTAAATCTTGATCGGCATATTTAGACTCCTTCAACGAGGGCGATTGTTTCTCCCTTACGGAGCTGAACAAGCGCTTTCTTCCACGCATTGCGACGACCCGCAATGCGGCCGCGGCGAATCACTTTTCCGATGCCGCGCTGCGTGCGGACGCGTTCAACGTGGACGCCGTATGCGGCCTCAACGGCTTTCGCAATCTCCGTCTTGTTCGCCGAAACCGGCACGTCGAACGCGTAGATGCCGCGCTCCGCGAGGACGGCTGCTTTTTCGCTCACGTGCGGCTTCTTGAGGAGGTGCGCGTAGACGCCCGCTTTCGGGGTGCCGCGTGACTCGACCTTCTTCGCCTCCTTCTTCTTGGTCTTCACCGCAGTCGTCTCCTTCTTCGGTTCTTCCGCATCCGCGCGTTTCTCCGACGCCTGCTTGGCAGGCGGCGGTCCGGAACGCTTCTTCGTAAATCGATCAAACAAGGCGGCCATAGGGTTTATGCGTTCGCGTACACCTTCTCGAATGCCTCAATGGCATCGGCTTCGAAGATGACGTGCTTTGAACGGAGGACGTCGACGATCGACGCGGCATTCGCCGTGACGACGAAAACGTTATTCAAATTCCGAGCCATACGGACAAGCTCCGGACGCGATGCGGCGGCGATGTACAGGACCGTTGAACCGACCGGGAGCCTCTTCAGGAACGACGCGAGCTCCTTCGTCTTGGCGTTCGCCGGAGCGAACCGATCAACGACGAGCAGCTTGCCGTGCGCAACCTTGTCGGAGAGCGTCATGAAGAATGCCTTTTGTTTCGCCTTCCGGTTGACTTTCACGCCGAAATTCCGCTCGCTGCGCGGGCCGAATGTAATGCCGCCGCCGACCCAGAT
>Ga0265297_10007517_pt1 | contig 15055 bp, 13 predicted proteins | sample Munlanlwell13791_FD_192502 | JGI IMG/M metagenome (GOLD analysis project Ga0265297, IMG submission 192502) | Leachate microbial communities from a municipal landfill in Southern Ontario, Canada - Leachate well 137-91 | ecosystem: Engineered > Solid waste > Landfill > Unclassified | place... | reverse complement strand
CGGAAAGAGATCTTCAAAGAATTCCAGTTTGACGAAAACCTATACAGGTATATGTATATGGAGGATGATGATTTTGCTTACCGCCTTTCCCGGAAATACCAGAATTATTTTACGCCGGCCGCAAAGGTCATTCACTTAGGCCCTTCCGAAAAAAGGGATGATTTTGTGAGGGCGCACGCTTTAATCAAGAACTTTTTCTATTTACATAAGAAGAACTTTCCAAAAACAATCAAATATGAATTAGCTTTTTTTTGGGCATTGACCGGCTGGGTGTTCATTGAGTTTACGCAGGCACTATTCTTTAAGAAAATTGACAGGATCAGGGGCTTATTTGCCGGGCTGAAGGAAGAGTGCCCGTTGAATAAAATATCTAAAAGGAGATGATGAATGAACCGGATTAAAGTTGTGGGTATGCTCTATCTTATCTTGAGTATCTGCGGTATCCTGCTCTACGGGATGCTACTTCTTAGGTTTACTTTACCCGTGCTTATGATCACGGCTTTTATTGCGACAGCTTTATGTTTGGGAATGTTGGGTTGGGTCGGTTTCATTATGCTGAAGACTCCCCAGCTAAAAGACTAGATTTACTATGAATAAAAAAGTTTTACTGATCAATCCCAGCCTTCCGCCTTCAGGGTGGCTGGCGATAGAAAAATTACCTCCGTTGGGCCTGGCCTATTTAGCGGCAGTCCTGGAAAAGGAAGGCGTGGAGGTGAAAATTTTCGATAATTATCTTTTTGGCAAAAAAAACGATTTTGTCAAAGGGCTATTACAGGAATTTGATGCCGATATAGTGGGTATTTATTGTAGCACTGCTACTTATATTTCTTGTTTAGAGATAGCGCGGATAATAAAAGAAAGCAATCCGGATAAGATAGTGGTTACTGGCGGGCCGCACTCTACCTTATTTCCCGAGCAGATGTTAAATTCTGGCTTTTTTGATGCCGTAGTCTTGGGAGAGGGCGAGTATATTTTCCGCGATTTTGTAAAAAGCCATTCCAGGCAGGATTGGAGGGACATAAAAGGGTTAATGTTCAAGGAGAATGGTAACATTGTTTCTACGGGCAGGGCCGAGTTCATCAGCAATCTTGATGATCTTCCTATGCCTGCGCGCCACCTCTTGCCCATGGATAAATACCCAACGGTAGTTGAATTTTTGGATATTTCACCGGTTTACAGCCTGAATACTTCCCGAGGATGCCCTTTTTCCTGTACTTTTTGTTCGGTAAAAATAATCTGGGGAAGAAGTTATAGGAGTTTTAGTCCCAAGCGTGTCGTGGATGAGGTCCAGCTTCTAGTTGAAAAATATGGCGCAAAGGGGCTTTATTTCCGGGAAGACAATTTTACCTTAGACTCCAGGAGAGTTATCGAGATCTGCCGTTTAATAAAACAAAGGGGGATCAAGTTTCAATGGGTCTGTGAAAGCAGGGTGGAGCATATCAAAGAAGATGTCTTAAAGGAGATGTCGGAAGCAGGATGTAAAGCTATCTGGTTTGGCGTGGAATCCGGTTCAGAGGAGACCTTACAGCTGGTTGATAAGCGTATTACTAAAGCAGATGCCTTGGCTGCATTCTCTTTATGCAAGAAATATAATATAAAAACAGGGGCTTCGTTTATCCTGGGGCTTCCCCGGGAGAAAATAGGCGATATGTATAAAACACTTATCTTTGCCGACGAACTCGATGGCTACTGGACTTGGTTTAATTATTATTTGGGTATACCGGGAAGTTCTCTCTACGACATGGTGGTAAAGGAGGGGCTTTACGACCAGATCGACGCAAACGGGATCGCCAGGATAAAAACAAAAGACTTTGACTATAAGAAAGCAATGCAGATCCGCAGGCAGATCATGCTCATATATTATTTCTTGCGGCCTAAGAGGCTCCTAAGGCTTATGCTGGAATCGTTCAGGGCAGGCACCTGGCAGGACTATCTGATCGGCGCACTGAAGATATTAAAAATTTATAAGGTATTTTTATAACGGGTTATTTATGAAAAAGAATATACTTATTTCTTTGCTTTTTTTGATCCTGGTTTTTATTTTTACCTTCCCGCTTATACCGCAATTGACTAATTATATACCCGGATTTTTTTCTACTGATGAGCCTTTCGGCGCTATTTCAAATATCTGGCGCGGGAAATATTTATTACAAAGCCATCTTTCCCTGGAGCATAATCTTATGATAGCCTATCCATTCGGGGTGCATACATTTTCTTCGGGATTCGTTCAGCCTGTATGGATGGCTTTAAATTATTTTCTTGCGATAATCGCCTCGCCCATTTTGTCATGGAATATACAAATTATTATCAATCTTTTCTTGAGCGGATTCATTACCTATATGCTGGTTTTCTATTTGACCCGGAGTACCCTTGTGGGTATATTTTCCGGTATGGTTTTTGCTTTTTGCCCTTACAGTTTTATGCGCGTCTGGCAGCATTTAGGCTTGACTTATAATGAATGGATACCCTTATGCCTGTTAGCAGCAATACTTTTAAGGGAGAACCAAAACAAAAAACATATTTTGTTATTTTTTGCAAGCCTTGTCCTGCTTTTTTCGTTTGATCTATCAGTAGCTTATCTTGGGGCGGTATCCTTATCCTGCTTATTTATTTTTATATTATTCTATGATTGGAGGGTAAGATTTAAGGCTTCCCTAAGGCGCGATTTTAAGTATTTCGGGATCGCTGTTATTACGGGGCTATTCGCCCTCGCCATTACATTGCTTCCTACCATCATTAATGTTTTCGTTAGCCAAAAGTCAAAGGTTAATTCTGCGGTGGCAGGAGCGCACAACCCGTATCTTCGGCCATTCGAAGATTTATTTTCGCAGTCAGCCAGGCCTTTAAGTTATTTTTTACCGGCCAGCGTCCATCCTGTATTTGGTAAGTTTACCGAAAATTTTGTCGGTTCTAGTTGGTATGGTGAAAGTTTCACAGAACATACTCTTTATCTGGGGTGGGTCCCTTTAATTTTAGCATTCCTGGCTTTTAAAGGATGGAAGAGGAGAAAGGAAAAAGAAAGCCCTTATATCGGGTTCTTCATTTTTCTGGCTGTTATAGCTTGGTTGTTCTCGCAGCCGCCATGGTGGAATATTGGCTCCTTTAAGATTTATATGCCTTCATTTTTTATGTATAAAATCTTACCGATGTTCAGGGCATATTGCCGTTTTGGGATCGTGGTCATGTTGGCGGTGGCAGTATTGGCCGGTTTCGGCCTTAAGCTGATTTTACAACGCTTTAAAGCTAAAAATATAAAAATCATCATCGCTGGTATTATTTTTGCTCTGTTGCTTTTTGAATTCTGGAATTATCCGCCATTTAAAGTCATAGATATATCGAAAGTGCCGGATGTCTATTACTGGCTCGGGGAACAGCCGGGAGATTTCGTAATTGCAGAATACCCGTTAGATATAGAAGGCCCCAATGAGATGTATAAATTTTACCAGACTGTCCATCATAAGAAGATGATAAATGGCACGACCCCGGGAACATACCCTAACAGGTTAGCGCGTACCATCACCAGGTTATCCAGTTTAGATACGGGAAATATTCTGAAGTGGATGGGGGTTAAATTTGTTTTGGTCCATGAACAGGAATATCTGGATACTGAATTAAAAGAACAAATAGAGGAGTTAAAAGAGATCGTTTTGGATAAGCAGCTTAAGTTAATAAAAACTTTTCCGGCTCAAGATTGCCCTCATCCAGGGATAATGTGTATCCAAAAGAGCGGTAAAGTAGATGTGTATGAATTATTAGCAAACCCGGTTGAGCCAAAGATCGAATAAAGATGAATATATTAGGTTTATCCTGTTTTTATCATGATAGCGCTGCCTGCCTTGTACGTGATGGCGAAATCGTGGGTGCGGTTCAGGAAGAGCGTTTCACCCGCAAGAAGCACGATTTTAACTTTCCTATAAATTCCATAAATTGGTGTTTGGAAACCGCGAATATAAAGCCTAAAGACCTGGATTACGTCGTATTCTATGATAAGCCGTTTATAAAATTTGAGCGGATATTGGAAACTTATCTTATGTATGCGCCGTCAGGGATAAGACAATTTATCCAGGCTATGCCGTTATGGCTGAAGCAAAAACTATGGATCCCGGGATTAATCCGGAAAGAGCTGGGGTACAATGGGAATATCCTATTCACAGAACACCACGAGTCGCACGCCGCCAGCGCATTCTATCCTTCGCCGTTTAAGGAAGCAGCCTTCCTGACTATGGACGGTGTCGGAGAGTGGGAAACAGCAAGTTTTGGCGTAGGAAAAGAGAATGGCCTGGAATTAGAGTATTATCTTAAATTTCCGCATTCCCTGGGGCTATTGTATTCTGCATTTACATATTATACCGGCTTCAAAGTTAATTCCGGTGAATATAAACTTATGGGATTGGCGCCCTACGGAGAACCAAGATACAGCAGCTTGATTTTAGATAAGCTTATCGACCTTAAGGAAGACGGTTCATTTAAACTGGATATGAAGTATTTCGGTTATTGTAATGGATTAAGGATGACTAATCGGAATTTCGAAAAGTTGTTTGGCGGCCTTCCCAGGAAACCGGAGACAAAGATCACGCAAAGAGACATGGATATCGCCGCGTCTATTCAGAAGGTAACCGAAGAGATAATGCTGAGGATGTCCAGGTACGTGCATAAGGCCACAGGCCAGGATAAACTTTGCCTTGCCGGAGGAGTCGCCTTGAATTGTGTCGGCAACGGCCGCATTTTACGCGAGGGGCCTTTTAAGGAGATATGGATTCAGCCGGCAAGCGGTGACGCGGGCTGTGCGTTGGGAGCTGCGCTTTTGATTTGGTATAAATATTTAGCTAATAAGCGGATTACGGATGAAAGAAGCGATATGCAAAAGGCTTCTTTATTGGGGCCTTCTTATAGCGACGATTATATAGAGGATTTTTTAAAAAAAGAAGGAGTCCGTTATAAGAAACTATCGTATCCAGATATGCCGGAAACGGTTTCGGATTTAATCATGCAAGGTAAAGTCATCGGTTGGTTCCAGGGGCGCTTGGAATTCGGGCCGCGGGCCTTGGGCGCAAGGAGTATAATCGCAGATGCCCGTAATCCCGAAATGCAATCCAAGATGAATCTGAAAATTAAATATCGTGAATCATTCCGGCCTTTTGCGCCTGCGGTTTTGGAAGATGTGATTAGCAATTGGTTTGATTTGGATAAGGATAGCCCGTATATGCTTTTAGTAGCACCGTTAAAAGAAGACAAAAAGATAAAGGTGGAAGATCCTACGGATAGGCCGGCAGGCTTTGACCGGTTAGAGGCCTTGCGTTCGGTAATACCTGCCGTTACTCATGTGGACTATTCAGCGAGAGTCCAAACGATAAAAAAAGAAGATAATCCCTTGTATTACGATACGGTAAATCAATTTTATAAAAAGACCGGCTGTCCCGTGATAATCAATACTTCTTTTAATGTAAGAGGCGAACCGCTTGTTTGTAGCCCGGAAGATGCTTTCAGGTGTTTTATGCGGACAGAAATGGATTACCTTGTAATGGGAAGGTTTTTATTGGATAAGGAAGAGCAAAAAGCAATCAAAGAAGATACAAGTTGGCAAAAGCCTTTTGAGTTGGATTAATAATATGAGAAGATCAGTTTTTATCCGTCCGTTTATTTTAATTCCCGTATATATATTGCGGATAATTTTAGCTATTTTGTTTTACCTGGTGTTGGCTCCTATAGGGCTTATTATGAGGTTGTTTAGAATAGACCTCTTAGACAGAAAAATTGATAAAAAAAAGAGATCCTACTGGAGAAAAAAAGAAGAAGCTGTTTGTGGCCTGGCCAGTTATGAAAGACAATTCTAAGGAGAATAAAATGAAAAAAATACTATATACGGTCTTGATTGTAATTTTATTTTTAATGGTTATATGGCATATTAATAATAATCCTAAATTTATTGCCTCTCATTTAATTAAGAGCGGCGGGATCCATCCGGGCAATTTAAAATACCGGGTCAATTTCTTCGGTATCATTCCTGTAGGGGAAGCTATTTTTACTCTTGAAAAGATAGAGGATTATAAGGGGAAAAAAGTTTACCATCTGAGCGCAACCGCGCAGCTTCTAAAGCTGTATTCGGGATTATGGAAGGGGCATGCTATTATAGATTCATATGTGGATATGCAGGCTTTAAGCCCGGTACTATTCAAGCAAAAGTTAGAAGCCCCGGGCAAAGAGAATCCCGATAAAGAGGTATTCTATGATTTAGAAAATAGCACGATGAGCCTAAATGGCGTAGTGCGTCCGATATATCCCAATACCCAGGATCCGCTTTCTGCGATATTCAATCTTAAGCGTATGGATTTTACCGGCAATAAAGAGATTGAGTTCAATATAAATACCAATCAAAAAAATTATATCTTAAAGGGGACGGCAAAAGAACAAGAGGTGTCAATAAATAACAAGATGTTCAAGATTATAACCGTAAATTCCGAGATCAAAAGGAGAGACAAGGACCCGCACCATAAATCCAATGTCGAGATAATATTACTAAAAGCAGAACAGAATATACCTATTCTGATAAAAGTTTTCGCCAGCGGCGCATTAATCACGGTAAAATTAGTGGAAATTAATTGATAAAATCTATGCCTGAAAAAAAGCTGGTATCTATTATCATCCCTACTTATAACGAGGCAGAGAATGTCGGGGACGTATTAAAGCGCGCTATATCCGTTTTAGATGGCAATGGCGGGATAAAATACGAAATATTGGTTATTGACGATGATTCCAGCGATAATACCGTTGGTGTTGCGCAAGAGGTCTTGGGAGAAAAAGGGAGGGCGATCAGGCGTATCGCAGATATAAAGAGCCTTTCTCTTTCGGTGCTAGGCGGAATAAAAGAAGCAAGGGGTGATATTATCGTAATTATGGACGGAGACGGCAGCCATCCTCCTGAGTTGATCCCTACCTTCATTAAAAATATAAAAGAAGGCTGTGATTTAGTAATCGGCAGCCGCTATATTCGTGGTGGCGGAACTGTAAATTTTCCGCTCTCGCGTAAGATAGTTTCGCGCTTTGCCTGTTTCCTAGGCAGATTGGTGAGCAATGTAAAAGATAATACTTCCGGATTTTTAGGCATAAAAACAAGCGCGTTGGAGGGTGTCGTACTTACGCCTTCGGGTTTTAAGATAGGCCTGGAAATATTCGTTAAAGCCCGCGTCAGCCAGTTTAAAGAAGTGCCTTATGTTTTTGTCAACAGAGTCAAGGGCAAGAGTAAGCTAAAGACGAAGACCGCCATAGAATACATTTGCCAAATTTTTGGCCTCTTTAAGTATAAGATTTCAAAAGACAAAAAAGTATGCTCGTAAGCTTAATCGACGGCTTATTTATTTTTTATATAATTTTTTATTTAAGCCTTTTTATTCTTCCGCTTTTTAATATCTCCAATATTTCCGGTCCTACCATAGGGTTGGTGTTTTTATGCTGCCTAAGGTATAAAATCAACAAAAATAATTTTTTTGAAAATCCTTTCATGAGGACGTTAAGAAATATAAGCCGGTTAAGCGATAAAACGCTATTATCCATATTGATTCTTATTATTTTTCTTACCCTGTCCATTTTAAGCATAACCAGGCATCTTAGTTTTTCTTCGGGCTCATCGGATTTAGGGATATTCGATCAGGCGATATGGAATACGGCGCAGGGAAATATATTGTTTTCTTCTCTAAAGGGGAATATAAATTTACTCGGCGATCACTTTGAGCCGATATTGTTGGTTATAGCGCCCCTTTATAAAATCTGGCCTAGCGCATTGGTCTTATTGATATTACAGTCTTTTTTACTCGCCTTTGCAATAGTCCCCTTATATTTGATCGCGAGTAAAATATTAAAGTCGCGGTTCCTTATTTTTGTATTTATTGTTTCCTATATTTTATCGGAGGCAATGAGAGGAGTGGCTTTATCGGATTTCCATCCCGAATGTTTTATTTTACTGTTTTTATTCTGGGCCTATTATTTTTTATTGCAAAAGAAAAATCTCTGGCTATTTTTCGTTACATTTCTATTATTGCTCTGTAAAGAAGATACCGCTTTTTTGATTAGCGGGCTTGGTATCTTTGCCCTTTTTTTCCAAAAGAGATTTAAAACAGGGGCTGCTCTATTTATTATCGGCATTGCGGCTTGGGCCCTCCAGACAAAATTTATTATTCCGTATTTCAATCCAGCGGGGAAATATTCGTATATGGACAGGTTCCCCTTTGGCCTGACTTATGCGGATAATCTAAGGGCGGTTCTTGGAGACCCGTCATTATTAGTAAAGCTTTTGTTCCAGAAAGCAAAAATTATCTATTGCCTGAAATTGTTGGGGCCTGTAGTATTTTTACCGTTATTAAGCCCGGCGCATTATATATTGGTTGCGATCCCTTTATTTAAGAATCTTTTACTCGCGCATATAAATTTTTCCGGATTTTATGATATTACTTCGCATTATACTGCCGGGATCATCCCTTTTATATATATCGGCGCAATTTACGGTGCTGGTTGGCTTGCAAGAAAGCTGCATTTAAGAAAGGCAGCCTTGTTTATCGGAGGTTTTGCCCTTTTAAGTTCACTATTTTTTTATGGCAAGACAGACGGCTATCAACTCGCCAGATTTACCGAGGGTATTAAAAATAATCACAGTATCGAGAAATTATCATATTTACGATTAGTCCCTGCAGAGGCTTCAGTGGCAACTAACTTTAACATTGTGCCGCATCTATCTCATCGTAAATACATATTTGAATGGAACCCTAATTCCCGGATGAGTAAGATTACAGAGTATCTGGTTATAGATATGGATTTATTGGAGTATCTTTCCCCGTCGGATATTGCTAATATAGCGCCTTACTTTGCAGAAATTAAAAATATGGGGTATAGAAAAGTTTTTTCCAGTCCGGATGGCAAGTTTTTAATATTCCATAATCCCGCTATAGACAAATCTTTGGTTGAGAGGGTGAGTTTTACGCCATAAGCAATAGGAGTTTTAGATGATTACTTTATTTCTGATGAATATTATCGTAGGTATCTCCGGTTTCCTTGTAATTTATAAGGTTTTAAAATTTAAGAATTTTATAGATTCGATATTAGCGTTATTTATCTTCTGTTTTGCGCAGATCGTATTTAGCGAGCTTCTCTTGGGCATTTTAGGCCTGCTTTATTTAGAAAATCTTATCCTGATTAATTTAGCCATTCTTTTGATCATTTTATTGGCTACTAAACATAAAACACATTCATATGTTCCTGTGAGAATAGATGAGATTATTGAAGAGTCCAGGGCTAATAAAGCAATCTTATTGGCTATTTCTGTAATATTGGGTTTTGGCCTGGCTAAGGCTTGTGTTAATCTTTTTAATCCGCCTTTTGGCTGGGATTCCCTGAATTATCATTTTACTTTTCCCGTGGAATGGCTCAAGCATGGTAATTTAGATAATCCTATTACTATTGCCGATGACCCTAGCCCATCTTATTACCCTATAAATGGCTCTTTATATTTTCTATGGTTGATGATCCCCTTGAAAAATGTATTTTTAGCCGACCTGGGGCAGCTTCCATTTTTCATTTTGGCCTTTTTAGCCGTGTTTAATATCGCAAGGAAGTTAAAAGTAAACAGGGTATTATCTTTTTACGCGGCAGCGTTATTTCTGATTATCCCTAATTTTTTTAAGCAATTGCAGATCGCCTATGTAGACGTGATGGTGGCAGCTTTGTTCTTGGCCTGTCAGAATTTTTTATTTTTGTTGAGCAGGGAGTTTACTTTTAAGAATACTTTTATTTACTCTTTAAGCCTGGGGTTACTTCTAGGCACAAAAACCGTAGCCTTACCGTATTCTATTTTATTATTTATACCCTTTGTTTATCTTTGGCTCCAAAATTTTAGAAAAACGAAGCTTTTTGTATTCTCTATAATCGTAATTGCTATCTGGGGAGGTTTTAGCTATATCAGGAATTTTGTTGATACCGGCAATCCTTTATACCCATTGGATTTTCAGCTTTTTGGCAAGGCTATATTCAAAGGCGTAATGGATAAAAGCATTTATAGCGCCCATTTCAGAATGGAAGATTATGCGTTAACCAAGCTTTTATTCCATGAAGGCCTGGGCGTTCAGACCCTGCTATTTATTTTACCGGCGGTGTTCCTGGCGTTACCCATAGCGCTTATTAAAAAAAGGAAGGCCATCAATTTTAACCTGGTATATTTTTTGGTTATGCCGTTATTGCTTTATTTGGTTTACCGGTATGTGATTCCCCTTGCCAATGTAAGGTATCTATATCCGCTTTTAGGCATTAGTATTGTATCCGGATTTTATACGCTAGAAACCCTGCGTGTCCCCAGGCTTATTATTGGAATTTCGGTTGCAATATGTACATTGGCATCTATGTCGGAATTAGCTAAACGCCAAGAGCTGATCTCCTCGATTGTGATAACGTTTTTATTATTATCAATACTAATTTTCCTGCTAAAATATATAAAATTTAAGCAAGTTATAATGAAGCCTTTGTTTGTTATTTTGTTTTTAGTTTTGTTAATTTTTTCTTTAGCGCTTATCGAGAAAAATTATCTAAAAAATGAGTACAAAAGATACATAAAGATGGTAAAATATTCGGGTTTCTGGCCTGAAGCGACAAAGGCCTGGGATTGGCTGAATCAAAATACGTACGGTAATAATATCGCTTATGCAGGCAGGCCCGTTGTTTTTCCTTTATACGGGACTAGTTTTAAAAATAATGTGTATTATGTCTCCGTAAATAAAATAGAACCGGCTAAATTACATTATTTTAAGGACAGCCGCTATACATGGGGCTATGATTTTTTAAGCCTGCATAAGAATTTAGAAGCCGAAGGCAATTATCGCTCTGGCGCAGAATATTCTACCTGGCTAAGTAACCTTATCAAAAGGAATACCGAATACTTATTTATTTATTCATTGCATCAGACAAAAGAAGTTTTATTTCCGATAGAGGATGTTTGGGCAAAAGAGAACCCCAAAGAATTTATTCCTGTTTTTAACAATAACATAATACACGTATACAAAATAGCCAGATGAAATTATCTATTGTAATACCTGCTTATAATGAACAAGATAATATAGAGGACGTCATAAAAAAGATCGAGAGCTCTTTGAATATCGAGCATGAGCTTGTTGTCGTGAATGACCATTCCAGCGATTCCACGCGGGAAATTGTCTTGGGGCTATCCGGGCGATATCCTAATGTGAGGCTCGTCGATAATTTATCCGAACGCGGATTCGCCAGCGCCATAAAAACAGGTTTTGCCAATATCAGAACAGATATAGTAGTCCCGGTCATGGCGGATTTATGCGATGACTTAAATACTATCAAGGAAATGTTTGATAAGATCAATCAGGGCTATGATGTAGTCTGCGGCGCAAGGTACATAGGAGGGGGGGCGCGTTTAGGCGGCTCTAAAGTTAAAGCTTTTTTTTCTTCTTTCGTCGGTATGTCGCTCCACTATTTATTAGGTTTACCTACGCATGATATTGCCAACGCCTTTAAGATGTACAGGAAAAAAGTGATAGAGAGCATAGATATAGAATCGCAAGGCTTTGAGATATCTATGGAGATACCCCTTAAAGCATATTATTCGGGCTTCAAGATAACTGAAGTCCCTACCGTATGGCGCGAAAGGACTAAGGGTAAATCCAGTTTTAAGATGCTAAAATTATTGCCTGCGTATCTTAAATTTTATCTCTGGGCATTTTATAAAAAGGTTATAAGGTAGAAGATATGCCATTACTTTCAGTAATCGTCCCGGTTTATAATGAGTCCAAGACCATAAGGCTGATTTTAGAGAAAATAAACAGCGTAGCCTTAGACAAGGAAATAGTCGTAGTAGACGATGCCTCGACTGACGGAACGGGTAAGATATTGAGAGAACTGAATTATCCTAATTTAAAGGTAATACATCATACCTCCAACAGGGGTAAGGGCGCGGCATTCGTGACGGGCCTGGAAAATGCCACCGGAGAGCTGATAATAATCCAGGATGGAGATCTGGAATATAATCCCGCAGAATATATAAAACTGCTAGAAGAATTTAAGAAAGATAATGTAGATATGGTATTGGGTGTGCGGTTTACTGAAGGCTACCATGGGCTATTGATACCGAGATTAGGGAATAGATTTTTAACCGGATTATTGAATTTCTTATTTGGCGTCCGGCTCAATGATTTTTTAACCTGCTATAAATTGATGGCTAAAGCTACTCTTTTAAATCTAGGGCTTAAATCTCAAAGGTTTGGCCTTGAGGCAGAAATAGTTACCAAGGCTCTTAAGCGGAAGCTAAAGATAAAGCAGGTCCCTATATCTTACTGCCCCAGGAATTACGCAGAAGGTAAGAAGATAAGGATGTTTGACGGCATAAAAGAAATAGTAAATATCATTAAATACCGTTTTGGAGACTAAAGATATGCAAAAAACAATTAAAGCTTTAAATTTTATAATTTCCTGGTCGATAATAATCATTCCTTTTTCTATCGCGATCGCACCGGGTGTCACCAATACCTTTATGGGATTCTTGCTTTTCGCCTTTCTTCTCAAAAAACTATTCACTAAAGAAAAGTTATTCATTAAAACGTCTATTACTCTACCTTTTCTATGCCTGATAGCTGTTTCTTTTGTGTCTTTTGTGAATTCCGTAGATTACCATTCCAGTTTCCGCGGTATATTCAAATTAATCCAGAGCATATTATTATTTTTGATCTGCGCCCAGGAAATAAAAGACAGAAAACAGGTCGGCCGTATAATCCTAGCGATTACTTTAGGCGCATCTTTAGCTTCGATCGATGCCCTCTGGCAGATCCAGTTCGGCAGGGATTTTATCCGGGGCAACGAACTTATTTTAAATATCGGTTTAAAGCGCGCCACTGCCGCTTTCCCCGACGCCAATGTTTTGGGAGTATATCTTAGCGCGATAACCCCGCTTATCATCGGGATGGCGCTCTATTATTTTAAGGGGCTCAAAAAAATCATTATGCTGGGTTTGAGCGCTTTAGCCGTGATAGGCATTATGCTTACTTTTTCCAGGGGCACGGCTTTGGCTTTATACCTGAGCATTCTTTTGATTGCCTTATGCAGAAAAGACAAACTTATATCCATCGCCCTTTTGGTTATTTTGCTGGTCTTCCCTTTTATTGTGCCCCAGAGCATTAAAGACTGGGCAAAAGAAATGCATTATAATCCTATAGTGCTTATGTGCAATACCGACAGAATAAGTATGTATAAGAATGCTATAAACATGATCAAACACCATCCTGTAGTAGGCGTAGGAGTAAATACTTTTTCCAAAAATTATTTCAAGTATAAATTACCCGAACCCGCCAATGCGCGTTCAGGAGACTCTATGTATGCGCATAATCATTTTTTACAGATGGCAGGAGAGATCGGATTGGTGGGGCTGGGTATATTCTTCTGGTTGTTATTCAGGCTATTCAAGAAAAATATACAAGTTTATAAGTCTTTGAAAGACCGGTATTACAAAGTAATATTGCTATCTATATCTGCCAGTTTATTCGCCTTTCTCATAAATGGGCTTACCGAGACAAGCCTGTATTATTCCCGCGTTGCCATGATTTTCTGGTATCTAGTAGGATTTTCTTTATCATTGAGTAAATTCATAGATGCGGATACAACCCGAAAAAATTAAAAATATACTCTGTGTGCGTAACGACAGGTTCGGCGAGTTCCTGCTGAATATACCTGCTCTTCGTGCGTTAAAAGAAACCTTTCCCGGTGCCAAAATCACCATGGCCATTGACCCGTATTTAGAAGATCTGGCTAAAAGCATACCTTTGATAGATGAAATAATCAAATGGGAAGGCTTGAGGCATTCGCTTTTTCAAAAGCTTGGGCTCGTAAGCTTATTGAAGAAAAAAAATATAGATATCGCGGTAATCCTGAATCCATCCAAAGAGTTTAATATTATTGCTTATTTAGCCGGCATCCCGGTAAGGGTAGGTTATGCCAGGAAATGGGGTTTTTTGCTTACCCACGCCATCGAGGACAAAAAATATCTGGGCAAAATGCACGAGATAGAGTATAATCTTGAGCTTGTAAGCCTTATAGGGGCAAGCACGGAAAGCAAAGCGCTCTCCTTAAACATAGATGAGAGAATAGGAAACAGCCTCTTAAAAGACTACAATATAAAAAATGATGATATCCTGGTAGCTTTGCATCCCTGGACAAGTGATCCGGTTAAGCTTTGGCCGTTGGAAAGGTTCCAGGAAGTAGCCCATAAGTTAACGCAGGAATTAAATATCAAAGTTCTAGTAGTCGGCGGGAAAATGGAATTGGATAAAGGTAAAGGCTTGTTTGGGGAAGAAGGTAAGTTGATAAATATGACCGGTAAAACAACCTTAAGCGAGTTAGCAGCGTTTTTAAAAAGATGTAATCTGCTTATTTCGGGCGACAGCGGCCCAGTGCATCTTGCCTGTGCGGTAGGCACGCCGGTATTAGCTCTTTTCAGGAATGACCTGCCCGGCAAGACGGCAAAAAGATGGGGGCCTTGGGGCGGGGCTAACCTGGTCATAGAGAAAGACAGCCTTTATGGAATTACCGTCGATGAAGTAATGGATAAAGCAAGGGAGATTTTGAAGAGATGAACTACGCGATTATTCTTGCCGGAGGCACGGGAACACGTTTTTGGCCTTTAAGCAGGCAGATGGAGCCAAAGCAGTTCCTGAATGTCTGTTCGCGTAAGCCCATGATCGAAGAGACCATTCAGAGGTTGGATAGGTTGGTCAAGAGGGATAATATTTATCTAGCTACCAATAAAGCGCATGAGCAGAAAGTAAAGGGTTGCATGAAATTATTAAAGCTACCCTTTAAAAATATTTTCTTTGAGCCGCAGGGCAGGAATACGCTTGCGCCAATAGGATTCTTATCCAGCAGGATCAATGCCCTGGACAAAGAAGCGGTAGTTGTGGTATTGCCGTGCGATCATATTGTTAAGCAAAGCCGTATTTTTTTAAATTTATTAAAAAAAGGGATCGATATTGCAGGGCAGGGTTATATTGTCACATTGGGTATTCCT
>Ga0265297_10007516_pt1 | contig 15056 bp, 8 predicted proteins | sample Munlanlwell13791_FD_192502 | JGI IMG/M metagenome (GOLD analysis project Ga0265297, IMG submission 192502) | Leachate microbial communities from a municipal landfill in Southern Ontario, Canada - Leachate well 137-91 | ecosystem: Engineered > Solid waste > Landfill > Unclassified | place... | reverse complement strand
AAACCAATGCAAGGAAAAATAGGCAAGGAGACCCATGGGGACGCAACCGTATTGAAACCTTTAGAAGAATCCTGGAAAGGACTTGCGGTGACCGCTGACGTGAACCCCCGGTTCATGGAACGCGACCCGTACTGGGGCGCGAAAGCCGCGGTCGATGAGGCATGCCGAAATCTTGTCGCAGTCGGCGCTGTCCCGGACTGTCTACTGGATTGTCTGAACTTCGGTAATCCGGAGAAACCAGAGCGGATGGGTGAGTTCTATGAGGCCTGCCGTGGGCTTGGTGACATCGGACGAGCATTGGACCTCCCGTACGTCTCAGGGAATGTCAGTTTCTACAATGAATCAGTAAAAACAGCAGTTCCACCAACACCAGAGATTTTCGCGGTTGGAATCGTCGATGACATCAGGACCTGTATCACCAGTGATTTCAAAGTCGAGGGAAACCTCATCTATCTGGTTGGAAAATCAACTGAGAAAGAACTCAGTGGCTCGGAATACTATCATATGATGAACATCGAGGGTGGTGTTGTCCCAAAGACAGACCCAGAAATACTTAAACGCTGCATGAAGGGATTGCTTGCATGCATGAAAAAACAATATGTCGCTGCGTGTCATGACCCCAGTGAAGGTGGCCTTGGCGTATGTCTTGCGGAGATGGCGATCGGTGGCGATCTGGGTGCATCAGTCGATATTTCAGCAATCGACAAAAACCTACGGTCTGATGCGAAATTATTTTCCGAGTCAAATACACGGTGGGTCGTAGAGGTAAAAGAAGAAAAACAAACCCTGTTTGAAAAACAGCTGAAAAACGATCATGTCGGTTTCATCCTGCTTGGGAAAACTAAGAGAGACCATCTGATGATCAAGGATGATGGAAAAACCAACATCAGCCTAAGTGTTGCTATACTGCGAGAATGCTGGTCAAAACCAATCTGGGATTTCATGGGATAGAAAAAGAAAGAGAAAGTCAGATTATTCAATCCTGATTTCTGTTGTTATCATTTTATTGAAATAGTGATTAATTATGTTTTGCTGAACTCCCACCAGGCTACAAGTTCTAGGTCATCATCTGTTCGGAGAATGTTGCCCTCTGGGTCTCGGAACGCGGCATAGACACGGTAGAGGCCGGGTCCATGGGTCAGGTCTGATGCTCTGATCAAGCCGTTGAAGATCAGATCAAGGGGGAGTTGGTTACTGCTGTTGATGGTCCGTGGTGAGGTCTCATTGATGACATCGTTCTCCATCATCCATGAGGGGATCTGTTCTGCATCGAACGAATGGATCTGTATCAATAGGTATCCTTTGATGGGGGTGGGTCCATGGTTTTTGATCTTTGATTGATTGCGGTAGGTGATGACTAGTTTCGGGGGTACCCGGGTTCAAGGATTTCGTTTGAGTGGACGGTCACGTATTCGTTTCCACTGGGTGCTTTCGCGGTGATGTCGTTGCTGCTTCGCAGACAGAATTTCGTAGTCCCCGTGGTGTTGATCCAGCTGAGGTTCTGCAGAGTGATCGTGTTATATCCGGTGGTGAACCCGGAGGTGTTCAGGCTGCCGCCATCCCCGGAGTAGTGGTTTTTGTTGTAATCCCCGGTTTGCAGGGGGTCATGGGGGGAGGTTGGTTGTCCGTTCTGTATCGTGAGGTCAAAGTCGGTGGTTGAGTAATCATCTTTCTTGTACAGGGAGAGGGTGGCGTTGTCGAGGTGCGCGTTGGAGGGCAGCAGGGAGGTGTTGAACAGGACATATCCGCGGTAGATGCGGTAGAGGCTGGGGAACCCGGGTTCTTTCCTTTGTCCGATGAACAGAAAGGATGCTGAGGTGTTCACGTTCCCATTGGTGGTGGTTTGCACGGTGTCGTAGGTGAAACTTGAGTTGAACAGGTACCCGTCGCTTGCGGCGGAGTATATGGTCATGGACGGGTCGATCACCACGGGGAACGTCATCGCAGATAGATCAGGGACTTTCAACCCGGAGAGCAGATACGTACTCCCGTTCATGTGAATGATGCGGTAGGTGAGTTTCTGTCGCATTGATTCGTTATTGAGTTCATAGGCTTCACCAAGCGGCAGAGCGCATTTGAACTGCCCCAATGTATCCCTTAAATCAACCCCGGTGTCCGTGATAGTCACGTTCTCAGGCAGAACTCCGGTGGTGTTAGCGAAGTGAAGGTTTGGATGATCCAGTTTAGTGATGAACGCAAGGTATGAGCTGTTGTTGTTCAGGCCATACTGCGATGGCGGATGGCTCTGCAGAACAGCCCGGGTGGTATTGCTGAGGGTGATCTCTTCCTTGATTCCGGTGTTCCCATAGCTCCAGGTCGCATCTGCACCAGTGAATACATTTTCATAGGTGATGGAATAATTGTTGGTTTGTCCCTGGCTGTTCTGCACCCCCTGTAAGGATGCATAGGACCAGTTGCTCCCAGGGTCAACGTATCCGACCCCGAGAAGCTTGCTTCTCACCGCATGGATGGTGGGTTCGTCTGACCGGTTGTAGGTGAAAGCGACTGGCCATTCCTGTTGTGCATTGGCTTTGAAATACACCCCGTACAGTCCTTGGTTGTTGCCCGTGCGGTATCCGTAGACGTACGCGGGGTGATCTGATGCCAGCTGGTTCATTGAGGTGTTGATCGGCATCCATGTGCCGTTGTCTTCTTGGTAGTTGATTGGCCCGGTGGTCACCTCAAGGATGTTCTCTCCGGTGACTGCGTTGTAGTAATTATCCCACGTGAGCCCCCGTGTGACTAGAGTAAGGTTCTCTGGTGGGTTGGGTGGGTCGGTGATGTTGATGTAGTCTTCGCCGGAGTATGTGTCCTGGAGTGTTGCGATGCTGATGGTTGCATCCGCGGTGACTTGGAACTGAGAGGTGGCGCTGGTGTTGCTGTTTGTCTCGTTGTCCTGTGCCCAGATGGTGTAGTTGTATGGACCGGCACGCCACGTGTTGGGAAACACATACTGGTACAGGTTTCCAGAAACATGGGTCATGGTGTTGTTGCTTTGTCCTCCTCCTGGCTCGCTGATCCTGACTGTGACGAGATCGATGCTGCTGCCGGTATCGGTGACGTTCGCGGTGATGGTCACAGTGTATCCGAATCCCAGGGTGTCTGGATTGGCGGTGACATCGGTGATTTGTGGTCCTGTGGCGTCAGGGGTGTAGCTGCAGTAGAGGGAATAATATCGGGGTTCATTGGTGAAATCCGCGGGATCTGGTGGAGTCCCATAGGATTGATGATCGTATCGTCCGGTTCCACTGATGTTTGAATCCGTGTAAGAGACGGAGGAGTATGTGGAATTACCCCAGCAGGTGATCACGTATTGGGTGCCCTTGACAAGCTGTGGTTTCGTACCCGTGAAATTGAACACGGCCCACCATGGAGATGTTGTTTCTCCACCGAGGGAGGACCAGTTTTCAGTTGTCGTGCCAATAAGCACGGAGTCGTTCGCCCGATATAGCATGCATTTATAATGAGTTGTTTCCACGAAATTCTGATCGATATAGACGGTGATGTTGTCTGCCCTGCCGTCTTCATTTGCGGTGAACACGGAGCCACAGATTCTATCGTCCACACTTTGAGAGAAATCTCCCACCTTTGTATACCCAAGAGGATGATAGAGACGATACCAATTTGATGCGCTGCTCGTATCATTGTGATACGACCCTGGTGAGCCGTATACGATTCTGTTGATACGTCCAGTCGAGTTATATAATTTAAAAGAGACAGAATAATTCCCAGTATCAACATCATCAGGGATGGTGAACACGTAGGATTCGTTCTGACTCCGTGAGGTAAGTAGATAATCAGCGTTTCCAGTGTTTAGTATCACCACTTGCTCTCCATTTATTTCACATCCAAGGTCAAGCTCAACCCTGATTTTATCGCTTGGCAATATGGAATGGATGGTGAAGTTCGTCCGTATCGAATCATTTAGAGTATCTCCATCATTGAGTGAATCGAATGCTGTGAAGGAGATGTTGTCGAACCAGCAGTTCGGATTGACTGTGAAATATTTTGTCACGTTCCATGCGAACTCGAAAGTGACATTCACGTCGTCTCGATCAATATACTTCAGTGAATCTCCTTCACTAAAATTCTCGCCTACTTGATGGTGTCCATCCCAATCCTCACCCTTCTCAAATAAGATCGTATCCACACCAGTAGTATTCCAGACATAATCTTCAGCCCCGCGGCTTGCTGAATTATTGATGTTAAAATCGTAAGCGGTTCTTTCCTCATATTTTGTCTGATTTTCTATAACACGAATAATATCTGCAATATACTCATTGTTTGTATGTGGTTGAAGACAATGTCTTCCACCCTCAGTTATCGTATAGTTGAAACCGAGTTGGTCAAAGCCAATGATATATTTGAAATTATATTGATCGGGATCAGTACCAATCGGATGACTGTCGACAAAATGCTGGGCACCTCGCATCCCGTATTCCTCCCCAGTGGTAAACAGGAAAGTGAGGTTGTATTTCGGGGTGATATTATTGTCGTGGAAGTATTTGGCGATCCCAAGTAAAATCGCTCCACCAACGCCACTGTCCCCGGGAGTCTCTCCCCAATGGCCATCTATACGGTTGCTTAGGACCACGATTGCGTTTTCTGGACTGTGGGTGATGTTTCGGTATGCAACTACGTTATGGCTGATGACCCCTGGTGTGTTACTATTTTGTTGTCGGTAGGTTTGGTTGATGAATCCATCCACGGTTATGCTATTTTCGTTATTACTAAAATAGTCCCATAATGATCCATTGACAGAAAGAATAGGCATTGGGAATCTATTTGAATAGGTACCAAGATAGTTATCAAGAAGAGGAAGATCTTTTCCTTTGAACCAGCTCCCGTCCCGTACAGTATGTGACATATAATGAGTATCATTGACATAGTTACACATAATGGCTCCTGTGCAATCACAGCATTTTGGATATAGCCACCATGCTATTATGTTACGCCAGAATGGGCGCGAACCAAAATTCTTTTCTTGATTGAGGTGAAATACCGCTACCCAGTCACCATCGTCATTGAAACATGATTCGTTGCTATAATTGGAAAACACTAATGTCGTGTTGTCTTGTATGTTATCGACGAGATAGACTGAGTCATTCTGAATCTCTTCGAGTATGGAGGAAAAATTGTTGTCTGTTCCATTCAGTTTCGCAATGGTGAAATTGTATTGTGAGCCATTTTCAAACGTATATTCTTTAGTGCTATTTTCAATGAGGATACATCCCATCGCGTCAGAAATGTTATTAAGTTTTTCTTCTGAAGCAAGTTCTTCGTTTAAGATAAAAACACAGTCGTGATTCTCAGGAACCGGATCCACAGTGTCGAGAAATACAACCGGACCGATAATAGTATCATACGTATTGAGAAGTGTGCAGGAGAAATTTAAATGGTCTTGGATATAATCCCACACAGAAATGTCTTTTACAATGATTTTCGTTTCATTGAATTCAAATGTATGATTTAGATATTCTATAGGATTTACACTGAAATTGGGAATGCATCCGACGCCGAGGGGAAACAGCTCATTATCTGGTATATAGATGGTTTCATCGCCGTTGTGTATGGTGAGATTATAATCTTTGATAACAATTTTACTGGAATATTGTTTTGGGTTACCATCAGGATCAAGACCATTTGGACCAGAGATGTAATCAATGGAGAGTTTCGTATAATTGGTAAGACCGCATGGTTTATCTGTCCCGTTCAATGCTGGTTCTAAAATTTGATCTATGGTATAATTTTCTCCAGCAGTGGCCCATTCTCTTCCTTTTTTAATATCATCAGGGTAATCCGCGTCACGGATTACATTACCAAATTTCTGGACTTGTTCCCAAACATATTCGTAATCAAGATTCATTCCCGGATTTTGTGGTTCTTCGCTTGCTTCAACAGGGCCTTTTTCAGAAAACATAATTGTGGTCATTGCACTAGAGATCATCAGCATAACAATAAAAATTCCAATAATTTTTTTATTCATTTTTTTACCTCCAATTTAAACATAGTTCTTCTGATTTATATAGATCAATTGGAGGTCGATGAAAGTATTCACTTGTTTTATGAAAAGATTATTAAAGAAGTTCTTAGATATTATCATCTTGGGAACTCTGAATATGAAACGAGTCTGGTGGAAACTTTCAATATTGATGATGTTCGTCATCATAATCAGTCCTAATCTGAATCCATTAGTATTTGAAACTAGTGGAAAAATTTCGATTGACCATCATGCTTTACGTATCCCCGATTATATGACTGATTGGCGTGTTAACAATAACGATTCTAATCAAGATACGGTAACATATGTTCCTGATTTTCAACAGAAACGAATAATCATCATAGAATCAAATAACACGCAAGCAGATTGTGGGAGGGATGGTCCGATGGATTCTGCGTGGCCGATGTTTGGACATGATGTGATTCATACCTGTCGCAGTTCGTATAGTACGGAAAATAACACTGGTGCGGAGATTTGGCGTGTTCGTGGCGATGAGACGGGTTCTGTTTGGGGTTCTGCATTAATTGATACCAATGGATTGATTTATTTTGGAACCATGGGCGCTGATGGTTCATTATATGCATTGTATCCGAATGGAACACGGAAATGGAAATTCTCTGCCACTGATATAATATGGGGGACTCCCGCAATCTCAGAAGAAGGAATAATATATTTTACAACATGGGGACGATATTTTTTTGCAGTTAATCCTGATGGTACTGAACGATGGCGTTTCAATACGGGTAGTATATCAACATCTTCCGTTACAATAGGTGAGGATGGTACACTTTATTTTGGAGCCGATGATTACAACATCTTCGCGGTTAATCAAAATGGAACAGAAAAATGGCGATATACAACAGGGTTTAATGTTAATGGCGCTCCAGCAATTGGCCAAGATGGTACGATCTACATTGGTTCTGGTGACCATTATTTCTATGCGTTAAACCCAAACGGGATACTCCGCTGGCAGTTCGCAACTGGTGGTGAGATCAAAGGTTCCGCGTCAATCGCACCAGATGGTACGATTTACGTCCCCTCGTTTGGTGGATATTTCTATGCATTATATCCAAATGGGACGATGAAATGGAAAGCATCAACGGGAGGAATAGTTGCATCCGCTGGTGTCGCACTTGCACAGGATGGAACGATTTACGTTGGCACAGAGATCCTTCGGGCGTATTATCCAAACGGAACGTTGCGATGGAGTGTAGATGTTCAAGGTGACATTTTTGGCACCGTTCCCGCAGTCTCTGCAGATGGAACAATTTACGTGAGTGCAGGTGATTCTCTTGTTGCTGTGAACCCTGATGGGACGGAACGATGGCGAAAAACGTTGTCAAATGAGCAAATTCGTTCCTCACCTAGCATAGGTGAGAATGATCGAATTTATGTTGGTTCTAGTTACAGAGATTATGGTTATCTCCACGTATTCGGTATTGGTCCGTTACGTGCCGAGGCAGGAGGACCGTATCAGGGGACTGCTCTGTGTCCAATCACTCTTACAGGTCTTGCATTCGGTGGAACCCTACCATATCAATATCTTTGGGATTTCGGTGATGGAAACAGTAGCACCGAGATTAATCCAGCACATACGTATACTATAGCAGGGAATTATACTGCGGTATTCACAATCACTGACTCTGATGGAAATAGTAGCTCAGATAACACAACGGTAACGATAGACTATCCACTCCCCACCCTCACCATCACCAAACCAACCAATGGATTTTACATTGCTGACAAGCAGATTTTTACATTCCCATTCCCATTTATTCTTGGGAAAATCACCATCCAAGTCACTGTTGAGGACCATTATGACATCGACCAAGTGATTATCTGTATCCGTGACGATGTCGTTTACACGGGCACGACCCCACCGTATGAGTGGACGTGGACGCAGAGGAACTTCCGACTGAAAGACAACATCTATGCTATTGCATATGATGTTAAAGGGAGATACGCTGAACAACGGATACAAGTCACGAAACTGTTTTAAAATGAAAATCATTCTTCTGTCTTTAATTCTTTAATTGGAAAAAATAATATTTTTTTAAAAATAATAATGAAAGAAAGAGTCCGTGGAAAATATCGCTGAGATTTTCATTGACTTTCCAGTAGAAAAACCCGGAGATTAAGTTTAGAAAAGAGTATAACCGCTGAATCATGTCCCATTTTTCATCTGGAACACAGGTATCGTCACTTAGATTTGTAAATTCTAATGTGTTCGTATCACCTTTTTTATTGCTTTCATCCCACCCTCGAATGCTTTTTTGTTAATCTCTCTGTACTTCTCAGGTACGTCATCAAGGATGGTCTCCAAAAGCACCTCGGGATTAAAAGGAAGGATGCCACTTGCGGCAAGCGCTCCAAGCATCACCGTATTTTTTGTGATGATCGCTCCTGCGTCTTTTGCGATGTGCAATGCATCGAGAGGATGTAACTTAGCGTGTGATGACAGTTCTTTGAAGATGTCCTCTACCTTTGGGTACTGCTCGCCACCTACCGCGACCGTAAACGGGATGATCGGATTTTTATCGGTGATTATTATTGTTTTTTTATTCACATAACAAATGTGACGTAGTGCCTCGACAGGTTCCATGCTGAGTAAGACATCCGCGGTTCCACTTGGCATTAAAGGGCTAGAGACATCCCCCATTCGTACGGTGCAGACGACTGCCCCACCGCGTTGCGCCATCCCATGGATCTCTGAGACGAACACTCCAACCTTTGCGTTGACTGCGGCTTTCCCCAGCAGATTCGCCGCGGTAATCACTCCTTGTCCGCCGACCCCTGTCAGCACGATGCTGGTTTTGTTCTTCATGGGCTCTCCTCCGCTGCAATCGCACCGAACGGGCAGACCTGCACGCAATTCCCACAGCCGTTACATTGGGCTGGATCGATGTGGACGCTGCCGTCCTCCGCGAAATAAAACGCGGTGCAGCCGAATTTGCCGATGCAGGTTTTACACCGTTTACAGGTTTCCTGATTGATCTGGTAGACTTGGATGTCTTCCTTTGCTTTTCGCTTCCGTTGCACCTCAAGGAGGATGCAGGGTGATTTGCTGACGACGACGGCAGGGCCTTTGAAGTCCAATGCTCGTTTGAACCCAGCGGTGGTCTCTTTGATGTTGTTGGGGTTGACGATCTCGATGTGTTCTATGCCGCAGCCTTTGACGACATCCTCGACTTTGATCAGTTTCGCTGGTTTTCCCATCCCGTCCGTGGGTGTCCCAGGGTGTGGTTGATGTCCGGTCATCGCCGTCGTCCGGTTGTCCAGGATCGTGATAACGACATCGTGGTGATGGTGGACTGCGTTGATCACCGGGGGGATTCCCGCGTGGAAGAACGTTGAATCACCCATGAAGGAGACGATTTTTTGATCGGTGGCGATGGAGAACCCGCAGGCCATCCCCGCGTTGGAACCCATGCAGAGGAGCACATCGGCAACCTCGATGGGGGGTTCCTTCCCAAGCGTATAGCATCCGATGTCCGTGGGATAGATGGTGTCTTTTGATGCTGCTTTCTTGACTGCGTAGTAGGTGGCTCGGTGCGGGCAGCCGGCGCAGAGGGAGGGCGGGCGTCGTGGTGCTTTGAGTGTCGATTGGACGGGTGCGGGGAAGGGGTTTTTCACCTTGAAGATTGTTGAGAACGCCTCAGCGACGATGTCTGGGGTGTATTCATAGAGCCGGGAGAAATGACCACTTGATTTTCCATAGATCTTGACGTCAGCGCCGATATCAAAGGCGAGTTGTTTGAACTGGTTCTCCAGGAATGGTTCGAGCTCCTCGACCATGAGAAGAGAAGAGCAGGAGGTGATGAATTTCTCACACATAGCCCGGGGGATTGGATGGGTCATCCCGAGTTTCAGGATCTTCACGTTCAGATGAAGCTCCTCCGCCATCTCTTTGACGTAGGTAAAGGAAACACCGGAGGTGACGATCCCAACATCCTGTGGTTTCCCGATCGTAATGACCTCGTTGAACGGGGATTTCTCTGAGAGTTTCTCTGCTTCCTCGAGGTGTTTGAGCAGCATCGGGTGTTTCGCTCGTGCGGTCGCTGGGACCGTGACCAGCAAGGGGTCTTTTTTGAAATACCCTTTTTTTCGTGGTGGTTGTAATTTTTGAAGCGTGATCGGGCCGCGTGCATGGTTCAACCGCGTGGTAGTTCGAAGGAGCAGGGGAAGAGAGAGTTGCTCTGAGATTTCAAACCCGAGTCGGGTCATCTCTTTTGCCTCTTGTGGCGTGGTCGGCTCCAGCATTGGTGCGCCGCCGAACAACGCGTAGTACCGGTTGTCCTGCTCGTTCTGGCTGGAGTGGCAGTACGGGTCGTCCGCGGAGACGATGACATGGCCGCCGCGGCAGCCGACGTACATATAGGTCATAAATGTATCAGCGGCGACATTCAGACCGACGTGTTTCATGCAGGTCAGCGCGCGCAGTCCGCAGAACGATGCGGCAGCAGCAACCTCCAAGGCGACTTTTTCGTTGACGGAGTATTGGAAATAGAACCCTGGGTCTTTGTTCTGCCGTGTCGCTTCTCTTGCGATCGCGGAGAACGTATCAGCAATCTCCGATGATGGCGTGCCTGGGTACGTGGTGGCGACATCAATGCCAGCCTCAAGGGCACCACGGGTGATCGCTTCGTTTCCTAAGAGCAGTATCTGCTTTCCTGGGTTTTCTTCTGTGAGTTCAGACATCATCAACACCATTTTGGTAAAAGATGCACGATTCCCCTTGCATGTGGTAGAAAAAAACAGCATATAAATCTAACCCCACTCGGAGGTACCAGGTTTACCACTCCCCCTGTGATGGCGCACCTGCATCACTACTTGCATATCCATCTACAAACAAGGTTATTAAAATAGAACCGAATTCTTTGGCCTGGAAGGAATTAAGCTGGTAGTTGTAGAGTGCATCCCATCCCTCCTAGTGAGACCAGCATCCTTCCCTTTTTTTGTGAAATAACTTGTTTCTTGCCATGTCACGACATGGTTTTTTTGCACAAATACGAAAGTATATGTACTCAACGCAGGTTACAGAAAAATTGGAGAGATTAAGAAGGAGTTATCGGGATCACTTACACGACTACCATACTGCTTGTTATCCTGATTCTTGCGACTTCTTGACTGAGGAAACCACTGGAGGGTAAGAGAAATATGGCCACAAAAAACTATGTCATGGTCGAGCATAAAACAGTCCCGAAACAGATCCCGTTGTTCGAAGAGCAAGACGATGGGAACCTGATTCCGTACGTCAAAGAAACCTAAACCGGTTTACCAGAGAGGTCGTCAGGATTTACCTGAATGAGACGCGGGTGTTTCGTTATTCTCATTTTTTTTTTTTAAATAAAACTCATGGGATGAGGTGCGAAGGTTCTCAAGAATCCATATAAATCCAAACCGTATGTGACCTCTGAATGGAAAAAAAAGTTACCCTCAGCATCGCTGGGTCTGATTCATCCGCGGGTGCCGGGATCCAAGCAGACCTCAAAGCATTTTCCTACCTTGGTGTGCATGGGACGACGGTCCTGACCTGTATCACCGCGCAGAACACACGACAGGTTCGATCCATGTACAAAATCCCTACTGCGGTCATTGAAGAGCAAATCGAAAGCCTCTGCGATGATCTCACCATCGATGCGGTAAAGACCGGGATGCTCTACGACGAGGACATCATCCGCGTCGTGGCACGACAGCTAAAGAAACATCATCTGAAACCAGTAGTGGACCCGGTGATGGTCGCAACAAGCGGAGATATGCTGTCCACGGATTCGTTTCTGGCATCATTAAAAAAAGAGCTGCTTCCTTCCGCATGCATGGTGACCGCGAACATCCCTGAGGCTTCTGCCCTTGCGTCCATGAAAATCTCCGAGGAGAACGACGTGGAGAAAGCAGCGAAGAAGATCTTTGATCTCGGACCCGCATATGTGCTAGTCAAAGGCGGTCATCTGCCAGGTGAGATGGTAACCGATGTCCTCTACGACGGGACCCGGTTCCATCGTTTCAGCCTCCCACGGATTCCCCAGAGAAAAGCGCACGGCTCCGGCTGCACGTTGTCCGCGCTAATCACCGGTTTACACGCGTTAGGAAAACCACCGATCACCGCGGTTCACACAGCAAAATCCATTGTCTGGAGCATGATCAACGAGGGGTACACCCCAGGGAAGGGTGCTGATGTACTCAATCATTCCGCAACAGTGCAAACCCCGCCTCTCATAAAAAACAACGAACAATTCGACGTCTGGCTGCAGTTAAAAACCGCTGTTGAAACACTCGTCTCCATTCTCCCCGCATCGTTCATCCCGGAGGTCGGCATGAACTTTGTCTACGCAGTCCCCTCCGCAACAACGCGAAACGACGTCTGTGGAATCGAGGGACGAATCACCAGATACAACGATCAAGCGTTTTTATGCGGTAGCCTGAAGTTCGGCGCCTCCAAACATGTCGCATCCATCGTTCTTGCGGCGATGTCGTTTGACAAAAGCATACGATCCGCACTCAACATCCGCTATGCAGAAAAAACCCTGCAGCGTTGCCCTAAGATTGGGTTGCGACTGGCTTCATTTGACCGGAGAGACGAGCCTTCAACGGTTTCCTCAACCATGGAATGGGGAACGAAACAGGCGATCACCACCGCAGGGTATGTCCCGGAGATCATCTGTGATACCGGTGCGGTAGGAAAAGAACCGATGATTCGTGTGCTTGGGAAAAACCCACGGGACGTTCTTGCCAAAATAAAAAAAATAGTTGACGAATCGCTTCCATAAGATACAAAATTACGAAACATATATAAATCAAAACGTTTATAGGACACCCACTAACCTAGAAACTTACGGAGAGGTATAGTTTATGACAGCAAAAGAAGAAAGCGAAGAAAACGTGATCTATGTAGGAAACAAACCACCAATGAGCTACGTTCTGGCAGTCGTCACGCAATTCAACAGTGGGTCCACCGAAGTCGTCATCAAGGCACGGGGCCGAGCGATTAGCAGAGCGGTCGACGCAGCAGAAATCACCAGAAACCGGTTTGTCCAAGATGCAAAGATCAAAGAAATACGCATCGGAACAGAATCCATCACCAACGAAGAAGGACGAACCTCAAACGTCTCCTCTATCGAGATATCTCTGACGAAGTAAACAGGAGTATTATCCACCCATAATACTTCTTTCCTTTTATTTTTCCTTTGAAGTGGATACTATAACTATATATTTTTATTAACAAAAAATAGTATATGAATGGTTTTTTATGAAATACAAGTGACAAAGGAAATAGTTTTTATAGGAGAACATTGTTGTTAATTATAGATAGGGGGAAAGCAAATGAATAGAATTCCCATTTGTAGAAAATATATAGCGATTGGAATCATCCTCTTGTTCATTGGAGTTTGTATCACCCCAGCGATGGCACAAGTTCGAGAAAAACCATCTTTACCATCAAGGCTGATAGTTCAAAAAACCCATAGAAGTCTTTCTAGAGGCCTTGCAAAGAATTTCGCTCTGGAAAGTGTAATCTATCTTTCTTGGAATGCAAGCGAAACAGAAGAGCCCCTGGAACCTGGTGGAGCAAATCGGAGTATCAATATTACGGTGACGCATCAAGTCCTTGTCTCCTCTTTTATTGGAAGACTTATCCTTCTCTATTGTCGTATAACACATCAATTTGCCACGGTTACGGTGGAGATCGGAGACATCTCTAGTTGGTGTGCTGCATCACTTTCCGATACAGAGTTAGGATTTCCGATTACTGGTGATGCATCGTCACAATTTACTACTTTAACAGTAGCAGTGAACGAAAATGCCCCGCATACTGTATGTCAAGTCCCGATACAAGCATCTGTTGATACGATGTATGGTCCTTTTCGTTTCCTCCCTTTCGTCAATGTTTATAACCAAACCAGTACTCTTCATTTTTGGATAGAGTACCGACCCTGCCTCATTGTCATACCAGAAAATGACAGCATGGCTGTCATTCCTAATGAGAGCTCGTATCTACGGATTTCTATTACGAATGCGGGGAATGCAAGAACGGTAGTATCTGGAGGCATCGTGTACGCACCACCTGATTGGATAACAATGATGACCAATCAGATAGTACTTGAGGTAAATATGACGGGTTATGCATACCTTTTCGTCGTTCCACCAATTTCTTTCAACGGAACAGATACGATTATACTCAGTTTTACCCCCTATTTGTATGACGATTACACCCAGCATGGTGAACCGGTGTATGTACTCATCCGTGTTTTTTATGAACCATAACCGTGTCCGATGAATTCCCTAGGGTATTTGAGGAAAAACATATGAAAAGGAAATGGTTGGCGATTGGAATCATTCTTCTCTTTATTGGTGTAGCTATAGCACAAAGCATCACCTTCAACGTTGTCAAAGCATCCTATGACACCAACTTTGTGGAAGTCACTACCCAAGCATGTGGCATCCAGGGATATGGGGATACCACCGTGAAACTCACCGGAGAACAATACAAAGACCTGGAGGAGTATCTGGTTGAGTTTAGAGCCAAACTGAATCAGACATCATCCAGGGAAGAAGCAATCCCCATCTTCAAAGAAGCTGTGGTGGAGTTGGATGGGTACGGGTTGTTACCGAGGGGGATGAGTGTTGAACGAGCACAGAAATTGGTAACAAGGTTGTATCAAAATCAAATAATAATGAGACGCCTGAAAACATTACTTCCTCATTATGTATTTACTCAGGAGGATGACGGGAATATCTTCTGCTTAATCGCTGGACGGACCACTCATACATATTTTGAAAACATAGGGATTGTTTTCTTAAATAGAATTGAAAGGACAACCGATAACGTCATTTTCTTTGGTTTAAGTTTGTATCTCGGCATATTCCTTACATTTCTTTGTTGGATGAATCCATTAGCAGTAGTGAATAGGATTAGTCTTGGTATTGATTATGGGCCCACCCTAGCATCAGGATGGGTTACCACCTTTGGTTTACTTGGTACCAAAACGTTTCAAGGAGACATGCGTGGGTCTCTTTCGATGGAGGGGACTTCTCATTGTTGGGGTGGTCCTGATGGTTA
>Ga0265297_10007514_pt1 | contig 15058 bp, 16 predicted proteins | sample Munlanlwell13791_FD_192502 | JGI IMG/M metagenome (GOLD analysis project Ga0265297, IMG submission 192502) | Leachate microbial communities from a municipal landfill in Southern Ontario, Canada - Leachate well 137-91 | ecosystem: Engineered > Solid waste > Landfill > Unclassified | place... | reverse complement strand
CCGCCTTCTTTGATGCCAAGCTTCGCTTGGCTTGGATATCAGTGGCGGGGCGAGGTTGCCGCGACCGGCATGCCTCGGGGACCAATCGAACTAACTTTTCGCGAGGTGCATCCGCGCCAGACAAATAGACATCGATGCCGCCCGTCCGAACATGCCTTGCCCCCATTCTCCCTCTCCCGCCATGCGGGAGAGGGTTGGGGTGAGGGTGGATTGATGATATCCCCTCACCCCTGGCCCTCTCCCCGCAAGCGGGGCGAGGGTGAATTGAATAATGGATTCTCCCTCTCCCGCTGTACGGGAGAGGGTTAGGATGAGAGCGATACGTGTCCCGCGCGCTCCGGCGCCTGCCCGGCGGATGCCGGGTGCTCGGACGGGCGGTATTTAGATAAAAAAGAGACCTCCTTGTCAGAGATCTTTTGCGATTTCCGGCCAGCGGGCGCGGATGATTTCCGCTGTCAGATGCTGGACTCGCAAGTTGCCGCGCAGGATTTTCCGGACGCGCAACAGCGCCGGAACGACGTCATCGCGATCGGTGCCCATCAGCCAATACTTCGCCAGCTTGCGTACACTGCCGTCGTCGTCAGCGAGCGCCCAGGCGGCGATCTTCGGCGCGTCTTTACCGGCGGCGAACAGCAGGCGCTTCACCACTCCCAGACGGACCTGCGGATACCGCGACTTCAGCCTGACCATGAGTACAGCGAATCGCTTCCGCGGAGTCGGGGCGCGCTGCAGTGCGAACAGCGAATCGACGGCCCACAAGGCGACGGCGACCTTCTCATCGGACAGCGAGCACCTGACGAGCGCGTCCAACACCTCGTCGGTGTCGTACTTTTTGAGCGCTTCCGCCGCTGCTTCCCTGGCCGAGGGAGTCGGCGCGGAGGTCAAAGCCCTGATCAGCAACTTTTCGGCACCGAATCCCGACACCTTGGCCAGTTCCTTGACCGCTTTAGCCGCTTCAGTCCCATTGGTGTCGTGCATCAGCCTGACGAGTCCTGTCACCCATTCGCGCTTCAAGCGAAGAACCGTATTCGCCGGAGTGCGCGCGAACAATTCAATGATCTTGCCGTTTTCTTCATCCGACATGAAAGACCTCGAGAGGTCATCAAACAACAAGAGAGGAACGGAGTCAAATCAAAAAAAGCTTAGGAGCCTAGGAGCTTAGGAGCGCCATCCGCTCACCAGCTCCTCAGCTCCTCAACTCCTGAGCTCTCAAATGATTCTCTTCACCACCGTGATGTCCTTGCGCTTCAAGATCGTCGAAAGGCGCTGACGCTTCACTTCCCCGCCATCCTTGCCTCCGACCTTGCGGAACTTGGCGTGCACCACCTCGTCAGGACCGGTCACCAGAATGACGTGTCCGACGCCCTGCGGATAACGCCGGTTATATCGTCCGACGCGGCCGCGAAGGAAAATCAGGTCACCGACCTCGAGATTCTTCCGATACGGCAACCGCACGCGCCTGCCCGTCCCGGCCTGATCGATGGAGTTACGCGGCAGGTCGATGCCAAGTTTGCGGTACAGATACTGGACGAAGCTGGAGCAATCAAATCTGCGCGGCGCTTCGGAGGGCGTCGCGCCGTAAAGATACGGCTTGCCTATCTGTCTGCGCGCCAGTTCGACGATGCGCTCGCGAAGGATGTCTTTTTCTTTAGGAGCCATTGAGATGTCGTCAAAAGCTAAGGAGCTTAGGAGCTAAGGGGCTGGGGGGTATACACGCATCAGCTCCTTTGCTCCCTAGCTCCTAAGCTTTCAAAATTGCATCGTCCCGCTGTTGGTGGTCGTGCCGCGGAACATCAGCTTGCCCGCCTCCCACATCTCCGGCCGACCCTGGAGCTTCAGCCAATACCACCACTCGACTCCCCATAGATACGCCTCCGGTACGCCCATCCGGCGCACGAAGACGACATTATCGCGCAATCTTTCCGGATTCATGTGTTCAAGCTGGGCGTCGATGCTCATGTCGGCGATCGGTCCCGGTCCCCACGGCTCGGCCTGCAGCTCCGACACGAATATCGAATCCACGAACTTCGTCGCCGCGCTGATGCGGCTCGCGTACCAGGCGGGCGTCACCGGCCAGAAAAAATATCCGACATATCTGTTCCAGACCGAACGATAGGTACTGATGCCCAAGATGTCAGCCAAACCGGCGGCGCTCACCCAGGTCGACAACTCCCCGCTCTCGGTAATGATGATCGGCCGGCTGTCTTTGGCGCGCACCACCGCGACCTCGCGCTGCAGGAACTGACGATCCGGCGGCGGGCACTCACCGAACGCGAAGAACGGTTCGTTCTCGACCTGCCAGGCGACGAACGCGCCGGCCTTCGAATAATGGTCGGTCACGGCGGTCAGCATGTTCAGGATGTGAAGCCTCAGTTCTTCCTGACCGAGCCCTTCTGTCCAGGCCGGCCGGTGACACTCCGGCCAGCGCGGCAATTTCATCCCGACGGCGAGAATCACTTTGACCCGGCGCTTGGCGGCTTCCTCAAGCTGCCAATCTGTCACCGAGAAATCGAACTCGCCCTTCGTGGCTTCGATGTCGGTCCAATAGACCGGGATGCGCAGGGCGCGGACACCGAGATCGTCTAGCGTCGCCAGATAGGCCTCCCGCCAGTCGATGCCGAGTTCCTCGGCGTACGCCTTCGAGAAGGTCGCCCCTAAAAGCACCTCGCGCTCGCCAAGACCGAGGCTGTTCGTCATCCACCTGAAAAAAATCAAACCGACCCCGAGCGTCAAGACGATACCGAGAACGGCGATGACGCGCCTGCGGAGCCGGACCTGCTCATGCCGTTTGACGAAAACGGCCCAAAGCGCCCGTTTTATACCATCAGATAAGCTCATATTCACATTATATCAGTACTGGGCGCAGATTGGGGATTCCGGCGTTTTATCCACAGCTATTTACGCCATCTCCGACTACTGATATGAAGGATATAGGACCCTACAAACGGAATGATGTCTGTTCCGAGGGAGGTGTTCGATGGGACACGGTATCACCAGAGCCGTATGGAGCTTCATGGTGGCAATGGCGCTGACGGCGCTACTGACCTCGTGCTCGTGCATGCACAGCGGCACGGGCGGAGGCGCGGATCCGGAGAATCCGGGAAACGTCTGCCCGCCATGTCCGCCGTGCCCCGGCCCCGAGACGACGCCACCCGCCGACCCGCTTGCAGGTTCCACGCTGGATGACGGTCTCGATGACGCGGCCAGGACGGAGTTCATCCGCCGGAACATCGCGGCCACGGTGCGGATCCAGGTGACCCGCTACGTCAGAGGGAAGGGCGTCTCCTATTGCGGGGGCACTGGCGTCGTCATCAACGACCGGCACGTGCTGACTGCGGCGCACGTGGTCGAAAACGCGGACTACGTCAGCGTGACTGTCCGGAGACTCGATCCTGACGGCCTGACCATCCACGATCTGACCACGGTCCCGATGCGGGTCGCCGCGCGCGACGAGGCCGCTAACCCGGACATCGCCCTGCTCGAAGTCGAGTACAGCGACAGGTTCGTGGACGTGATGTCGATCGTGCCTAGGAACTACGTGCCGAGGCGCGACGACCTGCTCTGGCACTTCGGCCGGACCACTCGCTGGCAGCGCGGCAAGGTCATCGGGCGAGTCGCCGCGGATGATCGGCGCGCCGACGTCCGCAACTCGATCGAGACGGACTTCCTGGTCCAGCCGGGCGATTCCGGCGGACCGGTGGTCACGCCGGACGGCCGACTCGCCGGCATCATCCTCCGACGGGACGAGGTCAACACGACCGGGTTCTTCGTCGCCGTGAACGAAGGGATGGACGCGCTGATTCGGGTGCTTCGAAGGCCGATCCGCTGATCGGACGACATGGACTTAGCCCTGCCGCACAAGGCGGGGCCTTTCTTTACATGAAGCTTAGGAGCTCAGGAGTTTAGGAGCTGATGATGAGATATTCCAGCTCCTCAGCTCCTTAGCTCCTCAGCTCACGCGAATATGCCATCTCTTATCCACCAAACCGGCCGACTTCCCGATAAATTCGACTACGATTGCTGCCGGCTCGAACGGGACGGTTACTTGAGCATCTATTCCTTCGGCCTGCGCGGCAGAGACAAGAGATACGACCTGATGTATCGACGCGATACCGTTGTCGTGATGCCGGTCGATTTCGCCAAACGCGAAGTCTACGTGATCGAACAGCCGCGATACCTGCGCGCGTTCGTCGAGAACGACGCCGGGCGCGCAGCGATCGAAGCCAGACCCGATGGTGACGGACATGAATTCAGTGTCGGCACTGACGACCTCCTGACGCTGGAATTCCCGGCCGGAGTCATCGACGAAGGCGAAACCGCAGTCGAAGCGGCGATGCGCGAACTTCGCGAAGAGACCGGACTGATCGTCCCCGAAAAAGCGTTCGAAAAAGTGGCCGGATACTACCCTTCAGTGGGCGGTTCGACGGAATACGTGACTGCGTTCATCGCGCGAGTGGACGACGAGACCGTGTTGGAGCGGCCCGGGGGCGATGGCAATGAACTGATCAAGACCTGGCTGATGTCCTGGGATGAGGCGTTCGGATTCATGGACACCGGCAAAATCCGGACAGTTTCATGTCTTCTGTTGATGAAGGAGTTGAAACTGAGAAGCCTGAAAGCTTAAAAGATGAGAAGCTGGACAGCCTAAACGCTTTCCAGCTTTTGAATTTCAAAAGAAAAACCGCCCTTTCGGACGGTGTTTTCGGCTAGATGAAGAAGCCGAGCTTGTGCAGTATCGGCCGCGAGACGCGGCGGCGCAGGAGCGTGATCGTGACGCGTCGGCCGTGCGTATCGGCGACTTCGACGACCTCCCCGCGGTTCAACAGGACGGAATGGACCACCGGACTGGGTACAGCGGTACGGCCGTCAGTGAACTCGACGATGATCCACCCCATGAGCTGACGCTTCACGACGAGCGTGCAACCTCTGCCGTCATCCAGGACGACGCGCGAAGTCGGGTGACGCAGCCCGCCCAAGAGATAGACGCGCTTTTCCCGGCAACCGTCGATATCGACGGTCGTGGCGTCGAAGACCCCATGCGGCGTGCATTCGTCCATCACGTATGGCCGAGCGGGAAGCTGTCTGATGGTGACTTCGACGTCGGTCAGCAACTCATCCATGAGATGAAGCAGGATGCCCATCTTTTCCTCCCTGCCTTGTCGTCAGCGGACGACAGGACTCGCTGATACGGATCAGCGGACCCGTAGAGTCGGAAAAGGCGGCCCGGACGGCCGCCGAGAGAACCGGCGTCAATCATGGTAACCGCAGGCGATACGCTGCAAAAGTGGAATGAGCGCCCTGGTGATGATTGTCTTGCGGAATTCCCGACTTCGCGTCAAATAGCCAAGAGGATCGTCGGCGCCGCATGACCACGCTTCGGCCAGTATCTGAACGACCGTGGTCGTTCCGAAACCGCGCTCCCGAGCTCCTTCCACGGCCCACGTCGGGACCTGCGCCAATTCGCTCTTGGCCTGCAGCTCCTCGCCGTCACGGCAGATGATGGCAATGACAGCCTGGTCATACCACATCCTGCCGCATGGAATGATGCCGCATTCGATACCGATCGCCACCGAACCGGGATGGGCGGCCAGCGCCCTTTGAGCCCTGTTCTTGGCGCCACGGATCATCTCATCACAACCGACCGGTTGAGCCGACACGCCGGAATCGACATCGTTGGGGATGATCTCGACGTCGAACCGCACCGCGCGACAAGCATCCGCCACTGCGTCTATCTTGATCTGACTCTCGGAACCTACGGCAATGACTGTCGACATGGCCCCTCACTTTCTGTCGGCAGACGGGAACCCGTCCCGCGCCGCATCCGACACCGGACAGTTCTCACTGACGTCTTTTGAAGGTACTCATTCATATTCGTGATAACCGCGGAGGTTGTCAAACGGGTAGTGCAAAAAAGCAGGAAGCACAAAACGAGAAACGGCCCCAAACAGCTTTCAGCTTTGTGTTTTAGGCTTTCCGCTCCGCAAGTGACATTTTCCGCCAGCTATCCTAATGTGATATCAGTGACCTTTAGATAGGAGGCGGTAGTGGACAAGACTACCCATCAATTGCTCATGGCTTTGCATCGTGAGGCGAGGGCCATCCCGGATGACGAACTTCGCGACAGCGACACGCCGTTCGACGGCAACGGCGTGGTGAGGGGCGAGCTCGACGCCACCGGACGACAGCTCTATACGCTCATCCTGCGCAAGCTCGAGACGATGGAAGCGCTGACGCAAGAGGTCAGGCAGGCCAGACTAAGCGGGCGGCTGAACGACGAGTACGGCAAAGAGCTGCTGCGCGCCTTCGCGACGCTGACGAACGAGCAGATGCTCCTCAACGAGTTCCTCGGTTTCCGCATACATCGTCAGCTGAACATCTTCAAAGACGCCGGTATCGTCATCCGGCGGGGCTGGCAGGTCGTCGAAGTGCCGAGGGGGACCAAGCCGTTCGCTTCGGTCATCCTGCCGAACGAATCGCAGGAGGACGATGAAACGCCGGACGGTGATCCGAACGACGTGAACTGAAACGCCATGACCGGCCGCGAGGTCGGTCTTTTTTAGTCGAGGAGTCGAAAAGTCCAAAAGACAAAAAGACGAAAAGTTAAAAAGTTCTTCAGGTATTATCACTTTTTAGTCTTTTCGTCTCCCCAATATAAAAACCGCCCCCATCGAGAGGGCGGTCTTTTCGCTTCGGCGGTTTCGTGACGGGATGAGATGCGCCCGTCGCGGAAACGCTACTAGAGCACCGATTCCTTCGTGCCCTTGGAGATGCGGAACTTCACGACGGTCTTCGCCGGAATCTGAATGGTCGCGCCGGTGGCGGGATTCCTGCCCACCCTGGCCTTCCGGTTCAGTTTGACCAGCTTGCCGAGTCCCATCAGGACGAACTCGCCGCTCTTCTTGACCTCCTTGAGCGCCATCTCTTCGTGCGCATCGAGGAAACACTTAACGTCTTTCTTAGACATGCCGCACTTATCGGCGAGCGCAGCCACGATCTGCGTCTTGGACATCTTTGCCATACCCGCAAAGTGAGATTAATGAATAGCCACCAGTTATTGATAGCGGATTTTGCGCCGTCTGCCAAATCCTTATCAACAGGCGACGGGGATAAATACGAAGCGGGGAAGCGGGGTAGTTAGGAAGCGGGGAAGGAATCCTTCCCCCGTTTCTCTGCTTCCTCGCTCCCCCGCTTCACTTCAATGGACATCTTCCAGGCGCCCTGATAAGGTCGAAATCTCGCTAAGCGAGCGCACTTTCACAAGGAGGCCGCCATGAGCGGAAAGAACGGTAATGCGCGGAATGAGCGGATCATGAGAAGGGTCCGGAAACAGCGCCCGCAGAACCCGCCGCTCATCATTCGGATGCGCGGCGTGTCCGGATTGGCGCGCGGACGGATGGAATCCTTGTTCTGGGATGACTTCTTGGCGCCGCCGGAGGGGCTGAAATGCGCACTGCGCAAGACGCCCTTCGAGAGAATCGCTATCAGGGAGATCGTGCGCGCAATCAACCACATCCGCCTCTCTCTGCGCCTTCCACCGCTGCTCATACCCATACAAAACGTGTTCATGGTGGACGCCGACCTATTCAATCGTTTATTCCCGAAGCATGAGAGCGGCAAAGGCGTGTCCGGCCATCCATACGCCTACGTCATTCGTGTCGACGATCGCGCGGACCTGGTCCACACGCTGGCGCATGAGATCAATCACCTTGCAAGCGTCGCCGCGTTCCTGGTTGATGCTACGGGCGTCAAATTCAAGGATGGCACGCTTCGAGGGAAGTATAGGATCAAGGTAACCAGGTCCGGACTATCCATCTCGGAACAGAAGTTCTGCGGACTGAACGAAGCGATCACCGAGACGCTTGCCCGCATGACGATCGAGGAGATGGCCAGTCTGAATGCTCCCCTCCCGAAAAGCGTTCTCTGTGAAGCAGCAAGCCTCGATGCATACGTCGCTCAACAGCTTGTCATTGACCGTGTCTCCAAGGAGATCTTCGGAGGAAAGAACGCGGGTTACATGCTGGCCGTCTGGGATTACCTCACCGGCACGGATGACTTCCTGCGAACGGTCAGAAAAAAGCGGCCGGATGCCATTCGCCCATTGAGCGAGATGACGGGATATAGCGCCAGCGCGCGGGACACTGCTGAAGCTCTGGGCTATACGGACCTGAAGAGACGCATCGAGCGGATGATTAAAGACGATGCTCTGTGAAGCTCGACACCGGGACGCTGTCCCGGTCTTTTTTTATCCACAATCGGGATAAAAAACAAAGAGCCGCCATGATGACGGCTCTCGAATAGACTCACTCGTCAGTCGGCCAGACCAGTCCGGAATACTGGCCTGCTTTGAAGTAAATGCACTTCTCTTCGATCTGCCCAGCGATCACGGATAGGAAGGAGACGAGCATCGGGATGCGCTCTTTGCCGACGAACGAAACCTCGTACATCACGCATTCGTCGTAGTGAACGCTCTTCTTGCCGTCGCTCCAGACGCCGAACTGCCCCAGGAGCGAACGGTTGAACCCGCCGAACCTGTTCAACAGGAAATCCTGGATGATCCTCTCGACCGTGTCGCCGTTGACTTCCGCCTGCGGCAGCCGCAAACGCAGCTTGTCCGCCGGCAGATAGAAGACCGCCGGGCGTCCGAGATCCTCGATCCAGTAGCACGGCCCCCGGTCCAGACCGATCCACTTGTTCTTCAGCGCGGAAGGATGCGAACAGCTCACCACGCCTAGCCCCACTAACAAAGCGTGCCAGGCCTCTTTCAATGTACGCAACATCCGAAACCTCTTGTAGACTTATAGATATAGCGTGCGACGGATGAAATGTCAACGCCGCTCCGTTAGCCTGAGAATCCGGTAGCGGATCCGCTGACGACCGGCTTTCAAGGTTTTTGGCTTTCTGCTAAGGTCTCCGTCGTCAGACAAAGGAGGCCCGAATGAAGACTCGAACGGCTCTTTCACTGATGCTGCCGCTCGTCGTCGCGTGCTGCGCGTCATGTGCACCACGGGCGACAGAGCCGACCGTTCCAGAGGTGCCGGTCGCGCCGGAGGAGGTGCAGGCACGGACCGCGGAAGCGGCCATTCTCCTGACCGACACCGTGAGCACAGTGCTCGACAACGTCGAGGTCGCCCACAGAGTGCCTGACGGCTGGACTCTGGACCTCGAAGACGCCAGCAGAGGACACATCCGCATGCACTCCCCGGACGAAGACGCGACGATCGGACTGGCCGTCACGATCGCCGGCGGCTCCTCGCCGACCGAACGCATGATGATCATGTACTCGAACTGGCAGCGTGAGGCAGCACAGGACGCGAACATCAGGGTCGCGCGACCGGACCGACACGAGACCGAATACGGTGAAATCTGGGGGCTGATGGTCCGCGTCTTGATCGGAGATGGCGCGGTGACCATCGCTCATCTCTTCTTCGCTACCAATGAGCCGGGCTATATCGTGATGGCACTCGGTACCTGGCCAAGCGAGCGAGATGACTATTATCTCCCGATCCTAGGCCGGCTCGCCGGCTCCGCCTACATCCTGCCGTGCCGGGACTGACTGCGCCGCATACGGTAATCGCAAGCCGCCTCGCGGCTTTTCTTTTTCGGTGAGAACAACTCGCTAATACTCGAAATTCGGCAGGCCCTAGACGGGATGCAGTGTGCCCGCCCCGCACCGTCATGGTGCAGGGCCGGTCTAGAGCCTGTAAACAAAAAAGGAGGCTCTTGCCTCCAAGTCGCGTCACCTCCCAGGCCGCTTGAGCAGGTGACCGAATCTGTAACCCTCGCTCCTGCGCCCGATTCTCTCGACGTGCAAGCAATCAGGACACAGCAGCAACAGTTCGAGCGACCAGGTGTCGCCGTCGGGCGAATCGCAGGACTGCCAGTACTTGCCGACGACGTAGGCCAGCTTCCTGCATACGTAGCACGGCTCCTGCTTCGCCTCCCTGAAGTCGCCGAGAGGGACCGCGGTCGGCTTCTTGAATCCTTCCCAGGGAAAGCTGCGTACGCCCTCCTGCGCCCGGTCGAGATCGCTCACGAAACCGCGTGCGAAGAAGGCGTCGCACCACGTGACCCGCATCTCGGTCCCATGAAGCCAGTCGCCGGTGTAATCCCGCACGAAGAACACGTACGGCGTCCCCTTGCCAGGGTCAGGCTGGTTCCAGCTCGTGCGCAGCGCCTCAAGCAACTCCAGCGCCTTGAGAGTCTGCTGCGCCTGCTCCCTCATGGCCCGGACTGTCCCGCTGATCGCGTCGTGCTTGCCCGCACCGCCCGCGCCCGCGCCGATATACTCGAAGAAAGATCGAAGATCCATCAATATCACGCATCCTTTCGTCAGCGGCCATTGAAGCATCTCGACAGCGGTCAGTCAACTACCCGCGGTCGTTGATAAAAAACGAGACGGCCCGCGAAAGGCCGCCCCGAAAGGCATCACTCACATCATTTCGACGAACCGCGGAACCGCGTGCTTCCGCCGATCATTGACGGGCCGATGGCCGGTCAAGCTGAGAAAGGTATGGCCGGCGCAGCCGTCGCGCATCATCAACGGCACGTTGTCCTCACAGAGACGTAGACCGTGCAGCCATACGCCGCCGTCAGACCAAAGCAATTTTCGGGCCCAAGCCGGATGCAAAGCCGCTGCGGCCATCGTGGCGAGGAAGGGGTATCGCCTGGCGTCCGCCGTAAGGGGGTTCGCTCCCTTGCCCGCGGCAAGATCGATGAACTCCCAACGCAGGCCGACGCCCTGATACGTCCCGGATGACTGCAGCTTCATGCGATCACGCGTCATCCAGTTGCAGCCACGCTCACCGGGAAACTGCCGCTGTATCAGTGTCCAAAGCGAGTTAGTCATGGCCAGCCAGTCATCGATGTATGGAACGAGCACGGGAGCGACCATGCTCCCCGTTTCGCGCATGAAGGCGATGGGCATGCGTCTTTTCGCCTCCGAGAAATCGGTATGACTGAACCCCCACCACGCGAACTCATTCTGCTGCCAGGCCTCGAACTGCCGGAGCTGATCTACTGGCCATGTGAACGTCCCGTCGATCAATCCCGATTTTCCGAGCTCCGGAGCCGACGCGAGTTCACGTTTCAGCGCGGCCACGGCCCTCTTGGCACCGTCGTCGGTCCGCAGCGCTGCCGCGAGATCGGCATCGAGGCCGTTCTGCGACAGCAGGGTGATCATCGGACCCAACTCCCTGAAGGGGACGTCGATCAGGCGTGCCGATTTCTTCTCTTCTGTCATCGGCGTAGCCTCCTTTCCGGAACCTGTCGCCCGACAGGCTCCGACCGCGGGCTTGCGCGCCTTCGGCACCATTGCCTCGGGTCTCGCGTCGCCCTTGTCCAAGCGGCCAATGAGTGTGCCATGCGGCCATGATCATGTCAACGGGCGGTCGGCGTCCGATGGTGCCGCGTGAGCTATAATGACGACATGACCAAAAACAGACAAGACACGCTTATCCGCGCGGTATTCATAGTTCTGACGGCGCTGCTGATCGCGTTCGCCGGATTCGTCGTCCAACTATCGCTCGCCGACGCGCCGATGTCCGAATTCGGCGTGCGCTTCCAGGAATTCCCCGACCTGGCTCGCTCGATGCTGCGCGGCGAGACGGGCATCCCGCTCGATAGACTGGAAACGCGCGTCTATTCCGACGTCATCCTGCATGACGGGCACCTGCAACTGCCGTTCGGTCCCGTGCCAGTCGCCGTCCTCCTGCCGCTCGCGCTACTCCCCAGCGCCATCTTCCCGACGCTCTCGGTCACTCTCCTGTTCCTCGCCGCGGCTGGCGCGCTCATTTTCCGCATCGCCAGACTGCGCGGACTTTCGGAGAACGACGCGGCCTGGATCGCTGTCGCCTACTCGCTCGGCAGTGCGGTAGCGCCTCTCGCCATCCCGCTCGCGAACTCGTGGTTCGTTCTGCTCATCGCCAACGTCTTTCTGCTCCTGGCGCTCGAATCGCATCTCACGGAACGCAAGACTTGGATCACCGGCTCGTTCCTGGCGCTCGCGATGGCGACTCGCCCCGTATCGGCAATCGGCCTCCTAATCTATGTACTACTGACTTCGAGATATGAGCGGGCGGGAGGCAGGAAGCTGGAAGCTGGAAGCAGCTTAAATACCTCTCGCATCCCGCCTCCTGCATCTCATTTGCTCTCATTGCTGTTGCCGCTCATCTTCGCGGTCATCATCGTCGGAGCGTATAACCATCTCCGCTTCGGCGACTTCACCGAATCCGGCTATGGTATCCAGTGGCTCGCCGATCCAGTACTCAAGGAGCGGATGATCTACGGCGCGATGGATCTGCGATATGTCCCGCAGAATCTCTGGTACTTCCTGCTGAAACCGCCGAACATCGTCGGCGGCTTCCCGTTCGTCATTCCGGACGGCATGGGCATGGGCATCATCTTCGGTTCGCCTTTCATATTATATATAGCGTTCTCCGCCAGACGCTGGCGGCAGATGGCGAAGCCGCTCGCCGCCGCGGCAATCGGTCTCGTCCCCGCACTCGCCTTCTTCGCCAGCGGCTTCTCGCAGATCGGCTACCGATACGCGGTCGACGTCTATCCCCTGCTGTTCCTGGCGCTAATCGCCGCCTGGGGCAGTAGGGTGCCGCGCTTCGCCAAGGCGCTCATCGTGTTCTCTATCGCCGCACACCTCGTCTGGATGGTCGTGTTGTTGACCTGAAGGTCGGCTCGCGACGCTTTTCGGATAAAAAAGAGGGGCCCTGCAAAGGGTCCCGCTTGCGTCACAGTCCGTAGATCGCGCCGTATTTGCGCGTGATGTAGTCCATCCAGCAGGTGACGTCGAGGCTGTAGCCGGTGGCGCGCGCGATGATCTCGTCAGCCGGCAGCATCCCGGCGTGGACGAACACATTCGCCCGCAGCCATTCGAGGAGCGGAGCGAACTCGCCCCTCGCGAATCCCTCCTCGAGGTCCGGCACGTCCCGCTTCGCCGCGTCGAAGAGCTGCGCACTGTACAGGGTGCCGATGGTGTACGTCGGGAAGTAGCCGAACATGCCGCTCGGCCAGTGCGTGTCCTGCAGGAAACCGGAGAAGTCGTCCGGCACCTCGACGCCGAGGTAGTCGGTCATCTTCTCATTCCAGGCGTCGCGCAGATCCTTGACCTGCAGCCACCCATTGATCAGGTTGTGCTCCAGCTCGAACCGCAAGATGACATGAAGGTTGTAGGTGACCTCGTCCGCCTCGACGCGGATGAGCGAGGGCTGGACCGCGTTCACCGCGCGGTAGAACGCGTCGGTATCCTGGATGTTCAGGATCCCGAGCGCCCACATCCGCTGGCACAGGAACCGGATGAACGCCTGGCTCCGCCCGACCATGTTCTCCCAGAGCCGCGACTGCGATTCGTGGATGCCGAACGACGGTACATGGCCGGCGCCGGTCCAGAACAGCTCGAGCGGCATCGCCTGCTCGTACATCCCGTGCCCGGTCTCGTGCATGGCTGCGGAGAGCGACGAGAACATGTCCCCCAGGGCGTACCTGGTGGTGATGCGCGTGTCGCCGGGATGCAGGCGGAGGGTGAACGGATGCGTACTGCGGTCCAGGCGCCCGGCGTTGAAGTCGAAGCCCATGATCTTCGCGATCTCCAGGTTCAGTTTCTCCTGAAGGGCGATGTCCGCGGTGATGCGCCTATCGCCGGGGTCGATCTTCTGCGGCGATGCGCCGATGCGGCGGACCAGGTCGCGCAGAAAGTCCCGCAACGGCGCGAACTCATGCGCGACGCGCTCCGCGGTCATCCCCGGCTCGAAGATATCGAGCAGTGCATTATAGGGGCTGAAGAAGTCATCTCTGCCGTGCGGCGTTCTCGCCAGCTCTTCGGCCGCCTGACGCTTCAGATCGACCAGCCTCTCGAAGAGCGGCATGACCGGACCGGAGTCCTTGTCGCGCTTCCCCTTCCGCCAGGCGTTCTGCGTCGCGATTTCGGCTTCCGTCATTTCGCGGACGAGACAGCCGGGCAGACGGATCTCGCGGCTGAACTCCCGCCAGGCGCTGCGGACGACCGCGGCCTGCAGCTCGTCCAGGTTGCCGCGGTCGAGCTCCTCCTTGAGCCTGTACATGACCTCCCAGGACTCGGGAGCGACCAGCTTGTCGTGGATTGCACCGGCGAGGAACGCCAGGGTCTTGCCCCGCGCCTCTGCGCCAGCCTCCGGCATGACCGTCTCCATGTCGTACTGCAGGACGTTCGAAGCCGCCGTCAAATGACTCATCTCGATGAGCAGCCTCTGCAGCCGATCGTACGGACTCGCGCTACCCTCCATGCTTACCTGCCTTTCTCTTTGTCCAACGAGCAACCCTCTCTCTTACCATATTTTACGCTCGCAGTCAATCCCGATTCCCGTAAGAAAAAACCGCGCCTGGAACGCAGCGCGGCGTGTCGCGATCAGTAGCTCGTCGTCCTGTAGACCGGCTGGAAGAGGTCCATCCGCTTGGCGCAGAAGCCGTTGAAGCGGCATCGGTCGCACTGCGGCTGCTCCATCTCCGGGCAGTACCCTCTCGCCTTCCAGAAGGCGAAGTCGTTCAGGGCGTGGCTGCGGCCGGATTTGACCTGCACTTCGAACAGCGCGTCGTAGCAGGCCTTGCGGATATCCCACTCGGTCTCGGCGGTGATCCACCGACGCGCCCGGTTGTCCTCCCGCTCGAGGTCATCGAGCTCGATGATGCCGGTCCGCAGCGCGGTGCGCATCAGATGGTAGTCCAGGACTGGACGCCAGCGTTCCGGATCGTTGACCGTGAGGAATCCCTCCGGCCGGTTCGAGAGCGCCATCGCCAGCAAGAGCTGCCGCTTCTCGAGCGGATCGGCGTCGAACCCGCGCACCTTGCCCATGATCTCAAGGAGCTTGTTCAGCGAGGCCTTGTTCATGTTGGCGGCGTCGACCAAGTCCCGCGGCGTCAGGGCGAATTTCGCGAACCACTCCCCGTACGCGCGCGTCCTCCGGATCCGGTCGTCCAGATCCGGGAACGGAATGGTGCCGTTGTCGTCGGCGAACAGGCGTCCCCGCAGATCCTCGTCGCTCGCCGCTGCGAGCTGCTCGGGGCGGAACAGTCC
>Ga0265297_10007513_pt1 | contig 15058 bp, 12 predicted proteins | sample Munlanlwell13791_FD_192502 | JGI IMG/M metagenome (GOLD analysis project Ga0265297, IMG submission 192502) | Leachate microbial communities from a municipal landfill in Southern Ontario, Canada - Leachate well 137-91 | ecosystem: Engineered > Solid waste > Landfill > Unclassified | place... | reverse complement strand
CAGTTCTCCAAATGCGGGGGCCTTTCTGCTCACAACGGGGCTTGAAGGTCGTGACTTGCTTGAGGAACATGGCGAAGAAGTGCTTTTTCTCTCTTTATTCCTGAGCGAGGCAGACCAGAAACGCCTCCCTGAGCTTTTCCGATGCTACCCGGACCTCGGTTTGATCGTTGAAGAGACCGGTATGGAGGGTTTTCTTATCTTTCTATCCACCCCTAAGTTTTTTGATCGTTTTCTTTCCCAGTTTTACCACAATAGCCGTTTTGGCTGTTTGCTGGCCTGTGAATATATCAGAACGGCTTCAGATCACCTGGGGCAGGATCGGTTCCAGAGCATTGCAGAGGGTCCGGATCGGGATTACCTGGCAGGGGCCCTCGGCGAAATCGCCAAAAGACAGAATGAGGACGGAACACCCGGATACAACTGCATCATCTCTGACCCTTACGTGACGGAGTTTCTGATTGAATTTAGAAACAGGGGAAAGGATGCGCTGGAGCGTTTCGGCAACTACCGAATAGCCGAGTCCATTATCAGGTATTGGGGGCCTTCAAAGCGGCAAATGGAAGTGGCTCTTGAGGCCATAGAGAAATACGGGCCTATGGGCATTCAAGCCGTTAACCACTTCAGAGAAAGCAATAACTTCAAAGCGTTCTCGGGAGAGTACGGGGTGAAGGCCCTGATGATTTTGCACTACAAGAATGACCCTTCTGAGCAGAATCTCATTTCCTCAGATAAGGAAGACGCCCTTTCGAAGTATGAGCTTGATGCGGAAACGGGAGCACCTATCCCTGTCAAGACAGGTGCAGTTGAATTTGTTCCGGGGTACGATCTGGTCAGCACTTGTTATAAAACGGTCAAAAATGGGAGATTCCCGACTCTTCAAGAAATCGGCTGGTCGGCTTTGGATGCTATGGGCATAGGTTTATCCGTGGGAACTATTGTGGGAAAAAACCTTCTTAAGAATTTGGCTAAAACTGTGGGAAGGCATGGTGGAAAAGCATTAAAAAGCGTGAAGGTTTCTGCCAAAACGTTGAAGGAATCCACTCAAAGCCTTGCACAAACCGCTTACAACAACATCAAGAAAACACTTCCTAAAAATATGACAACCTCCAATCAGGCAGGCCAAAAGAAAGCCCTTAAGAATTACAGCGATGAGCTCTTCAAGACCATCGGAAAGGCAACCAAGGGGGTTGGTAAGAATCTCAGCAACGATTACTGGTTTATTAAATTACGGGCCTACCAACCCAATGAAACCATTCAAAGCATGTGGACAAAATGCGGCAAATGGTCAAAGGCGGCGAAAATAAAATTGATGAAGCCTGCTGCCAGTTTAAACAGGGCTTTTATAGCTTTGCGCTCAGGGGCAACTTGGCAGACAAGAACAATAAATGAATTAGGTGAAGAACTGCTCCCTGGCGCTTTGTGCTACGAAGGAGTCAGCGCTCTCGAAGATCGGGTTGATGAGCAATTACGTAAAAGACTGAAGGAGAAAACGAAATGAAATCCAACCACAGCTTGAAAATCTTAAGCCCACTTTTTTGCGTGTTCCTGCTCGCCTTTCCTCAGAATTCTCAAGGGGGCGCTTTGTCCAAAGTGGACGATATCCTTGAAGGGGTTGTTCTGCTGAACAAAAAATCCCGTGGGCTACCTGATAACCAGGCGGTTTTCAAGCAGAGCGAGACGTTTGAAAACCTAATCAAAAGGGACCCAGACATGGCGAACAGTCTTCGCCGAAAAGCCACAAAGATAGACGATGCTCAGGCGGAGTTGAAAAAGCTGAATCTTCCCCCTGGCTCAAAACTGGCAGATGAGTTCCTCTCTCTGGACGCTTCCGGGCGGTATGCCGTCTCGCAGCTTGCGGAGACAACGCAAATCATTCTCAAGCGGTCAGATGGGGCGGATGTGCTGACGCGCCTCGATAAATCGGGCCTTCTGCTGGTTCAACGGTTTGGAAACGACGTGGTCGAACCCATAAGCTTTGTGGTAAAAAGCGATGAAATCTGGGATGGCGCGGCAACTGCATTTAAGGCACTCAAAGAACTGGATCCCGCCCAAATGAGGCATCTCTCTGAAAGCTTGAAGAGTCTTCCGCTTTCCGTCAATGTGCGCACACTCGATACAGCCTTTTCCAACTCCGACCGCGTTCGTCTGAGCTACCATGTACTCAAGAAATACGGGAAAAAGGGGTTTGATAACCTGGTGGACCTTTCAAAGAAATGCTGGGATATAGCCAAGCGTCATCCCAAAAAGGCCTCATTTGGGGCAGCAATCGCCGTGGTGTGGTTCAACCCGGATCTGGTTCTCGATCCCCTTGGCCGTCTCAAGGACAATGCGGTTGTCATTGTGGAGGGAATTGCGAAGAGCTTTGGCGAGGCGCTGGGTTCCGTGCCCGGCGCCATAGTCAAGGGGATGCATCAGGGGGTTGAGAACAAAGTTCGCGAATATCTGCCGAATATGCCTGAAGCGATTTCAAGTTGGGTCGTTCCGATTATCGTTTGGCTCATAACCATCTCAGGATTTCTCTTCCTTCTCTATTTGATAGCGCCTTTAAGATTCATACCGAAAGCGATAGTAGGCGGGTTTTTCCGCATTATCAGGTCGCCGTTCCGAGGTAGGGCTTCGAAAAGGGGCTAACTCGGAACCCGTGCCTTGGTCTGAGAAGGGAAGGAAAGATATGCGAAAAAAGGAAAGAATGGGCATGAACTGAACGAACGGCAAGCCCCGGAAGAAGGAAGAACGGTTGTTTATCAGGGCGGCTCATAAAAAAATGGGACAAGTTGTCCGATACAGGAGGAAAGCAATAACGTGGCGACAAAGGAACTAAAACTGGCGATTATGGGAGCGAGCGGGGTCGGAAAAAGCGTGTTTCTAGCATCCTATTTTAATTACACGACCAATAGGGGCGAGGGCGCTTTATCGATCAAATTTCTGGATTCCGAATCAATCGATTATGTTTCCGAAATGATTCAGACCCTGTTCATTGAACATAAACCCCTGTCCGGAACAGATAAGCGATATGACATGAGTTTCCGTGTGACGAGTCCCGATTGCCTCATTTCGCTTCAAGATATTCCCGGTGGTTGGACCACGTCCTCCAAAAGCTGGGAAGACTCTGCAGTGAATATTCATAACGATTTAAAAAATGCTGATGGTGTAATGTTCTTTGTTTCAGTGGGCGACCTTCTGCATTCGGAAAACTATGACCAGCAAAACTTTAAGGATATGCAGGCATTCAGTCAGGCCCTGGGGCTTCTGAGGGAACCAAAGGATAAGAGTACGCCGAGGCAGGACGTGCCGGTCTGCGTTGTTTTTACCAAAGGGGACCTGAGTCCTGAAACAAGCCTTGAAGAGCTTGAGAACCGATATAAGGCCTTTTTGAAAAATGCTCAGGAAGATGGTGGAAAGTTCACATGGTTTAAGCTGGGGCATAATGTGAAATGCTGGAAATCCGTTGCCATGGGTCGCTGGGAAAAACAGGATGAGCCGCCAGTTCAGGGTGTGCACCAAAACGTTATTGAGCCGATGGAATGGCTTGTCCAGAGAATGAACAGCGCAAAATCAGCGCATGCAAAGCGCTGGTTGTTGTTGATGGCCATTATCTGCGCATTTTTCTTTTTGGCGGTTGTCGGAGCGGATCATTATTTCTGGTTCTCAGCAAAAAAGGATATTGCTAAGCTAATGGAGGCCCATCGGTATGATGAAGCGAAAGAGGCCCTCAACAGATTTAAGAACCGTTTGCTTTTTGCCAGTATCCTCCCGGATTTCCTGGAGGCAGGGACAAATACATCCGATATCAGGGTCTCTCTGCAGGCGCAATCCGAGACCTACAAGGCAAATCGCTTGAAGGATACGGCCAACAAACACTTTGATGAGCTCGGGCCTTATATCGATGGCGCCAACTGGTCCGAGTACCCCCAGGCCGAATACTCCTATTACGCTGAGGGCGTCAATAGGCTCCAGCAATATCTCGATCGAACGGAGTATTACCAGGTAACCCCCGCTAAGTATGGCAAAGTGAAAGATGCCCTTCCGTACTGGACCGTGTGCAGGGAACTGCGCTCTGTGGAGACGAATACCGAAAGCAGCGAGCTTACAGGAGACGATGCATTTACCAGGCTCGAGAAACTTCTGAAATCCGACATGGAAATGCCCAGCGAATGGAGGGAGAGACTGAATCCAAAGGTGCACGGCCTTGTACTTGTCTGGCTCGGTAGTCTGTCGGCTCCAGACACCCCCGAAATGGCTACCGGGTTCATTGGAAAAGGAACCATCTTATTGCATTACAGTACATTACCCCAGGAATCCGCTCAGGTAATAGAGGGAAAGATGGCGGATTGGAAACAGGCGGAGTCCCAGCTTTGGGAGACTATTTGCAATCAGTGGTTGAGAGAAGCGGCGGACAAGGACCCTGCCGATGCTATAGCATTCCTGTCTAAAAAAAAGGCGGAGGCAAACCTCTCAGATCAATTTCGGCAGACTGTTGATAACGCCGTTCAATTCCATTGGCAGCGCCGGTTTGATCGTTGGGCAGACACGGCCTCATCCAATAATAATCCGCAAGAGGCCTACTCATTTCTCGAAAAACAAATGTCTTTGGCCGACTTGCCTCAAAATGTGCGTGAAAAATTGGAAGAAAAACTTCGCTATTATGAAAAAAAGATCATTGAGGCCAAGGTGGCTGACATAAGAAAGGACGCCGCGACCGCCAGAAATCTTAAGGAGCTCGCGGATAAAATCTTGCCGGTTATGGCTACATTGGGAAATGATTGTCCAAGCGCATTGCCGGAAGTAAATAGTATTCTTGAAAATCGTCTGGGTGAACTCTTTCAAAGTGAACGCGTATCTATGGAAAATAGTTTTGGAAACGCGCTCAATACTCAAGACTTCGAAAGAGCTAGAGAAATAATGGAACAAGGTTCTCAAAAAATTAGATCAGGATTGGAAATCTTCCAAGGCACAAAGGTGGACATTGGAGTCTTCGGCCGGCAGTTAGTAGAGATACAGAAAAATATGCTGGAACGTATGGAGATTAAAGAATTTGCTGCTGCAAAGCAAAGGTTCTATGACCTCAAGAATGAAACGCGCCCTTCAAGTCAGCAAATCAATGCAGTTATCAACTCGCTAAAATACTTCATGAATACTTATCAGAATTCTCGCTGGAATTCGGATATCGAAGATGTGAAGATATTTCTTGAAAAGGTGGCAAATGGAATAAATGGCACTATCTGTGTTCAGAAAATCGAATGCAAAAGTTGGCTGTACGGCCAAAATGAATTCAAAGTCCACGTAATTCCCAGCAATGGGTACAAAATGAGCACTGACGAGCGTGAGGGTTCGCAATTTGAATGGAATACGGAATTTCCTATCAAATGGACGTTTCAAACCAGTGTAAAATTTCTTCTTGAAGAACAGGATTGGAAGGATCCAGACCCATGGTTGGAAAGTAACATTTCCGCAGAGGGAATTTTTGGGTATAGAAAGTTGGAAGGTCGGGTACTTGGCCCTGGTAACGGGCAATGCTATCTGTATGTCACCGCCAAAATTGATCCCCCCCGGCTTCCAGACGGATGGGAGTAAAAGCTCATAGAGCGAAGAGGTGATGAATATCAAGATCCCCTATTTCATCTACACATCAGGCGAAAAGGGAATGCACGGCCTCGACTGGGGAGTCAAGTTCGTTTCTCCAAACTGGGGTACGGCAAGTGATGCGGACCAGCTCTATCGAACCTTGATGGATCGTTACGGTCTAAAGCCCTCCTTGGAGCGCCCCGATGCTGGCGAGGCCGGCTTTCTCATCCTGCCCATTTCAAAAGGCTCTTTTCGGGGTTATCTCTTTGGAATATTTCAGCCCTACCGGGATAGTGATGCGCAGGGAAACCGACCCAACATCACCCTGCTTGCCTGCCTTATATCTTACAGTATGGTGCGCGATTCCGGCGTGACCCCGGGGCAAATAGGTGCTGCACTCCTTCAGCAGGAGGGTTTGAATACCATCGGTTTTCGAGCGGAAGACAGGCATCCGCGTGTTCTCAAAAGACGTTCTGAAATTGAGCTTGATATCTCATCCGTTTCCCATATACCTCATGCGCTTTCTAATCTGGATGCGTGGCCACAGGGGGCAGAGGGGATTTGGGTGTTTGATGGTAAACTTCGAAAGATTTTTCCTTCGGAATCACATAAATTTGCAGAAGACAATTCGAGGCCGGGGGGACTTGCAGGCCTGTTGAGCACCGAAAAGCTCAGAAACAAATGGATTATTGGCTTGGGATTCTTGGCATGTATCGTTGTACTCTTTTTCATATTCAGGGATGGTAGTGAACAATTGCCTGCGAAGCCACAAAAAGAGAAGGTGATCGCAGAACTAAAACCCATTGAGAGGAGTCTGGATCAAGAAGAGAGTGCAATAGACTTAAATAAGGAAAGGCCTAAAGCCGCAAGCGCAAGTTCCTTGATAGAAATCTTCACGCCTTCCGATCGTAAAGCTTTCCAATTTATTGCGATGCTCAACACAACCCAGATGAAAGCCTTCATGCAAGGCGGCAGGGTTGCCAATGTAAAGCTTTTCCCTCTGGATGAGAAAGCGGCTGAGCCCGAGAAAGGCACATTCCATTCCATTGGCCAAACCGATGAAGGGTTTCTTGTGACCCCTGAAGTAATCTTCTGTCTGCTTCAAGGCATGGCTGAGAAATGGTTATTGCAATATTCTGAGGGAAAGAGCACCTACTATCCGCTTCAAATAGTAAGCAAAACCCTCCATGAAGGTTCTGAGAGGCTCGGGGTTATCTCATCAAATATATATAGATGCGGAGCTAAAAAAATATCAGAGATCAGATGTAAAGAATCGAATCCAGACTCAAGACTTGAAAGTACACTTAACAAGGTGTTTTTGGACCAAAAAATCGACAAAACAGAGCCCGACTCCAGCAGCCGAATTGTCTTTTTTGCTTCCACCACCGAAGAAGGTGTGTTCAGAGGTCATTATGTTGAAAAAGACGTTGCCAACAGGGAGATACCCAGGAGCAATATCCTTTTGGCTGACGCCGTCCAGATTGAATGGGCAGATCCGCAGAAACTGAGCAATGACATAGGGCGGCTCTTCATAGCAGACCCAGAGAGACCTGATCTGTTGAAGCTCACGGACAAAAAGATGGATAAAGAACTCATAGAGGAGATGAAACAACTAAAAGAAACGCAGGAAAAGGCTTCCAACTTAGTTCAGGACCTCAGAATTTTAACATATTTGAGTGAACAAATATTTAAAAGACTTTGACTAAAATATGAGGGAAAACCATGCTGATTCCAGGTTTGTCACATAAGACAATCATTACAACCTTGGCAGTAGCTTTTTTCATTCTGCTTGGTTGTGGGTGCCTGAAATATTGTGCTAAGGCTTCTAATTCATTGGGGGAGAAAGGAGCCATTGCAAAGGCGCCCCAGAAACCTGCAAAGTTGCCAACACCTCGCGCGGACAATGTGCTGACGGATTTTCAAAATGACATCAAGCAGCATTTTCAATATGTGGTTCTGATAAGCAACTCGGAATGGGGGGATTTTCTAAACGACCACCACCCAGTTGATACCGCGGGATATGCAGCCCTTTCCGGCGAGAAAACCTCTCTTAGGGCGAAACGGCTGGCCACATTGGAAATAAAAACAGGCCAGATTAGCGAAGACCAGACTATTTTGACGCCCGATTTTGTCGGTCGCATTCTTGATGGCCTGGGAGAAAACTGGTATCTGGATTGGGACAAACTGCGTGATACTTTCCGCCCCCTCACCATAAGATTGAAAGAGGGTTTACCTCAGAGCAGGCTGCAGGATATTATAGGAAAGGTTTTGGAAGATAGCAATGCACAGAGTTTGGTGAGTATCCAGCCTACACCGTCCGAAAATCCCGATAAACTATCTCATAATTTGGAGGCATTCCTCGAAACTGTCGAAAAAGATGAGGTTGAGAAAAGAAACTTTGAACCTGTTTCTGCTCCACCTACTAGAACGACCTCCGATGATACCCAAGAAAAGCGGGAGGGTTCTTTCAAAAAAGTTGGAAAGTCTATAGAGAAACCTGCAGATCCCATCAAAGACAAGAAAGATCATGGTGGCCAGTCACCTGCAGATAGTGATTCAAAACGGAGTTCAAAGCGAGGAGAAACTTCAGATGAGCAAAAATCCCCTCAAGAAGCTATCCAGGTTAAAGTTTCTCCAGAGCTGAAACAGAGGCTGGCTTTCATTTCCCCTTCGCCCATTGAAGAATGCTATGTCATTTTTTACCTGAAAGACAACAACTATGGAACGCTGGTGCTTCATAAAAAGATCGGATGGAATCCAGATGGTCAGGCGATAGTGATGAACAAGATCGACTTTGTAAACGTGTTATCACAAATCTTCGAGTTGGATGCACCAACGCTCGTGCTCAAGGATAAGGATCAGGAGATGAAAAGATCGGTTGATGAGGCCATGACGGCCAGGAGGGGCGTCAACGGGAAGCTGAATGAAATGGAACACAAAAAGCTAAGAGAGCTCTTGACCGCCGAGTTGATGAAGAAATTGAAGAAATGAACCGCCATTGGAGGGGTTGGTCTTCAGAGTTTTGAAAACACCGGGTTTTGCATTTGGCTACCGGTAAAGATAAAAGAAGACTGCAAAGTTCAAAATGGAACCCTTAGCGGTCAGTAGATTTGCTATTCGCACAAAAGGTGAGGAGAACTGGGATCATGAAAATAGGACCTTTGGGCATTATGCTGCTTATCTCTGTTTGTATTTCAAGTTCCTTTTTAGATCAATCTCTGGCTATCATGCCGGAGGATATTGAGCAGAAGGCGGATCTTTTAGAAAGACAGGGCGAGTATGAAACAGCAAGGGCATTCCTGAGGAATGAATATCTCAAGACCGGAAACATAAACATCCTTCTGAAATGGGTTGAGCTGGATGGAAGCGTTTTTGAGAATCTCAGAAGGAGCAACAATCATTTTGCTATCCAGGCTTGGACTCCTTATGAGCACAGTGATAATGAAAGTAAAACAGAAAAGGCGGTGAGATGGGGAAAATATTGGCTATCAGTTCCTTTAGATATTATGGGAGGCTTTGGTTGGGCAAGTGGATCTGCTGCTGCGAGGCAGACTGATATGACAGAAGTACTGATCAAAAGGAGAAGCAATGGTCGTTTATTTGATATGTGACGAATCGGGTGCGAAAGGCTATGCTGATATACCGGAGCAATATCCTGGTGAGGCTGGAGTGTTCGCAGGGTTTTTCATAACTGAGCCACAGTTTGAAGCGATAAGTGCTGACCTTCGGTCCATTTCCAATAAATACTTTGGTGACGAGAAATGTCACATTAGAGGCTTACCACAGAACAAAATGGAACTACTACGAAAAGATATTTTCGATATGATAAAGTTTCATAGACTCCCATGTGTCTACGAAGCAATTCATGTTGAAGGACTAAAGAGGGAGTATGAAAGGATACTTTCGATCAAAGATATGGCTAAGGCTGCAAATAAATCTGATATAAAAATGAGTGGCGTGGTCAAGCCTCCTTTACTCCATGAAGAGCTTTTTCAAGGGTTATTTTCAAAGTCAATAGCATTCTTTATGGATCACTTCGATAAGGTGAAAGATCAACTTAGAATCCTCTTAGATCCAGTGGACCTTCCCATACTGAAGAAATTCAAGAAGTCAGCAAATGAGGTCAGCGATTTCTCACCCACAGTTACTCATGTCACCGGTTGGGATCCAAGTAACAAAGAGGTTTTGCGTGGAAAGATAAGTGTCTCGATCTCATTTTCGAAATCCCTTGGCATAGATGAATTTGAAGAGGTTGATTACCAAATAGAAAGTGCTGCATGCCATATGACAATGCCAGCTGACATTCTTGCCAATAGTATTAATCACATCTTTAAGAAACGTAGTCCCGGAGAAGTTGGGAAACCCCTTCATGATAGATCTTCTATCCAAGTGCATGAGCTATTTGATCTATTCTATGGCCTAATCAATGACGATGATGATGAACAGGCATGGGTAACCGATATCACTTACATGCATCCATTGCATGAGTCACGCATTAAATAAATCTGGTTCATGACTCTCATAAGATGAGTCTGAGCTAACAAAAAAGCGCGTGGGATGGGGGACGTGCTTCCGAAATTTCGTTTTGGTTAATTTCCTCAAGTTCTTGAAGTTCTGAAGCTTTTGGCAGTGGACGGAGGCCATGACGCACAAGCGGGTCTGATTTGAGAATGGGGCTATGTTGTCGTGTCCGTAGAGCCCGCTCACCTCAAGTGATGCCAGGCCGGTGGACCGGATAACTATCGATGCAAACGGACGTTGCCCTGTGCGCCCTCCATCAAAAACCATTTGGCAGGAGTGCGAGGAATCGCGAGTGTTCGGGGAAACATTATAGAAGTTCAAGATGTTGCAATGCCTTTTGAGGACTTTTCAGTGAACCTGAAAGAGCTTGAAAATCTGGTGAATAATGGAGGCATTTCTGAGGCTGATGTTGAGGATGCCAGCATAGGTTCCAAAAGGCTATCGGTTCTTGTGAATTCAAAACGGTAGAAAGGTGTCGATATGGAAGCATATGCGTATAAGATGACTGTTGGAAAAAAGGGGGAGCTGACGTTGAAAGATCTACCTTTGGATGTCGGAGAAAAGGTTGAAATTATCATTATTCCCCGTTCAAAGGCCAGTCAGGATAAGAAGCGATATCCTTTTTGGGGAAAACCAATTGCATATGTGCACCCAACAGATCCTGTGGCAGATACAGATTGGGAGGTGTCCAACTGATTGTACTGGATACTCATATCTGGGTATGAAGGATTCACAAATAAGATCAGCGAAGAATTCACATGAGTGACCATATCATCCTTATATCCTGCTCCAACGGCAAAGTCCGTGGAGGAAGCGCCGGGTACAATATCGATGATTCCATTACAGCGTGCCTGCCGGCGCACATTCGGGAGGAGCTTTGGCGGCGCCGTTTGACCATTGCGGACCGGATTATGGCCGGTAACGTGGAGGATCGGCTGCGGGGGGATGGGAATCGGCGGGACAGTCGCTACAATATCGCACTTCAGATCTGTGCGGATATGGGGGTTGGGCTTTTTGAGGGCGGTTCGAAGGGAATTGGAGGTCAGAAACAGCAGGAAACCGTTTCGCAGGATTCTGTCCAATATCTGCCAGCCTACGAACGTTATGACGGGCGCTTTTTTGCCCATGCGGGCGTGGAGACATTTGAAAGGGCCATTGTGGAAGAGCGCCATGTCCTGATTGTTTCGGGTTTATACGGGTTGCTGCTGCCGGAAGAGCCGATTCAGGCGTACAACTGCCATCTGGATGACGAATTGCTGGATGGGAGTCCATTTTCCGATGATGTGGATGCTGAGGCTTCTGAGAATGCCTGTTCCCGTATTTCCGATATCTGGCAGCAAAACGATTTCCCGAATTCACTCATGAAGGCATTCATAGAAGAGCACAACCGGCAGCACGCGCACAAGATTCGATATGTCATTGATTTATTGTCGGAAACTTCCTATCAGCGGCTGTTCGACTGGGATGAACTGTATGGCTGGTTCAAGCAAAGCGGCATCTCATGGTTTCACCGCATGGTCCAAGGCGTTCGGGAACCGGGTTTTTTGGCAGACTTGGGCCGGTATTTTCGATACGAACTGGTGGAAAATGGGTTCAACCCGCCTGCCCCTGGGAAAATAGTGCGGGAGTATCTGAGTACCATCAATGAAAGCGGCGGGCATCTGGAGTTCACCAAAGAAATTGCGCCGGATCCTTCCACAGCACGTTTTCTGCAAAGGGAACTGGGAGATGCCACCTGGCATCATCTGCAGAAACGAACCCGTGAGGACTTGATCCATGGGGAACTGTTTTTTCAGTTGTACGACGCCCGTTCCACCAAACAGCCGGATGAAATCGCACCTCGCATTGTGAATTTCTTCAGCGCCCTTGAAAATGAGCTGCACTCCATTTGCGGGCACATAGCCGGCAAGGGGAGCCTGGGTGGATTTGTTTACCATTTATGCGAAGGCTCGCTCAGAAATTCCTGGCCGAACAAAGAGAAACGTTCCGCTATGTGCAGGGAACTGGCTCACTTGCTGACCATTCGGAACCGTATGAGCCATCGCGGTGTGGTGACGCGGGCGGAACTTCTGACCGCGCGAAACGCCATTTTTAAGAGGGATTCGCTCATGGCCGCGCTGGTTCACCTGAAAATGGCGGTGAATCGTTCTTGAGTTTCGGCCCCTCACATGAATGCTTAACCCGGGTAAAGGGATTCAGGGCGCTCCCAATTCGATGCCCGAGATTCGTGAAGAAACGTCAGCCATCACTTGATTAACTGACTGATTTCCGTTCCTTTTTTGAGATGGGAGGGGTCCCATGGGATTATTCAAAGCTCTTGGCAAAGTCATGGCAGCGGCTTTTCCTTCGAAAGAGAAAACCGGTCGGGGGAGAAACGATTTTGTATCATTTTCTGGGCCGTCTGTTGGTTATGAGGAGATCATCAGAACTTCCCAGTTCATTTTGGAGATTGCACCAGAGATCGTCCCAAATGTGGTTGGCCGGTTCAAAAGGCAGGAAATCTGGAATGGCAATGACGGTTATGCATATTTGGGGGAAATGAGAATTGGCCGAGCGCCTATGGACGGTTGCCCAGCAGAGTATTGGTTGGTACAAGATAAAGATGACCCGCGAAATGAATGGCAGATTTGGTATTACATTTCCAAAAACATAAACGGCATGCCCGAGACCAGTCTCAGTGCGGTGCTCGATAATAGATCGCCCGGAGAATCATCGCAATATCTTGAATTCAGAGTTGAACTTGGCGATGAGGATCTGGTGAGGATTGAAAATGAACGGAAGCGCAGGTACTTTGGCCTTTAAGCTAAACCAGCCGTCCATGGCAAACCTGCCACACTCGGAAAGAGGCTTCTGCGGTCCAATGAACATAATCCGATGAAATCACGTGCCTGGGCATCAACCGTGGCAACAGGCTTCAGCGCAAAATCTGGTGCAGGGAAGGAGGACTGGAACATGTACGTTGCATTGGCTGGTTTGATCGTCGCACTCAATATTGTGGACCTGCTTCAAACAAGACCATTTATTTCCGCCTATGGAGCGGAGGCGGAAGCGAACGTCCTCGTTCGGATGGTTTACAAGCGATGGAAATTCCCAGGCATCATTGTCTTCAAATCGCTCCTGATCGGCTTTGCCATAGGGGTTGGCCTCCTTGCTCAATATACCTGGCTCATGCTGGCGCTGACCGGAATCTATGTTTTTGCAGTCAGTTATAATGTGCATGTGATGCGATACAATGCACGCATCCTGAAGGAAGAGCAGGGATAACACCATATGACGACCGCCGTACGTAATGCGGGACGTTCTTCCGATGTTTCGTTCTGGCTAATTCCCTGAACGTCTTGAATTTGTGAAGTTTCTGGCAGTAGACGGCGGCCATGAACCCGCAAGTATGCGGGTCTGATTTGAGAATGGGGCTATGCTGCCGTGGCCGTGGAGCCCGTTCACATCAAGTGACGCCAGGTTGGTTGACCTGATAGCGAGCAAAACGGCATTGCCCTGCGCGCCCTCCATCAAAAACCCTTTGGCAGGAGTGCGAGGAATCGCGAGTGTTCGGGGAAACAGTATAGAATCGCAAGACGTTGTAATTCCTTTTGAGGACTGTTCAGTGAACCTGAAAGAGCTTGAACATCTGGTCAATAATGGAGGCATTTCTAAGCCTGATGTTGAGGGTTCCACCAGAGGTTCCAAAAGGGGTTACAGATAACGACCGAGTTGGATATTCCCTGAAAGGCCGGACACAGGCAGCAAACTCCACGCTATGGCGGGCGGGGCAGCAGCGTGCCAGAGATCTCCACCTGGAAAGAGCTCTTTTCTCTTATGAATTCACCTCGGGATCTTATGCCTCCAGATCCTTGACCGCCCGATACAGGGTGTCGAAAAGCTCTTGCGTGTCTTCCTTCTCAAGACACGAGAAGGCCACGCGGAGATCGGTTTTGCCCAGTGAGATAAGCCCGATCCCATAGGTGTCGAGAAGATGGACCCGGAGCGCTTCCGCATCGACGGTCTTGAGCCGCAGGCACATGAAATATCCGGAATTAAAGGGATAGGGCTCCCACACATCACGGAATTTGGGGTCTGAAAGGACACGCATCACCTCTTGCGCCCGGTCTCTCATGATCCCAAGCTTGTCTTCCTTTTCTGCCAGATAGGACTCAGACTTCAGGGACTTGAGGACGAGCTGCTGGCCTAAATGGGAGGCGTTGGATATGGAGCCCCTGACCGCACCCGCGGTCTTTTTTTCAAGGGCCTCATAGACCGGCCGCGCGTCTCCTGCAACGGACGCGCCGTAGGTGATGAAACCCACTCGAAGTCCCCACACGTAGTTTTCCTTGGTGGCCCCGTCCAGCTTGATGGCGAGGAGTCTGGGGTCCTGATCGATCAGACGGGTAAAGATCGATTCTTTCAGGGCATCGTCCGTGTAGAAAAGCCCGAAATAGGCATCGTCGGTCAGGGCGAGGACTCGGACGCCCTTTTGGGCAGTCTCCCTCAGAATCTTGGCAATGCCATCGGCCTCCCGGGGAGTAACGGTATAGCCGGTGGGGTTGTTCGGGAAGTTGAGGATCGGAATGATTTTTTTGCAGGTATTGGCCTCTCTCTGGACACAGGCCTCGAATTCCTTCAGGTTGAATCGCCCTTCCGCGTCAAAAAGGGGGTAGTTTACGACACGGGCCCCCCTGCGCACGGCAAATATCAGGCTGTAATTGCCCCACATCTTATCCGGCAGAATAATCGGATCTCCCGGATCCACCCACATGTCCGATACCACGCTGAGTCCGTGCGTAATGGCCTGAGAGACCACCGGCAGGCTGATCGCTTTTCCCTTCAGGGACGGGTTCTTTTTGAAGATTTCTTCCTGCCAGGCCTGCCGAAGGGGCATGATGCCGAAAGATGGGGCGTACGTCAGCGCCTCCTCGGGCTGCACCCCATTCAGCATGCTCATCACCGATGGAAGGTGCATGGTTCTCCCCTTCTC
>Ga0265297_10007512_pt1 | contig 15058 bp, 36 predicted proteins | sample Munlanlwell13791_FD_192502 | JGI IMG/M metagenome (GOLD analysis project Ga0265297, IMG submission 192502) | Leachate microbial communities from a municipal landfill in Southern Ontario, Canada - Leachate well 137-91 | ecosystem: Engineered > Solid waste > Landfill > Unclassified | place... | reverse complement strand
CATAAAATTTTACATACATTGGATTAATATGAAAATATATCCATCTTAATTTAATAATTGCCATTACAATAAATTTAATCATTTTTATCACCATGTATTTTTATAGTCACCCAATTCAATGCTTTAACTACGCTAGGCATTGAATTAATAAAGTCATTAATCGCCTTTTTCATGTCTTCTGTGTAGATTCCGTCTTTAGGATATTTTGTGATATTTGGTAATTTATCTATTGTCATTTGTAACTGCTCAATTCATTTTCAAATGCAATCGTATCAAAAGAATACTTACCCAACCCGTAATGCCGCATCAAAATAGGCGTAATAACATCACTAGGAACACCGTCAGCCCTTACCAATTCATCTAATGTGCGTGGATAGCGCATGTTCAGCTGTACGTTGTCTTTTGTCGGCCTGCCGCGTTCTTTTTTAGTTAAAATATTATTAATATCGTCTAATGTTATAGATTTGTTTTGTTCTTTACTCATTTATCACCACCTGATTACAAAAAATACATCCAATTTCTTTATTATCAACAAAAACATCATAAAACCCTGACCAGTTACTTTGCCCAAATACTTCTTTATTATATTCTGATTCGTTTATTGATGTGTGCTTTTTTAATGATACATTTATTTCTGTTGTTATAATTCCTGTCAATTCAAGTAATTCTATTCCTATTCCAGTAAGTGTTGCCATAATCATCACCAAACCCCATCACTATGCGAATAAACCCCAACACCTAACAACACTATATCCTCATAATAGCCTGTATTTTTGCTATCTGTATAAAGCGTTGATACATCATTAATCATTGCGTAGTGGCGTTTAAATACGTCTTTATGGACCGACATTTTATTATTGTTGCTTAGGTGTTCTGATTGTTTTTTAGAGTAACAGTATTTTGTCATCATTGCTCAGTCCAAGCCGATTTAATACCCAACATTCTACCGGCGTAATATGCAAAATGGCTATTGGTTCCGTCAAATTTACGACCTAATCCAATCAGCATTGCCATTTCCCATGTCTCGGCAGCACAGCTTAATTCTACTCCATCAACAACAGGTACAAAGTAAGTGTCTCCGTATGATTCGCCAGTAAGGTATTTTTTACCGTCTCTAAGGTTTATTTTTTCAATTATTTCTATCATTTTAAAACTCCTATTCAATTCATTAAACACACACCATATTAACACGCTGGTTGTTTTTTTTGCAAGTGTTAATTGACAATAAAAGCAATAAATAATGATACAATAAAAGCAATAAAAATGCCTATTTGATATTGATTATATGATTTCTTTAACTGCTCATTTTCACTTTTCAATTCTTCAAATCTATAAGATAAGTCATCAATAGTATTGATGCTTAGTCCAGCTAAATAAATTTCTTTTATAATTTCTTCCACTGTTAATATTTTTCTCATTTTTAATCCTCATCAACCAAATTTCTACCAACCTCATACCCACAGTCAAGCGCAATTTCTACGCATAAAGCAATCAGGTATTCTCTATGTATCTTTTCACTATCACTTAAATTATCATCATCAAGGTTATGATAACAATCGCTTAAATCATAGTGTGTATTCTCAAATCTGCAATAGCTCATGTTTGACATTTTTATTCCTTAATAAACTTCAATAATTTAACAAATTCACCACGACTAAATTCTAATACACGTTCTTGATGATCACATGACAATGTTATTTCTATTGTTTCATCATAAATAGCAAAATCAAGATTATCTGATGGATAAGTATTAAAACTATCGCGTATTAGTGGTATTGATGCTTTTATTTTCATATCAATCAATCCCCGCAAACAAATTAGGCGCTCTGCCGTCAGGCTTTGCTATATTCTCATCGTCTGTGATTCCGTATTTGTTAGTATCACGATATAGGCGATTCAATATCTCTATCGCCTCATCGACATGGTTATTATAATGCACGATAGCAACTAATGACATTCTTTCGCGGTTGTATATGTAGGCTTTGTGTTTCATATTAACCTACCTTTTCAACTGGTAAGTCCCAATATATCCAGTCAAAAAATATATTACCAATAACCTTATGACCATTAAAGTCGATCTGGCTTATAATAAATTCTGTTCCAGCGGGTATAGTTCCAACTTTAAATGATCCACGAGTTGTAATGTCTTGTAACGCCTTGTATGTTCCTTTTTCTGTAATTATCATATCATTCACCTTTTCATTTATTTAAAGTTAGCGTGTTGTGTGTTGTTAATAATCAACACTCATAAATAAAACTTTAGTATCTTGAATATACACATCAAGTCTTTGCATCTCTTCTTCTGTAGCAACTGCAACCTGAATTGGTTCTTTTCCGTATAATGTATCAATTAATAATATTTTCATTTTTCACCTTTATTTATTAGTTAAGTTTTATGCATTGTGCGCTTTGTTGTTATTTATTGCAAGTGTTAAATAATCCATCCAATATTGAAGCTGTTTTTTCTATCTCATCATCTGTTCTTTTTAGATTTACAGATAAACAGAGCTTACCCGTTTTTCTTGTCATATAACAGTTTTCGCACTCGTTGCGGTCATGCTCACTACTGCCCCATAATAATCCAGCCCTTCCATTATTTGCTCCACATGTTGTGCATTCATTGTATGTCATTTCATCCACCTTTCCATCTACCAGTTAAATTTTTAAGTTGAGCTATGATACCATGATTTGTATTAAATGCAAGTAAATAATATTAATCAATATCATCCAAAGGACACCACTCGGGAAAAACAACACTGGGATATTGTAAGTTTTCGTCTTTAATCAACCTTGGTGTATTTTTTCTATGTAAAACAGCTCCACATCTTACAACATTATTTTCTGAGCTATAAATTACCTTGTTTGGGCAGTTTAAGCATGATGTTACAGTTTGTTGTTTTATGTATATTTTATTCATGATACCCGCCTTTTGTTTGCTGTTTAAAAAGTATGGCTTATATTAACATGTCTGGAATTAAACGCAAGCGAAAAATAACAAAAGTGCAAAATAATTTATTCTATATAATATACGCAATCAATCTGCTAAAAATAATTGATTTAATGCTTGCGTTTAATGAAAATCCATGAAATAATGAACTCAACTTAACAGGGGAACGAAATGAACGAACAAATATTCACAATTAAAGGTTTAATGGCTTATCAATCAGAACGTCAATCAAATGGAAATATTATTATTGATAGAGCTGTTTTACAATCTAACGGTACATTTTACAAATATTGCTTTTATAAAGGTGAAAAAATTGGCACTCCGGTCCGTAGCAAAAAAGATCAAAGAAATATATTAGAGTTTGTTGAAAGTGTAAAATTATCTTTAAAATAAAAGATAAATTAAACACTTGCACCAATTAAAATAACAACTATAATGTACGCAACTAAACAGAAAAATAAAAGGTGGATGAGATGAAAATCAATAAAAATAAATGGCAAAAAATAGAAACCGCGCCACTAGACGGAACAAGAATAAGAGTCACATTAATAGGTATTGAATGGGTTGCATGGTGGGATAAAGACAAAGAAGCGTTTTGCTATGCTCATGGATATTATATTGATATGCCGACTCATTGGCAGCGGTGCGAACCGATATTGGATATGGAAAATAACTAAAATGACAACCACCAAACACTACACAAGACAAAGAATCATCAATCAACGCGCACTTAGACAAATGGCAATGGACAGGTTTGAGGTTGAGCAAAACAAGCTTTTGAATAAAGTTTTAAAGTTTTTATTGGAGTATTGAAATGAAATCACTCAAAGTAAAAAAGCATAGCCTAGACAATAACGGCAATGGAACTGTAAATTTACGCTATGTTATGGCGCAACGGTTTAAAAATAATGGTTATACCCATGTACAGCTAAAGAACAAAATATACTCCGCTAATGTGATGAGTGGGATTGTTTGGGTTAATGTTAATTAATGCTTGCATTTAATGTTTATATATGAAACAATAGCTCATCGTTTGAAAATAACTAATAAAAGGAAAAGCAAAAATGAAAACATTATATAGCTGCATGGACCACTCAAAATGGAGAATAGATCATATACAACCATGCGTAAAAATAAACGACACGATACCATTTGCAAAAGGTTTTTGCGAAAAAGATGAAAGAGGTTATATTGTTCATAAGCCCAAAACTCCATATTTTATCGGAGGATCAGGATACTGGTATTCGTATCAGGCTATTTCTGATTTGATAAGAAAATATTTAATTTATGCGCCTGAATTAAAAGGTGTACACATTAAAAAACAATTGGAATTTCTTGGCATTTTAGAAGAATTTGAAACAGGAATAACAAAATTTCAACTTCCATTCACTTTTTATTGATTTATTGCTTGCATTTAATAACAAACTCTGTATAATAGATTTCGAAGTCAGGGAATTGTCCCAGACCATAATTAAAAGGTGATAAAAATTAATGCTTTAACTAAAGAACATTTTTCAACTGCAATCTCTTTAGCTAGAGAAGAACTTTTTAATGCATCTGTTAGAATAAATAATATAAAATCAGATGACGAACAAACTAACGAAAAGCTAAGAATTCTTGAAGAAATGATCGACGCTGCAAGAAGATATGCCTTCGATATTTGATATAATAAAAAGCCCAACGGACGGGGCTATAATTCTAATCACTGGCTAAATTGTGTAGCCAACCAACCAAGGAACTAAAATGACAAATTTTGATTTAAACGTAACAGAAGTAAAAGTAACTCCAACCGGCTATAAATCAATTGAAATTAATTTTGATGCAGATAGTAATGACGTTATGTCGTTGATTAGCATTGAAGAGTTTATTAAATATTTTGGATCTCAGGATATTTTAAATGAAATCGGAGTTGATGAGGTAAAAGAACACTTCGAATTGATAGAAAAAGAAGATTAATCACTGGCCTAGAATTGATAGGCAGATAACTAATAAATGAAAGGTGGAATGATATGAACAAAGAAGAAATAGAAAAGATACAAAAAATAAGTTATGAAATAGAAAACTTTAAAGAATGTTATAAAGGAAATGAATTGTGGGGTCGTGTTGATGATTTTGTTGATCCAGAAACATTAATCGCTTTTTTGATTGAACATCCTTATTTTCAGGAAATTGCTGATAATATAAAGAAGCTATCTAAATAATCACCACATTGATGAGACTGTGGCTGTTTTGCGTATTATTGGGTATTTATAAGCGATAAAATAGCCACTGCTATCTGTCCAGTCATCTATAGACGGATGCTCGCTCCATTTCTCAGGATCGCCGTTTTTATCATATCCTTGGGTTTCTAAGGCGTTTGTGAGATTAGGGCATTTATCCGTATTTATTAATAGTCTATCATGAGATAAAAGCCCATTATAGCTGTTTATCCTATCCCTTACCGCTGGGTTTTTATTGTTTACCATAACCTGATAACCAGCATCTTTTAACATACCAATATCTGATTGACTTGCGTTGGTTCGCCCTGATTTTCCGCTTGCGTCTGGGTAAAGTATTACTTTGTGGTCTTTATATCTCGTAAGATTATTTATTATGTCTTGAGTATCATGCGACACGAACTCATCAACAGCTTTAGGGTTATTGATATCAATCACAAAAGCAACCGCACAACACCCTCTAATGTTAAAGTCAACGCTAATATGTAATATTTCATCTGTTGATTCTATTTCTCTATCGGTATGATGCTTTTTACGGTCGAAGAAGTGGTAAATCTTGTTCATATTAAGGCTTACAAAATCACCCCTTAAATATAAATCAGCTAGAACTGGGTCATAGTTAGCTAAAATTTGATCCGCATAATCTGTAGGCAAGAAAGGATTGCTATATGTTGATGCTTTATATAGCACATACCCTGGCTTTTGTTCTTTAACCCAGCGCTGGTAAACGAACCCATTAATTCCGTTATCTGGCGTCGTCACTAATCCTATAGTATTTTGTCCTGTTCTTTTTTGCCTGTTACGTTCTGATATTTTTCGCCATACAATAGATGCTTTATCTTTTGGTAAAGTATCTAATTCATCTACAATAGAGTGAGCAACCTCATAAGCGACAATTCTATTAGGATTGTCATACGATCTAAATATTATAGTTCCATATCCATTTATTGTTATTGTATATGATGATTTATTTATAGAATACTCAAGCCCTAAATCAATTAAATCCTGTTCAACTCCTGGCATAGCTCTAAGCCGTAAAAGATCAAAAACTGGCATATAATAAGCGCAATTAGCGCCTGGGTCTGCAAGCATAAGCAGTATTAAACGCATTGTTCCGGCTCTTGATTTTCCAGAGCCTAATCCACCTACGATAGCTGGAAATTCAGCTGTGCTTGCGCAAAATAATCTTTGTGGCTCGGTTAATGCTACATCTATATTCAAGCTAACATTCCTTTGCTACGCATATAATCATCTGGATGCTTACATGACTTTTTTCTGTTACATGTTTTCGTAAGTAGCTGTACGTTATCATCAGTATTTGTACCGCATAGTTTTATTGGCATAATATGGTCTAGTTCGTAATCACTACCTAAATCTTTACCGCAACAGTTACATAATCCATTTTGCTGCTTATAAAGACTTTCTATGATTCCTTTTGATAATCTACCGCCATTATCTTTTATTCTTTTTAATCTGTTATGCGCGTAAATTACAAATGAGATTTTATTGTTTAGCCTCCATTTAAGCCTAGATTCTTTTGCTTTTAATGGATTATTTGATCTATAAATCATTGATGAGTCGTTGGCTTTTTGTTTATTGTTTAAATACCAGTTTCTTTTATACGCAACGGTTTTGTATTTATTGTTTGACGACCATTCTTTGTTTTTTGATATTACTTGTTCTGAGTTTTCATCGTACCAATTTTTATATCGTTCTTGGTATTTTTCTTTATTGTCTTTTTGCCAGTCACATGACCTTTTTATTGCTTTTTCTTTGTTTTCTTCATAATATTTTTTAAGCCTGAGTTGTTCACATGGCTTGCATTTACCTGATTTGTAAAAAACACTACCTGAGCATTTCTTGCATTTTTTATTGATTGTCATTAGATACCCTTCATGGTAATTTTGATTGGAGCCGGTATCTATTAATGAAGTAATAGAAAGCCTTGCAAAGCGATTCCCGGCGTAATTTATTTATTAACTAAATCTTCTGCATTGATGATTGTGATTGATTTTAATTCATTCCCATTTGATGTAACATCTTGTTTAACTGGTGCATATAATCCATTATGTTTATAAAGCTTTTCAAGAGCTGAATTTTTATCTGCTATTTTATATTTTGTAATTTGTCCTAAGCCATATTCTTTATTACCAACGGTAACAACCTCAATGCCTGCTATTGCCGCTGAAACATCATCGTCAAGCTCATGTATTGCTTTTGGTGTTCCGTCGCTATTGAATAGGTTTTTAGCATCGAAGAATGCTAGTTTAGCTGTTTCGTTAATGATTCTATCGGCTGTTACTTCGGTTCTTTTTGCGCGTTCTTCCATGCGCTTATCTAAAGCGGCCTGAATCAAAGGTTTAGTTAGGTTTTCGGCACCTATAGCTTGGGCTGTATTCTCGCTATATCCTGCCCTAATAGCCGCCTGAGTAGCGTTAAGATCAATCATATACTCGGCAACAAAAATTCGCTGCTTAGGCGTTAATTTTAGCTCTTTGCTTGGCTCCGCCATATATTAAACGCCTCCCTTATATCATTGCTGATACCCATAAACCGCTCACAAGCGCATACCCAGAAGTTATCCTGTTTATAAATCTTTGGTTTAATAGATAAATTACTCATAAAAAGATATTAACATATAATATATACAATTGTCAAGCGTTTAAAATATCTATCAAATAAATGTAAAAAAGCTTTACACAATTATTTAACCTGCTATACTAGACTCAACTTAACAAGAAACACAAATAAAAGGAAACTCAATCATGAAAAACTACAAATCACAAATGCAAAAAATGATTAATACAGCCAGCCAATTAAGTGCAGATGATATTAAAGAACAGGTTATTAAATTAAATGATAACTTTGACGATAGCATTGACCATGTATTGACTGCATTAATCAATGCCTTGGAAAAGAAAATATCAACTGATGAATTTGTAAGCTTTTGTGACGCACTGTAGTAATGACCAAAAGGCAAATATTGCTAGAACACATCAAAATCGCTGGCTACAACGGCGATTACAAAAAAGCAATGCAACTGTATTGTGAGAACAGGATAAGCCGACAAGCGTTTGATACGGCTTTTAATTTAGGGATTAGAATGAAAGAAAAAGAAATAAAAGCTTTACATAATTAAAAATATTTGAGACAATAAACCGTCGAAAAGATTTAACTATAAGGAACAAATAAAATGAAGCTAACTAAAAAATCAAACGAAGAAAAACAATCAATCAACAAAGTTGCTGAGTACTTTTTAGACAAAGGATTAAGCAAAAATAGAAAACAAGCTTTTAGAAAAGCTAAAGAAGCTAATAAATTTAGTTTTACTATTAACTTTTAAAATAGGCGCTAATAAAATGAAAAACATCGACAAATTACTTAAAGCAAAAAAACAATACGACGAACTGGAAGCAATCAGGGTAAAAGCATCTAATCTTTTGGTTAATGAAAAATACGACACCTGTGTACATTTCCACTACGAAAACAAAATAGTTATATCATGCGCTGATAAAAGTGATAGTCCGTCTATATGGGCACAATTTGACTTGATTGGTGGGGAAATTTACGTAACGAATAGGGGAAATTATAATGATGCTGAGATTGATGGGATGGTGATGTTTTTAGCTGAATGGCTTGAAAGATAAATAACAAACAATTAAAAATAAAAAAATCCGCCGACTGAACATCAAAGAAAAGAGCCAAGGGAAAATGAAAGATGCAATTAATTGCAAAAAAACCTTTCTCTGCTTTGATGTTTATTCCTAAGAACGATTTTAAATCGTTAAGTCAACGGATTAATAATTAATATTAACACAAAGGTAAAATGTATGTCAAACAAAGAACAAAAAAACAAAGCAGGGCGAAAGTTTTTGCCATACAGCGTCAAGCCATTCAATGTGCGGCTCGATACAAGGCTTATTGATAGGATGAATGCAGACAAGGTGGATAAAACCGCCCTGATTCATTTATTGCTTAGGACATACTACAATGAAAAAGAATAAACAACCTACAGAATACTTTAGCAAGCTATATCAAGTATGGAAGCATATATTGCCATCAGATAACATAGAATCACTTAAAAAATACAAATACAAATTGAGATAAAAAACAAAAGCCGCAATTAAGCGGCTTTTTTATTACCTAAAATTTATTAAACTATATGTTGATGGGCATAATTAAATGCACGATAGATTCATCAGATCCAGTCATAATAAAGCTGGTAGTATCAAGCCAATTAATATTCACATTACCATCAATCTTTTTTGCTGATGCAAGTAAATAGTCTGCATTAATACCAAACAAAAAATCATCGCCTGAGTACTCGCATGGTACATCTGCCTCAGACTGCTCACCTTGTGAGTTACGGCATACTAGGTTGATGTTATTGTCCGTAAATATCATGCTAACTCGTTTTACTTGGTCAGTTGCTGTAAGTAAAACTGATTCAATACCAGATACTAGATCAGAGCGATTAACAATAATATGGTTATTACGGACAACATTTAACACCTTTCCAAAGTCAGGAAATTTGGCATCGATGTTCTTGCCGATAATGGTTGTTTCGCCGTCTGTGACAGAAAGACTGCTGCGATTAAGACTTAGTTCAATATCGCCAGATTTAAACGTCTTGGCTATTGTTTGCGCTGTTTTTAGTGGGATAATGCAATCAATACTTAAATCATTTGATACATTGACGGGTAATGTAATTGTTGACAGCCTAAAACCGTCAGAACCAACTACGGTTAAATCGCCATTGTTAAGCTTAAAGCTTATGCCATTCAAAAACGACCGCACATCATTCTGAGCGACACAATGATTAACACTATCAAATGATAAGGAAAGGTCCGACGCACTCAATTTAACAACGATTGATTTTTCCAAATCTACGCGCATTTCAGGGAAGTCGTCAACGCTGAAAACATTCACTGTAGATCGGCTTTTTCCTTTCAATACGGCTTTATTGTCTGAACCGATAGTAATGTCAACAACAACATCATTACCGCTCGCCTTGACAAATTTGTCTAATTTATCAGCGTCAATACAGCCACTATTGCTATCATGATAAGGCAGTACAACATCACATGATGTTGAAATCTGCATTTCTGCATTTGATGCTACTACAACCAACTTATCATCAATAATTTCCAGTTTAATGCTACCAAGAATTGGCGTCACTCTACCACTGCAAACTGGTTTTACCAAATTCAAAATATTATTTAATTCTGACGATTTTACTTTTATCATTTTTTTAAATTTCCTATTAACTCAATAAAAATGGCTGCTAAGTATTTAACAGCCATTTGTCTATTATACTAAATTATTAATTCTATTCAACAAACAAATCTAATTGATCTGGTTCTGATTGTTCTAATGATTCATATTCTTCTTCTTCAAAACTACCAAAATCAAATAAACTACTATTCACATTTTTATTTACTGATTCTAAGTTTTTAACGGCCTGTTTATAGTAACTTTCTTTAAGCTCCACTCCGATAAATTTACGTCCTGCACCCAAAGCCGCATAACCCTCAGAACCAATACCACCAAAAGCACTTAGAACAACGTCACCCGGATTAGACCATAATTGTAATGCACGTTCGGTAATATCTAAACTCATAGGGCAAATATGCCTTTCATCATCGGTATCACGACCTGCCCTATAATTTAATGTTCTTGTAAAATCAATATCCATCCAAACTGGGGAAGCATAACGCCTCCATCTTTCATGGCTTAAAACGCCTTTTTCTGGGCCATTTTCTCCAACAAAGTATTCTAAGCCGTTGGCATGATTAATGGGTTCTGCATTGACTCCTGGTTTTCTGAATGCCAGCAAATATTGTGGGATTCCTGCGCGAGACATTGAACTATCCTTGCATAGCTGTTTATGCATTAAACCTAAAGCTTTTGTTCTTACTGCTTCGAGTAGTGGATCTTTGAAACAGCAATGCTCAGAATGGAAAATAAACCCTTTCGATACAAAATCACGTATCAGATCACCCCTAAAATCTTTTAATCCTATGAATCCATCCCTTTCTTTCATTGATGGAACATTCATACAATCTACAGCGACAATTCTCCCTGGCTTAACTACACGCATTAATTCATCAACTAAAAATTTAAAGTGTGTATGAAAATCAGGTTCACTTTTGCAATTTCCCATATCACGATCAGATGAAGAATATGTAAACATTGACAGGTATGGAGGTGAAAATATAGAAAAGTCTATAGAATTATCTGGCAACATCCCAACTACTTCAACACAATCACCATTGAACATAGTCCAGTCTTTACCACTTGATTGATTTATTACTTCATTATTTTCATTCATTTTATATAATAAACTCCGGCAGTTTTATTTTAACATTTCGTTGATAAACAACGGTTTCTTTTTTAAATCCTAACACTTCTGACAGTACTGAATCAGCAACATATTTCTTTAATTCTTCATACATTTTATCAGCGTCTAATTCCTTACGTTTTAAATTTTCAACTACAGCCCCTTCTGTGTCACTACTAAATACGTGTACATTAACCGGCATCTTTTGACCAAAACGCCAGCATCTTCTAATTGCTTGATAATATGATTGAAATGAGTCTGTCACGCCTATAAACGCTACATTATGGCAAACCTGCATATTCAAACCAATACCGGCTATTTTTGGCTTGCTGATTAAAACCCTTATTTTACCTTGACAAAAATCAAGTAATGTTTTTTCTTTAAATTCTTCGCTATCAGAACCACATACTTCTACAGCATCAGGTATCGCCTTTCTCAATAATTCACCCTCTGCATTAAGCTCACACCAAATCAACCAAATATCATCATTTCCATTAACTAATTTAGCGCATTCTGAAACACGTTCTGATATGCTTTCTCGTCTTGCATTGCGTCTATCGGTTAAAGTTTGAGCTTCAAATGAAAACAACTGCCCTTGTTTAGGTGGTGTTTTAATAACATGTTGTTTTACTGTTAGTGGTGGTAATTCATACATTGATCCGTCATGTCCTAAATCAGCAGGATTTCTAACCATTGCCGCCCACGACGATACCCATTTCCAAAACTCTTTTTTAGCATGACCTTTTAAGCGCCATTTTTGCGTTTCTAAACTATCATTAATGAAAAACTCAGCTAGCATCTCGCTACGTGTTCTTATTCCTAAAAATTCTGCATGAGTTCCAAGCTCTACATAATCATTTGGTGATGGTGTAGCTGTACAGCATAATTTATAGGATGTTTGTGCAAAAACTGTTAATAAATGGTCTAGTGTTTTCCCTGTGTGATTTTTTATTATTTGTGATTCATCAAGAACCACACCAACAAAGCGACTGCAATCAAACAAATGTAATCTATTATAGTTTGTTATACTGATTCCCGGTTCAACATCATCCGCACAATGAACATGTTTAATTTTAACTCCGCAATCCAATCCTTCTAATACTGTTTGTGGGGCAACTGCTAATGGAGCAAGTATTAAAATATCACCGCCGGTATAGTGATGTACGGCATCTGCCCATGCTATTTGCATCCTTGTCTTGGTTAGTCCTGTATCGGCAAAAATAGCCGCACGTCCACGACGCAAAGCCCAATTTGCCAAGTCTTGCGCATGGGGTAAAAGATGTTCACTTATTCTTATCTTGCTATCAATGCCAACTGGCGGCATAAAAGCTAATTTTTTATTGATAAATTCTTGATAATCACTGCTCATTTTTAAACTCTATTTCATTTTTACGAGTGGCTTATTATAGGTATTTTTGCGTACCGGTCAAGAAAAATAAATAATAAACAAAAATAAATTAAAGCTTTACATAATACACAAAATAATTATACTAGACAAAACATTAAGAGGACATAAAAAATGAAAACCCCACAACAAAACATCGACCACATCAACGACCTACTCAACAAAATCAAAAACCATCCACTATGCGCCCAATTCACCGACGATGGCTTTTACTATCTGGTCATCTACCCTAAAGGCTTTCAACTTGATGGCACACGGGTTAATTATGGCACAGGCAAGGGGATTGCGTTGGAAAGATTACTTGCTGCAATGAATCGTCATTGGGATGAGTCAATCATCAAATAAAACAATAAACACTTGCGCTTAATGTAAAAACAACTATACTAAGGGCAAGTTAAAAATTTAAACAACAAACAACAGGACTACATAAAATGAACATTCAACTAAAACAAAAGAACATTTACCTTGTTACAATTTACGACGATAACTACGATTGGGAATTTACCATAGTATCATCGTCAGTTAAAGAAGCAAGACGTATTGGAGTAATGGCGGCTGAAGAAGAAGGGTTGGTTAAGCGTGAGCATATTAGACGGACGGATGTACAGGAAAGAAATAAAGTTTATTGCTTTTAACGCTTGCGTTTATTGTAAATTCAATTATAATAAAACCAACTTAACCGGAGACGCAAAAATGAAAACTTATATCAATTTTAACCTACGCGACCTAAACGCTCAACAAGAACTAGCATTGCCATTCAAGATAAAAAATGCTGAACTTGAAGTTGAATATGAAATAGATGATCTTGAAGATGAACAAGGTATCTATGGGTATGATGTTAATCTTATCTCTAAAAACATTATCCTAATCGACAAGTTTGTTCCTACTGACGCTCAAAATGACATTATTTTAAAATTAATGAGCGGATACGACAAAGAATTGAAAGAAATGGTTATCGATGAATATAAAAACTTTTAAAATTTACAATAAATACGGGCAACATGTCGCCAATATCAAATCAACTTATGTTTATGACAGAATTATACTACTATCCCTAGTTAAACTAGGGTACTGGATTGAAACAAAATAATAACTAATACATAAAAAGCCGGTGATCTTTTATTAGATTTACCGGCTTTTTGTTGACATAAATTTACAAATTAATTCTTCTATCAATTTCTTTTAATATAGTCGATACTTTCCAATGTCTTTTCTTTATACCGTTATATGAAATAAGAATAATATCTTCTTTAGGAATATCTCCTTGTTTTATTGAAGAGCTAATTCCTTTAGAACCATTTGTTTTTTTATATCCAATTACTTGAATTACATCCCTAACATCAAGTAATGTTTCAGGGTTTAGTTTTTTTAACCAATCATAGTCTGTTGGTATTAGTAGGTTGTATTTAGACATGGTGTAACCTATTATATTTAACAAAACTAAATCCTTCAAAATCTTCTCTTTCTACTTCTTGCCATTGAGTCCAATCAACATCAGTAAAATAGGCGTCTCCTTCGTATTCTCTATGAACATGTGTGATGTACATTGAATCAACACAATTCAAATATAAAGCCTCTTTATAAATTCTATTTCCACCTATAATGAAAACTTCTCTAATATTTGATAAAACATTACACGTATTTAATGCGGATGAAACTGATGATCTTGCTATAAAATTATCCCCGCTAATTAAATGATAGCTTGATGATGACGATATAACAAAATTTTCCCTTTCTGGTAATGGTTTAATAGGTAAAGACTGCCATGTAAATCTACCCATTATTACTGCGTTACCAGTAGTCAACGACTTAAACCGTTTTAAATCTTCCGGTATATGCCACGGCAATTTACCTTGATACCCTATAACTCCATTCTCTGCTACAGCAGCTATAATATTAACTTTCATAATTAAACTGCTATTGGTGCTTTTATAGAATCATTAATTAATTTATTATACAAATCATCACTATAATTATAAAAAAGACATCCTTTATGATGTTTTCTTCTTCCATTAATTACATCACAAATTAAACTCCTTGTGAAATTATTTTTTCTACAGTAATCTCTTAAACCTATGAATATTTCAATTGATTTGTCTTTATTTATTTTTATGTATTTTTTACTACAATAATGTAATGACCCTTTTTTA
>Ga0265297_10007511_pt1 | contig 15059 bp, 15 predicted proteins | sample Munlanlwell13791_FD_192502 | JGI IMG/M metagenome (GOLD analysis project Ga0265297, IMG submission 192502) | Leachate microbial communities from a municipal landfill in Southern Ontario, Canada - Leachate well 137-91 | ecosystem: Engineered > Solid waste > Landfill > Unclassified | place... | reverse complement strand
GGGTGATTATGGATGTGCAAACGGGGGAGATCTTGTCGCTGGTTAGTTACCCCGATTACGACTCAAACATTATTTCATTTGGTAAAGATGTTAAAACCATTGACGAGTATTTTTCGGGTAAAACAAATATTATGCTCAATCGAGCGATTGGCGGGCTTTATACTCCTGGCTCAATTTTTAAACCATTTGTGGCTCTTGGCGCTTTAACCGAAAAAACGGTTGATCCGCAAAAGAATTTTGTTACCAATGGCGAATTGGTCGTTCCTAACCCTTATGATAAAACTCAAAAAACTATTTTTAAAGATTGGAAGAATAATGGCACCGTGGATATGCGTCGGGCGATTGCAGTGTCATCAAACGTTTATTTTTACATTATTGGCGGTGGCTTTGGGGGACAAAAGGGTCTGGGTATCGAAAATATCGGTAAATACGCTAAGCTCTTTGGTTTAAGCCAAAAGACCGGGATCGATTTACCTGGTGAAGAAGAGGGGGTCATCCCGAGCCCGGCCTGGAAGGCAAAAAACTTTAAGGGTGAACCCTGGCGTCTGGGAGATACTTATCACACGGCCATCGGTCAATATGGGGTTTTGGTTACCCCGATCCAAATGGCGCGGGCTTATGCCGCGATTGCCAACGGTGGAAAACTGATTCAACCCACTATCTTTAAGATCAAACCAGAACAGGCCATTATTCAAGCCTCGGTTCCGATTAGTGCTGATAATTTTAAAATTATTCATGAGGGAATGCGACGGGTGGTTTTGGAGGGAACGGCTCAGGGTCTTAATTTGCCCAATGTTGAAATTGCGGCCAAAACCGGTACCGCCGAATTGGGGATAACTAAGGAGAAGGTTAATTCTTGGTCGGTTGGTTTTTGGCCCTACCAATCACCCCGCTTTGTTTTTGTTGTAGCGATGGAGAAGGGCTCACGCAGTAATCTCTTTGGCGGGGTTTATGCCATGCGCCAACTCTTTGACTGGATGGTGATTAATACCCCCGAGTATTTGAAATAATTACGGCCATCTGTTATAATCTTTCCGACATGGTAGCGGCCAACCACTATCTTAGCCAAGAGAAATATGAAGAGCTCAAGCGGGAGCTCTCTTATCTTAAGACTGAAGAACGCAAAAAAATTGCCGAGAGTCTTGAGTATGCCAAATCACTGGGCGACCTGTCAGAGAATGCCGAATATCACGAAGCGCGCGACAAGCAGGCGGATGTTGAAGATCGAATTATTGAGCTTGAAGAAACTTTAAAAAGCGCCGAAATTATTTCGGCCCATCATGCGAGCACGGTTGAAGTGGGGACAACGGTTTCGACCAAGCGCGATGATGGACGCAAAGAAGAATTTGCGATCGTTGGTCCCGAAGAAGCCGATTTGCCCGCTGGTAAAATTTCACACGAATCGCCCCTTGGCTCTTCACTGCTTGGTCACAAAAAAGGTGATACAATAAAGGTAACAACTCCCAAAGGGGAAATTAATTATAAAATCATTGAAATCAAATAACTTATTACTTACTACTAACCCATGGCTTCGCTTGAAGAATTACGAAAGGAACGAATAAAAAAATTAGAGCTTCTTCGGCAAGCTGGTTACAATCCCTATCCGGCACAAACCGAAATCAACACGAGCTTAGAAAAGGCCTTTGTTAATTTTGATAATTTAGCTGCCAAAGAAAAAGAAATTACGATTGGAGGTCGGATCATGGCCCTTCGCCGTCAGGGCGGTTTGGTATTTATTGATTTGGTTGAAGGGGTTCATCGTTTACAAGGCTTGCTTAAAGAAGACGAGCTTGGTCCCCAATTTAATCTTTTTGTGGAGACCATTGATATTGGTGATTTTGTGCAAATTACCGGCAAATTAATTACCACCAAACGAGGCGAAAAAACGATCCAGGCGATTGGCTGGAAGATTTTAGCTAAGAGCCTGCGTCCCTTGCCCGATCAATGGGCTGGATTGCAAGACACCGAAGAGCGTTTGCGCAAACGCTATCTCGATATTTTATTAAACGACGAGGTGCGCGCCATGGTGATTAAGCGGGGCGAATTTTGGCAGGCAGTGCGCAATTTTTTACTGAGCAAAGATTTTATTGAAGTGGAAACACCAGTTTTAGAGAACACGGCCGGCGGGGCTGATGCTAAGCCTTTTGCTACTCACCATAACGCCCTTGACCTCGACGTGTTTTTACGGATTTCGACTGGTGAATTATGGCAAAAAAAATTAATGGTGGCCGGACTTGATCGTACTTTTGAAATTGGCCGCCAATTTCGTAATGAGGGCATGGATGCTGAGCATCTCCAAGATTATACCCAGATGGAATTTTATCTGGCCTATGCCGATTATGAAAAGGGGATGCAATTGGTAGAAGATCTTTTTAAGCACGTGGCCAAAAAAGTTTTTGATACGCTACAATTTGAGATTGGCGAATTTAAGATTGATTTGGATCAAAAATGGGAGCGTTATGATTTCCGCGATACAGTTTTAAAAATGACAGGAATTGACGTGCTTGAAGCGACTTTGCCGGGGATCGAAGCTAAACTCAAAGAGTTAGAAATAGTTTATGACAAAAAAGGTTTTAATATTACCCGCGGGATCGATAATTTATGGAAATATTGTCGCAAACAAATTGCTGGGCCGGGCTTCTTGGTAGGCACACCAATCGAAATTTCGCCGCTGGCTAAACGAGACGAAAAAAATCCGCGGCTAGCCCAACGCTTTCAACCGATTATTGCCGGCTCCGAATTGGGTAATGGTTATAGTGAGCTCAATGACCCGCAAGACCAATTGGCCCGTTTTAATGAACAAATGAAATTGCGCGAAGCGGGGGATGAAGAAGCGCAAATGAAAGATGAAGAATTTGTCGAGGCGCTCGAATATGGCATGCCCCCAACTTGCGGTTTTGGCATGAGCGAGCGCGTCTTTGCCTTCTTAATGAACAAATCCATGCGTGAAGCCCAAATCTTCCCGCTCATGCGCCCAAAGGACAAGTCCTAGTCCCCGAAGTTTTAGTATAAAAATGTATTACAAACCTGACGATCGTCACGGATGTAATATCTTTGCTAAAGTTTTTAAAGTGTGGTATGATAATGGTCAGAAAATCCAGCCTGTATGGGTTGGTCATTTTGGCCGCTGTTGGCCGAATAGGAGGCGGTGCTCTGGCCTCAAAAACAGAGCGCACATTGAAAGGAGGTTAGCTGTATGGCTGACAAAGAGATGATTGACAAATTCCTTAATGACTTGACGGCGGTGCTTCGTTCTTGGGAAGGAGACCCTGATTCTTCGGTGTCCTTCTCTTGTGACAACGGCCCCAGTCTTCGTCAGGCTTCTGACTCGATAGGGATTTTTACCCCGGGCCAAAAAGTCTATTGCCTCTGGCAAACGCTTGAGCTAAATTCTCAAAAGGTGCCAATGTTTGTTTTGGGATTTTTCCCCTTTGACTTGAAAGGCTCTGAATTGGGCAAGTATTTGATTGTCGTTGAGATTGCCCCCGAAGGAGAAGGTCTCCAGCTCAATGAAGGTTCTGTGTCCCTTAAAAAAGGAGAGCGTTTTCTTGGGGTGGGGTCATTTCATTCCCGCTTCTGGCGGTTTATCCGTCTCGGCTAAAATTTTTTCTAACGCGCGCGGGGGCTTTTTAGCCCACCGCGCGTATTTTTTATAAAAATCTTAAAAAACAAAAAAAGGGGGGAGCTCAGCCCCCCCCATCAATAACATTGTTAACATTTTTTCACGATCGTGAATTTTGGTTAACATCCGCATTTAAGGATTTTTGCAATGTGTGCTAAAATGCGTTTGTTATGAAAAAAACGTTACTGGTATTATTTATATTGTTATTTTTACCCTTGGCTAGCTTTGGAGCAACCACCAAGCTAGAATTTTCGGCTTGGGTGCCATATTGGAAGAAGACGGCGGCGATAACTGAGGCGCAGGCTAACCTCTCTAAATTAACGACAATCATGCCATTTTCCTATGAGGTTAGGACGGATGGTACAGTTTGGGATCCGATGAAAATTACTAAAGAGCCTTGGGCCTCGCTCATTGCTTCAGCCCGAGCCAAAAATGTTAAAATTATCCCTTCAATTTTATGGAATAATGGCACGGCGATTCAAAAAGTTTTAGCGACTAAAAAATCACGTGACGCCCATATCAAACAAATTAGCGACATTGTTAAAAATAATAATTGGGCAGGGATTGATATTGATTATGAGGGTAAGACGGTGGCGAGCTTTAATACTTTTGCCGCTTTTATTCGCGATCTCTCAATTTCATTACATAAAGATAAAAAGATTTTGTCTTGTACCATTGAACCGCGACTGCCACCAACCTCACGCTTTCTTAAAGTGCCAGAGGAGATTCAATATGCCAATGATTATGCCAAACTCAATAAATATTGTGACGAGATCAGGATTATGGCCTATGACCAAATGACAGCGGATATTTTACTCAATAAGCGTAAAAAATCACTCGGGTATTATACGCCCGTGGCCGACTTAGATTTTGTGAAAAAACTTGTGGCCTATGCCAGCCACCAAATCAGTCCGACTAAGATTGTGTTAGGGGTGGCCAATTATGGCTACGCTTATCAGGTAATCGACAAGGGCACTTATTATGATTATAAAAAATTAAGCGCTTTAACCTATAAAACTTTTACTGATTTGGCTAAAAGTACCGGTTCGACTCCTGTGCGCAATACGGCCGGAGAGTTGTCATTTACTTACTACAAAACGGTTCCGCCTACGTCAAACTCCGGCGAGACAAAGCAGACTCGTTTTGCCACTTTGTCAGATTCGGTTGCGATTGCCTCGAAAATTAAATTAGCCAATAGCCTGGGTCTCAAGGGCGTTACTCTCTTCAAAATCGACGGCGAGAGTGACCCTGGCTTGTGGGAAGTATTTAAGTAGTAAAGTTTAAAAAACGGGTGTAGTATTAATTTAGGTCCGCTTTTATTAATAAAGCAATCTTTTTAATACCATGTCAAATACAGCCAAATGGCTCATTGCGATAATTGTCGTAATTATTATTGTTTGCATTCTCTATTTTGGTCTCGGCCAAAAGGCTCAGGCGCCAATTAGCGGAGAAATTAAGGTTGGGGTGATTTTGCCCTTAACTGGCACCAGTGCTGATAATGGTAATAATATAAAAAATGGCTTACTTCTGGCTCAAAGTGAGATAAATGCCTCATCATCGGTAAAAATTAATTTAATTTTTGAAGACTCGCAATATAAAAGTGAAGAGGCTGTTAAGGCGGTCGAGAAATTAATTAATCTCGACAAAGTAAAATATATTATTGGCGATTATGGCTCTTCGCAAACTTTAGCCATTGCTCCCATTACCGAAAAAAATAAAGTTCTCCTCCTTACTCCCGGGGCTCAGACCAACGCCATTTCTAAGGCTGGCGACTATGTCTTCAGAGTTCATCCAAGCGTAAGAAATGAAACCACATATTTTGTTCCCGAGATTACTCGGCTGTCAGGTAAGGCCAAGGTTGGTGTTCTTGCTTTAAACACCGATATGGGTAAAGATTACTCGGCTGATTTTTCTGAAATCTATAAGAAGCTCGGAGGGCAAGTTGGCCTTATCCAAATGTTTGAAGCGAAAGACTCTGATTATAAGACCATGTTATTAAAATATAAAAATGAGGGGATAGAAAATTTGCTTTTTGTTGGTAACCGTAAAATGTCAGGGATGGTCATGAGACAAATCGTCGAACTCAAATTACCCTTCAAAGTTTATATGGCACTGGTAGTTAAAGGCGAGGAGTATCTAAGTGTCGCCGGCAAGGCGGGCGAAGGAATTATCTTTCCTAACAATAAAGTTGGTGGGAACAATTTATTAAAGAATTTCGAAACTTTGTATCAGAAAAATTATGGGGCCAAGCCAGGATTTCCTTCAATTGTTGGTTATGATGCCCTTAAGTTATTATCCTTCTGCCTATCAAATAATGGTGACAATGTCGAAAAAGTAAAATCTTGCCTCTATAAGGTTAATGGCCAAGAAGCTGGCACAATCAGGAGTGATTTATCTTTCGATCAAAATGGTGACTTAGTTAATCCCCAATTCGAATTAGAAACGGTCCAAAACGGCCAATTTGTACCGTTGGGGCAGTAATAAGTTGTAAGTATTAAGTAGTAAGTAATAAATAAATTAACAAATAAAATAACATGACTAACCAAACCAAATGGCTCGCGATCATAATTATTGTCATTATCATTATTGCCGGGGTTTGGTATTACGGGGGGAAGGGGAGCTCGGTGCCGACGAATTTGCCGGAGGTGATTAAAATCGGGGGCTCTCTTTCTTTGACCGGGCAATTGTCTGACTATGGCCAGGCGGCTCAGAGAGGGATGGATTTAGCTCTTGATCAAATAAATAAGGATGGTAAGAAAGTGGAGATTGTTTATGAGGACGAAAAATCTATACCAGAGGGAACAGTAACTGCTTTGCAAAAATTTATTTCTGTCGACCATGTCCCTGTCGTTGTTGGTTTGCAGGGGAGTAGCGGGATGTTGGCGGCTGCGCCGATTGCTAATAGCAACAAAGTTGTAATTTTAAGCACTCTCTCCTCTTCAGATGATATTACTAAAGCGGGAGATTATGTTTTTCGTATCCGCGAGACAAGCGGTGCACATGGTGTTGCGATGGCCGACTATGTCAAGAAAAATTTAAAATTAAATAAAGTGGCCCTTTATTATGCCAACGCCGCTAACGGCATCTCTTACGCCGATGCCTTCAAAAAAGAATTTCTTAAAATCGGTGGGCAGATTATTTTTGAAGATAAATACATGGAAAAGAGCAAGGATTATCGCGGGGCTTTAATTAAACTTAAGGCTACCAATCCTGAGGCTGTTTATCTTGCCGGTTTGTCACCTGACATGGCGCAGATAATGACACAAGCTAAGGAATTAAATATTAGGACCGTCTGGACGTCTTCGACCGGCGCCGAAAGTCCTAAATTGTTTGAACTTGGCAAAAGTAGCGTTGACGGTTTAATTTTTACCTCTCCAGCTTTTAATCCTGAACAGAGCACCTCGACGCGAGATTTTGTTGCCGCCTATCAAACTAAGTATAACGAATTGCCAAATTTTGGTGCGGCCAATGGCTATGATGCAGTAATGGTCGTGTACGAAGTGATCAAAAAATTCGGTTACGACGGTGAGAAAATTAAAAACGGTTTGTATACCATCCAAAATTATCCCGGCGTTGGCGGTACCTTCTCTTTCGACCAAAATGGCGACGTGACTAAACCCATCCTGTTCAAAGTCGTCCAAAACGGGCAATTTGTGCCATTGGGGCAGTAGTAGTTTATAGTTGTAAGTAATAAGTAGCCAAAATTATGCAAAATTTTACCAAATGGATCGTAATAATTATTGTTATCATCTTGATAATTGCTGGAGGTTGGTATTACGGTAAGGGAGAAGATGGAATAGCCGATGGTTCAATCAAAGTTGGTATAGTCGTACCGTTAACGGGCAAAAATGCTGAGTGGGGCCAACGAGTTCAGAAGGGAGTTGATATTGCTTTAGAACAAGTTGGCGACAAGAATGTACAGGTTATTTACGAAGATTTTGGTGATAGTCTCGAACGGGCAGCTTCAGCTGCGAATAAATTAATTACCGTCGACAAGGTACAGGTTTTATTTTGCCAGCCTTCTGATGCCTGTGGTGCCATTGCCCCAATTGCCCAAAGTAATAAAGTAGTAATTTTGGGCTTTACCAATACTCCCGGCTTCACTAAAACTGGTAAATATGTTTTCAATATGCGTGGGGATGCTTTTGATGTTGGAAAAATGTTGGGTCAATTTGCCGTAACTAAATATAAAAAGGCGGTAATCTTTTACTTAAATAATCCCACCCAAAAGGGGAGTCATGAAGGATTTGCTGGTGCTTTCCGATCTGGCGGGGGCCAAGTCGTTTTAATTGATTCTCACCTCGACAAAGATATGGACTTTAGGACGGTGCTGGCTAGGGCCAAGGCAGAACAGCCGGACATTCTCGTCTTTATGTCGCGGGTACAAAATGAAGTCGCCATGATTAAGCAAGCGAGGGAACTTGGTTTAAATCAACCTATCATCGCTGGATTAGGTATTGATACCAAAGGTTTTCTTGATGGTTCGGGGACTTTGGCTGAGGATGTGATTTATCCCGCTTCAACCTTGGTAAAAAATGTGGAGAAGCCTATTCTTAAAGAAGCGCTGATTAAATATCGGGAGAAGTACAACGAGACAATGCCGGTATGGACGGCCGAAAGTTATGATGCCATTCTTCTCTTAAACGATGCAGCCAACAAAAGGCTAACCGACAATGATCAGATCCGAGATTATTTAATTACCCCGAAGAACTTTCCCGGTTTGGCTAGTAATAACAATTTCAATTCGGATCGATTGATTATAAAAAGTTATTCTCTTTTTACCGTCAAAAACGGCCAATTTGTCCCATTAGAGCAATAGACCAATTCCAAGGATTACCCTTGGAATTGGGGGAGATGTGGTGTAATTTGGAACTGGGTTAAAGAGGGTAATTGGCTTAAATTGACCCAGACGGCTTAGACTGTTATTATTTAAACATTAAAAACTAAGTAATTTTTATGTCTAAAACACTTAAATGGGTAATTGCGATCATTGTGATTATTATTGTGATTGCGGGGGTTTGGTGCCTTGTGGTTGGCAATAGTTCGTCACTATCAACCACTGCGACATCGACCGAATCGATTAAGATCGGAGTTGTCGGAACCTTTACCGGCGTTGGCTCCTATTACGGTCAGCAGGAAACTCGCGGTTTGCAATTAGCTCAGGAAGAAATAAATAGAAGCGGAGGAGTTAATGGTCGCAAAATAGAGTTAATAACCGAAGACAGCCAGGCCGCTCCGGATAAATCGGTTTCAGCTATGCAAAAATTAATTAATGTTGACAAGGCCAAGTATGTCATTGGTGATTCTTGGGTCTCGACTACTTTTGCCATGGTGCCAGTGGCCAACGAACTCAGGGTCATTTTGATCTCACCAGTGGCGAGTTTAAAATCTCTCAGTCAAGAGGACATGTTCTTTCGCACGATGCCTAATACTGAAGTTTTAATGAATAAATTAGCTGATTATGCCTACAACAAGATGGGTTCTAAAAAGGTTGCAATCTTGAGTCAAAGAACCCCTTTTGGTGAAGAACACACTCAATACTTTAAAGTTGCTTTCGAAAAACTCGGCGGCAAAGTTGTGGCAATCGAAAACTTTGACTTAATGTCCAAAGACGTTCGATCTGAATTAACTAAAGCCAAGGAGGCAAACCCCGATACAATTCTTAATCTTCACGCTTCGGGCCCGTCGCTTGGTCTCTTAATGAAGCAGGCCAGAGAATTAGGTACCAATGTAAAATGGATTAGCTCGTTTGGCGCCGAAAGCGCTCCCTTAGTTAAAGAATATCCAAATATTACCAACGGCTTAGTCTATGTTTACACTTTTGACACTGATTCGAATAACTCTACTATTTCCAATTTTGTTAACCAATATCAGTCTAAGTTTGGAGAGTTACCAGATTTTACGGCGGCTAATTCCTACGACGCCTTGAAGCTTCTCTCGAAGGCTATAGCCACTGGTGACGATATTCTCAATGTTAAACAGCAATTACTTTCAACCACAAATTATGCTGGAGGTAGCGGTTTGATTTCTTTCGATCAAAATGGCGACGCAAACAGGAACATCATTGTCAAAGAAATTAAAGATGGTAAGTTTGTGAAAATAAGCGATTAATTAAATTTTAATTTTTCCTTAACTCAAAAAAATCGCCAATTGGCGGTTTTTTTGTTGAACGAGACTGTCCCGTTTAAAAAGCCTTTCGGAGGCCGAGCGGGCAGGATTTTCGAGCGTAGCGAGAAAAGAGCGAGGTCAAGAAGAGCAAAGAATTTCTCGCCGGGAAATTCTAATGCGAGGTTTTTAAACGGGAGCTGCCGAGCGGGTTATCCACCCATTATCCACAGTTTTGGCTAAAATGGCTGGTTGTGCGGTGGGAAGCGGTGGGTTACAATGTGTGCATTGTGGGATAAAGTGGGAATCACCAAGTAATACACCACTTGATGAAACCGACGGCATCCTAATTAAAGGTCATGCTTATTGGAGAATTTAGACACACCATCGACGATAAGAAGCGAATTTCGCTGCCCGCTTCTTTTCGTCGTGAGGTGGGGAAGAAATTGGTAATCACCAAAGGGCTTGATAGTTGTTTATTTGCTTATACTCTCGATGGGTGGAAAAAAGTTTCGATTGAACTCGATAAATTACCTATGACGCAAGGCGCGGCGCGCAGTTTTTCGCGTTTTATTTTGGGGAGCGCGTTTGAAGTTGAATTGGATTCGATGGGGCGAGTTTTAATTCCGGACCACCTAAAAGATTTTGCCGATTTGAAGAGCCGGGTGGTAATCGTTGGTTTGAATGATCGAATCGAAATTTGGGATGAGCGAAAGTGGAAGGAGAATATTGATAAGGTGGAGAAGCAGGCCGACGTGCTGGCCGAGCGTCTCTCGGAGATCGGAATGTTTTAGTTATGCACGTACCAGTTCTTTTACAACCAACAATTGAGCTACTAGATATTAAGGAGGGGGAGATTGTCGTCGATGCCACTCTGGGTTTAGCTGGTCATGCGAAAGTTATGGCAGGTAAGATTGGGAAGGAGGGAACGTTAATCGCCTTTGATGCTGACGCCAAGCTTTTAGCTAAAGCTAAAAAGAATCTCGAATTTGCCAAATGCCGTCAAATTTTTATCAATACTAATTTTCGACACATTAAATCGGCATTGGAGAAAGAGGGAATTAGGGCGGTAGATAAAGTCTTGTTTGATCTCGGTCTAAATTCTGAGCAATTCGAAAATTCAGGTCGGGGCTTCACTTTTCAAAAAGACGAACCCCTATTAATGACGCTGGCTTCAGAAATTGAAAAAGATACCTTAACGGCCAAAGAAATAGTAAATACTTGGGCCGAAGAAAGTTTGGCCGATATTATCTACGGTTATGGCGAAGAGCGATTGGCACGCCGAATTGCCAAGGCGATTATCGAAGCGCGAGAGAAAAAAGAAATTGAAACGACTTTTGATTTGGTAGAAGTGATTAGGCAAGCCGTTCCCGTTTTTTATACCAAAAAGAAGACCCATTTTGCCACCAAGACATTTCAAGCTTTACGAATTACGGTTAATGACGAAATTGGCGCCCTGCGAGAAGGGTTGACCGGCGCTTGGGAGAAATTAAGCGATGGGGGGAGAGTTGCTGTCCTCTCCTTCCATAGCTTGGAGTCGCGAACGGTCAAAGAATTTTTTAAAGATAAAGTGATGGCGGGGGAGGGGAAATTGATTAATAAAAAAGTGATCAAACCCAGTCGCGAGGAAGAATTGGCCAATCCTCGTTCACGTAGCGCTCAATTGCGGGTTGCCTCTCGACTAAGCTCGAGACAAGCTCTAAAAATATAATGTCAGAGAAAAGATTAAAACTTATTATGATCGTCTTGATTCTCGCCTTAGCGGGGGCCTACGTTTATTTTGTAAATACCTCAGTTTTTGCCGTGGCCGAGCGCCGTGATAACGAAGAAAAAATTTCTCAACTTGAAGCTGACGTTTCTCAACTCGAGGCCGATTATATGGCTCGATCAAATAATGTTACACTAGAACTGGCCAAATCATTGGGCTTTCTTGATGCGACTGGTAAGGCAGGGTTTGCGATTAAGGATCGCCCGGTTGGTTACGCCCGTAATTAAGAATGAAATCGAGCGCCTCGAGAATTAGATTTTTGTGCCTGGCCATCTTTGCGGTGGCTCTTTTATTTGTTGTTCGCTTGTTTTTTATTCAAGTGGTGCAGGCTAATTATTATGCCGACCTGGCTGATCGTCAATATCTTCGACCGAGCACGGGAGTTTTTGACCGAGGGAGCATTTTTGCCGAGAAACGTGACGGGACAGTTTTTTCGCTCGCTGGTTTGAAGACGGCTTACATTGTTGCTCTTAATCCCAAACAATTAGCCACTGACAAAGTAAATGGGGAAGAACTTTATCAGAAATTAAATCAAATTCTGCCGATCGAGCAAGAAGCTTTTATGAAGAGCTTTAATAAAGTTACTGACCCTTACGAAGAGGTGGCCACTAAAGTTGACCAAGCCACGGCCGACAAAATTAAAGCCTTAAATGTTAAGGGTCTTGATTTATATAAACAAAAATTGCGTTCGTATCCTTTAGGCTCAAAAGCTTCACATTTGGTCGGACTCTTGGGCTATCAGGGTGACACCTTGGCGGGCCGTTATGGGCTTGAACGCTCTTATGATCAAGTGCTTTCGCGTCAGGGCGAAACCACTTTTGCTAATTTTTTCGTTGAGCTTTTTTCGGGCCTGGGCAAATCGATCACCAAGAGCGAGGATAAAAGCGCGGGAGATATTACCACCACGATCGAACCGATAACGGAGGAGTTATTAGAAAAAGAATTGTTCGCGGTTAAAGAAAAATGGCAGGCCGACAGTGCCGGGGGAATTATTATTAACCCCAAAACGGGCGAAATTTTGGCCATGACCGCTTTGCCAAATTTTGATCCTAACCAAAAACAGGCGGACATTAATTCTTTAGCCAATCCGTTGGTTGAGAAGGTTTATGAAATGGGTTCGATTATGAAGCCAATTACCATGGCCTCTGGTCTTGATGCTGGGGCGGTGAATGAGAAGACGACTTATGAAGATAAGGGTTGTATCACTCTGAACAAAAAAGAAATTTGTAATTATGATGGTAAAGCTCGCGGAGTGGTGCCCATGCAGGAGATTCTTAACCAATCGCTTAATCTTGGGGCGACTTTTGTTGAACAACAATTAGGACCCGAGAAATTCCGCAATTATTTTACCGCCTTTGGCCTTGGCACCAAGACGGGGATTGACTTGCCGAGCGAGGGCTCGGGTTTGGTAAAAAATCTGCAAAGTCCGCAACCGGTGGACCTGGCCAATATCTCGTTCGGTCAGGGGATTGCGGTAACGCCGATCGAGATGACTCGCGCTCTTTGTGTTTTAGCTAATGGCGGGTATTTAATTGAACCGCATGTGGTTAAACGAATTGATTATCAAAATAAATTATCGCGAACGATTGAACCGAAAATTGGGACAACCGTAATTAAAAAAGAAACGAGCGAACGCATTACCCGCATGCTCGTGACTGTGGTTGATAAAAAATTAGCGAACGGTAAAGCGAAGATTGATAATTACTCCATCGCTGCCAAAACCGGTACGGCTCAAATTGCTAATCCGGCCACGAGCAAATATTATCCCGACCGCTATCTCCACTCCTTTTTTGGCTATTTCCCGGCCTACGAACCGCGTTTTCTCGTTTTTATGTATATTGTGTATCCTAAGGGGGTGCAATATTCGTCCGAAACTTTAACCGAGCCCTTTATCAATATTTCGCGATCTTTGCTAAACTATTATCAAGTCCCACCAGATAGATGATTAAGTCATTTTTCAAAAATATTATTGCCACCATTCTTCAGCTTGAGGCGCGTTTGGTATTAAAAAAATATCATCCCAAGATTATTGGGGTAACGGGCAGTGTGGGCAAAACTTCGACCAAGGACGCGCTAGTTTCGATTTTAGGTAAAAATTTGTCGGTGCGAGGGAGTGAAAAAAGTTATAATTCGAGCGATTTTGGCGTGGCCCTGACCGTGCTTGGTTGTCACTCGGCTTGGAATGATCTTTTTGGTTGGCTCGAAATTATGATTTATGGCGTGGTGCTATTGTGTAAAAAACAAAAATATCCCGACTGGTTGGTTTTGGAGATTGGCCTCGAACACCCGGGCGAAATTAAGAGTATTTTAAAATGGGTCAAAATTGATTTGGCCGTGATTACTTTATTGCCTGAGATTCCGGTGCATATCGAATTTTTCAAATCTAAAGACGAAGTGCTAAATGAAAAAATGCTTTTGGCCAAGGCCGTACCGATTGGCGGGCATATTTTTCTCAATGCTGATGACCCCAACTCGCTTAAATTTATTCCTGACCTAGCGGGAGAGACAAGCACCCTCGGTTTTTCGGACAAGGCTGATTATCGAGCCATTAATCCAGCTATTTTTAATAATGATTTGGGTCCGGCCGGTTTGAGTTTTGACCTCGGGCATAATGAGAAAAATTTGAATGTCAAAATTAACGGTGTGGTGGGGGAGCATCAAATTTACCCGGTGCTCACGGCTCTTGCGGTGGGTGATAAATTAAGTTTAAAGATGATTGAGATGATCGAAACTCTTGGCCAGTACCAACCACCGGCCGGACGCTTGCGTTTGATTGAGGGGACTAAAGGAACAATGATTCTTGACGATACTTATAACGCTTCACCGGTGGCCATGTCGGCTGGGCTCAAAACTTTGGAGAGCTTTGTCGTGGCCGGCCGAAAGATTGCCGTTTTGGGCGACATGCTCCAATTAGGTAAATATACCGTCGAGGCCCATAAAGCGATCGGCTATCAAGTCTCATTGTTTTGCGATTTGGTGGTAACGGTTGGTTTGCGGGCTAAATTTATTGATGAAGCTTTGCGGGAGAAAAAATTTGGCGAACGTAAAATGAAGCATTTTGATGACTCGCTTCAGGCTGGCCAATATCTCGAAAAAATTATAAAAAAAGGCGATGTGATTTTTATTAAAGGCTCACAAGGGATGCGGATGGAAAAAGCGGTAGAAGAAATAATGGCCCACCCCGAAGGCAAAGCCAAACTCTTGGTGCGACAAGATAAAGAGTGGCAGGAGAGATAAAAATAATAAATTAAAAACAAAACTGCCCCCGAACTGCTAGGGAGCAGTTCGGGGGCTACGGAAGGGGCAGGATGGTCTACTGAAACGATTCGGGATTCAATAATTGGAGGCTTGCCCGAAAGAAGAAATGTTTTCGATCGTCGTCCAAGAATTGAAAGAACTCAATCTGGTTTTCTGGTTCTTTTTCGAAGAAGACGTCCTCTCGCGAAAAATAAATCCGCTCAAGCTCTCCACGATTAACCTTGGGGTTAATGATGAACATCTTTCCCAAAACGATGGTCGACCCCGCGTCCCATACGAAGTCATCGGTGTGGGTGGTTAGCCCAT
>Ga0265297_10007510_pt1 | contig 15059 bp, 15 predicted proteins | sample Munlanlwell13791_FD_192502 | JGI IMG/M metagenome (GOLD analysis project Ga0265297, IMG submission 192502) | Leachate microbial communities from a municipal landfill in Southern Ontario, Canada - Leachate well 137-91 | ecosystem: Engineered > Solid waste > Landfill > Unclassified | place... | reverse complement strand
ATATTTGAGGTAATTACTTTTAGAGAATAAGAGCCTTGCCACGATGGTGTTGTTCCTGTTGGCTCTGCAGATATAACTGAGCTGCTTGTCAAAAATCCCGTCGTTGTTCCGGTCTCGCATCCGTTACTTTGATTTAACGTTAAAATGTTTCCGGCCGAAAAGGAACCGCTACTATTAGAATAATTATAATAAGTACCATCGGATAAAAGTGCGCGAACACTAAAAGTTGTTCCGTCTGAATAGTATTTATAGTATGTTGTCCCGTTCGGATCGGCCGGGATTGAACCCATATAATCCGGAACGATCGCCGCCGGAAATCCGGTGCAACCGGTTCCGTCTTGTTTTAAATCGCACAAAGTAGTGTTTACTGGAGCGCCGCCGTTAAATGTTTGGTAAGCCATCAAGGCTTTGGCTAATCCGGAAATTGCGGTTTTTCTTTTTGCATCGGTTGCTGAATTAGTGGCTCCGCTCATTGTGACGATAATTAAACCCGAGAGAATGCCAACAATCGCTATAACAACCAATAGCTCTATTAAAGTGAATGCCCTAAGAGATTTTTTAGCCATAGAGATTATTTGAGGACGACTTCGAAGTTTTCCGGATTCAGTTCTATTGTGTCGCCGGGCTTGATCGCGTCTCCGAGCAATGCCTTTGCCACGGAATTCTCAACATTGTCCTGGATCACCCTTCGCATTTGTCTCGCGCCAAAGACCGGGTCGTAACCCAATTCAACGATCTTTCTTTTCAACTCTTCCGTTATGATGAATTCTATTTTTTTCACAGCCAACGCGTCTTTCAGTTTTTGTAATTGTATTTGCGATACCTTCATCAAGTCTTCCTGAGTTAATGATTTGAAAACCACCACCCCGTCAAAACGATTGATAAATTCCGGACGGAACATATTGTTCGTGAAGATATAGTCGAGCAATTCTTTTTTGGTTTCTTCAATGGGTTTATTGATCTTAAACGCGTCCAAGATCACTTGATATCCTGCGTTTGAGGTGGCGATAATAATGGTATTTGAAAAATTAACCTTTTGCCCCAGATTGTCGCTGATGTGGCCCTCATCCAAAACTTGCAAGAACAAATTAAGAATGTTCGGGTGGGCTTTTTCGATCTCGTCCAATAAGACAAGTGAAAACGGATTGTCTCTCACTTGCGTGGTCAATATCCCGTTTTGATTATCAGATCCGAGCAGTCGCGGAATATCGTCGGTTCTTTGGAATTCGGACATATCCAATCGGATCATTCTGTCTTCCGAACCGAAATACGCTTCCGCCAACGCTTTCGCTGTTTCGGTCTTGCCCACACCGGTAGGCCCTAAGAATAGAAACGCGCCCATCGGTCCTTTTCTGGTTTGCACTCCGGCTCGCGCTCGGCGCATCGCGGAAGAAATTTCCACAATTGCTTCGTTTTGGCTGATCACCCGTTTGTGTAAAAATTCTTCCAGGTTTAAAAGAATGTCTTTTTCCATGTCTTTCACTTTTCCCAAAGGGATCTGTACGCGTTCGGACAAAATTTGATCAACGTGCTCCGGTAAGATAAGTGGTGTGTCCGCCAACTTGCCGCCATAACTGAAACTGTCTTGCAAGAGCATGATCGCTTTTTGCGGGAACGGGCTCGAGATATATTTTTCGGAAAGATTGATAATTTCCTTTAACGCGGCGTAAGTGATGAATTTTTGATGCTCGTGTTCCAGAGGAAATACCCTATTCTCCAAAATAAGCATTGTTTCCTCTTTTGACAGTTCGGGAACCTCGATCTTTTGGAAATAATTCAATATAGCCGGCTTTGCTTCTATATATTGGTGTAAGCCCTTGTAATCAGTGATCCCGATGATTTGCATACGCATATCGTTCAGGTATGGCAAAATTATCCCGGAAATATCGATCACGCCGGCCTTTCTCTTGGCTCCGAGGAAATCGTGCAGGTCGTTTATGATCAGTACCACGTTGCCGGCCATTTGAGCTTCGCGAAAACATCTTTCAATTATTCCTTCGGTCTTTTCAAAAGAAGAAACATTAGCGGATAAAGAAACGATATCCAATTGGAGGAATCTTTTATTGTTGATCGCCGGATAAGATCTGTTGCTCAGGCTTTTTTTGATTATTGCGTGGATTATGTTTTTTCTGCCCGATCCGATCTCTCCCACGATGAGCGCGTTTCGGCTGCCTTTTCTTGATAAAACCTCTTCCGTAACACTGACTTCATTGTCGTGACCGATTATTTCTTCATAACCTCTTTGCCCGACGATATGGCTCCAATCGATTGAAAATTGATCCAATGTTATTGTGTAGCCGTAAGCCCAATCGTTGCCGATGGACCCTGACTTTATGAGGTTCTCATAATCCCAGAATCTCTTTGCTTGCCGCATTTTTTTATTCGTCGATTCGATCCACCAGGATATGTTTTCCGTGTCTTCTCGGCCGAGCTCCAGATCAGTCAATATTTTTTTGAGCAATGGCTCAGTTTCGGACAGGGCGGAGATGATGTCCCCCTCTTTTATTCGCGTTCCGTTCCGTTTCGCGGCCGACTTGGCAGCTTCCGTTATCATCGCTTCAAAATCTTTGGAATCGTCGGGTGATCCTTTGTTCGCCAATATATCCGCGAGGTCGGATTTGATCGCGTTAACGTCGAGCGAAAGCCTTGAAAACAGAAAGTTTATCTTTGGATTTTTTTCGTCCAAAAAAGAATAAAGAATTTGGGAGGACGTCGGGAAAGCAAGGCCGGATTTTTTCGATAGCTTGATCGCGTTCGACATATATTTCGCGGAATTGAAATTGAAGAATTCCGCGAGATTGTATGCCTCGATCTCCAGCGCTTTTTCCAAGGGAATTTTCGGATTCCGGTCCTTCAGGTCGTCTTCAAAAAAGATATTAAAGACGGAAAACATCAGAAACAGCGAAAGAATAATAATCGAAATATTTATCAAGCGCGGCAAAGCATCCGATCCCGAGAAAAAAGCGAGTAAGAGTAAGATCGCGAAAAGAATAAGAACAATCAAAAGCAATTTTTTCAGGTTTCGAAAAAACTTGAAAGTTTTTTCCAATTGCATCGTTTCGTTTAAGTAGGTTCGTTTGAGATCAAACATATTTTTAAAAAAGATTACTTAAGGCGTAAATGATCCCCGCGGCGATCGCGAAAGGCAGTAAAAGCCAAGCCGCGAAGATGATGATTCCGATAACCAAGGTGATTGATTCAAAAATTAAAAAGAAAGCGAGCAAGATCAGTCTCATAATGAATCCGATGACCCGCGAAATTATGTTTCCGAAAAGGGCCTCAAAATAGATCTTAAAATCAAAACCGCGTCCGTAATCACTGACCTCTTTTTTCCAGGGTGAAAAAAGTGAACCCAAAAGAACGTTCGCGGAAAAAAAATAAACTCCGAAAGCGAGGAAATTTCTTAAACCGATAAGGATCTCTTTCGGTTTTTTTATGAATTGCCAATTAAGGTATTTAAGAGAGGTTGATATCATAAGAGGATCTTATTCCTTTTCGATCTTTACTTTTTTAACCAATAGCTTGTATGCTCCCTCGAGAAAATCTCCCCCCGCGTAGCCGATGATAAACGCGAGCGCCGGTGAAATATAACTCACGCCGCCAAGCGTAATCACCGACTCCTTGATCGCGACAGCGGTCAGTAAGCCGACTATGCCCGAGACAAAAGCAACGAGAAAAAAATACAAAGGACTGAACGATGATCGGGTGCTATAGCCCGTCCACGATTTTAAAAATCCCATAAGTCCCCTTACCACTCCGCCGCCAAAACCGGCGATAAGAGTATAGATAAAAGTCATCATTTTGGTGTTGATTTATAATATATTTACATTATAATATTTTAAATAAAATGTGTCTATACGTCGGAACGAAAATAGCGCTTGACAATAATTTTTCTATTACTATAATGATATCATAATTGTAATGAAAAAGGTCGAAATCTTTAAATGTTTTTTTAAAGAGCAACCTCCCTTCTTTGTCAACAGAGAAAAATTTTTCAAGGGAAGGGTAAATATTAAAAAATCAATTTAATTAAAAATTTTAAATTATGGCTCACGAAGAAATTTTAAATTTTGAAGAAGAGGAATTGGAAAATGATTTTTCAACGGGAGAAGAAGAGTTCGGTGAGTTTGAAGAAGACGACTCTTTCGCCGATGACGATGATTTGGATGATGATGACGATGATTTGGATGACGATGACGATGACGAAGAGGACGACGACGATGATGATTTTGACGAAAACGAAGAATAATTTTATTTGAACCTAACCCTGCGTTTTAAAGCAGGGTTAGGTTCCCTTATCCCCTCTTTTTTGAAATATTAGTACATTAAATTTAATTCTATGGAAGAAACAAAAAAAACGAATGGATCCGCAAAAATGTCACAGTGTGATCTTTTCCGAGCGACAACCGTCATATTTTTTATAATAGCCGTGGCTTTGGGGGTATATGCTTATTTACAGCAAAAAACTCCGTTAACTCCCGATGCCGCCGCCAATAAAGCCATCGCGTATATAAACGAATATTTTGATACCACAAAATCAACGACACTTGCCAGTGTTGATTCGAAAAAGTTGATTTTTTATAAATTTGAAGCGAACTTCAATGGCCAAAAGGTGCCTTCCTATATATCCGCCGACGGCACTATGCTTTTCGGCTCAAATCCGCTTGATACCACAAAGGATCCGAATACCGGAGGAGCATCAACCGCGGGCCTACCGGAAATGCAAAAGAGAGAAAGTGTTGACCGCGAAGCTTCTTTTAAAGAGATAACCGGTCTTGATGTTTGCAAGGAAGGCGACAAGCCGATAATCTATTTCTTCGGCTCTGAAACTTGTCCGCACTGCCAGTGGGAAAAACCGATTATAGAGAGCGTCGCGGCATCATTTGGAGACGCTATTTCTTTTCACGAAAATATTGATAGCGCCAACGACCAAGAGCTTTTTGCCCAATATAGTGACGGTAGCGTGCCCGCAATAGTATTGGGATGCAAATTTTACCGCCTTGGATCGGGAGAATCCATCGGGGCCGATGCCGAAAAGGCCGCGTTAACGAAATTGATCTGCGAACTTACCGGAAACCAGCCTGCAAGCGTTTGCCAATAATTATTTTTAAAAACACCTCCAAACGGGAGGTGTTTTTTTGTGGATAATTTTATTGACTATCCGACTTAAATTGTATATAAATATAAACGTATTTAAAAAGCTCTTTATATTGGGCAAACTAACGGAGAATAAATGATTACCATTTAGCTAGGGCCGGTGTGCTAATCCGCGCATCGGCTAATCCCGGAAGCGTCCAGGGGCGCGCGGCTTGCGCGTCGGGCGCGACAAAAAAGGATTGCCGAGGAATTCGGTCGATCCTGTAACGTGGTAGAAGTAATTGCGCGAAAATGAATCATCATTCGCCCCAAAACAAAAAAATTCCGAATCGTCTCCGCGCAACGCATCAAGGCGGAACCATCCGGAATGGAGCACCTTTTCGCGTTGGTCTCCAAACGCAATGGTCTAGCAGGTCTTCGATAAACCTCAGGGACTTTAAAATTCTTGGGTCTCAGGGAATTTGTCGCCAATCTAGGCGTGAAAATTCGGCCTGAAAGAATGACTTTGACCGTGTGAGGGCATTACTCTCGCTCTATCAATATCTTCGCCCCCAAAAAGCAAGCGAGGGAATCTCCCCTCACAGCCCTATTCGCCTAACTATGTTAGGTGTTTTTTTATAAACAAAAACTCCGTTTCCGATAACGAATATAGGAAACGGAGCCGTTTGTTTTAATTTTACAATTACTTCAACTCCACTGTGGCGCCTGCTTCCGTGAATTTCTTTTTCAATTCTTCAGCCTCTTCTTTTTTGACACCCTCTTTGATCGTCTGAGGAGCGGTCGCGATCGCGTCAACCAAGTCTTTGGCCTCTTTCAGGCCCTGTTGAGTTACATCTCGGACAACCTTGATCACTTCGATCTTTTTGTCGCCAGCTGAAGTTAAAATTACATTAAAAGCGCTTTTTTCTTCCGCGGCTTCACCACCAGCGGCCGCGGGCGCGGCTCCGGCGGCGGCAGCCACCATCTGAGGAGCGGCGGACACGCCAAACTTTTTCTCCAAAACTTTTACCAATTCGGACAAGTCCAAAACTGACATTTTTTCTATTTCCCCGACTATTTTCTCAAACTTCGCGGGAACTTCCACTTTTTCCATTTCTTCTGCCATATTTTTGTTTTTGTCTCGTCGAAGCTTTAGCGAAAGCGATGAGCCTCGTTAAAACCCGGCGGTACAAATTTATTTATTTTTATTTATTATTTTTTTCGTTGATAGCCGATAGCGCGCAAACAAGATTCCTCAAATTTCCGTGTAGTACGCTCACAAAACTGGAAACGGGCGCGTTTATCGTTCCGACCAATTGTCCCAGCAATTGTTGGCGGCCCGGAAGTTGCGCCAGGCTGACGATCTGTTCCGCTCCGTAAAATTTACTCGCGAGATATCCTCCCAATATTTTCGCCTTTTTGTTGATTTTGGAAAATTGATAAACGATCTTGCTCGGAGCTATTTCATCTTCATACCCCAGGGCCAAAGCGATTTCGCCGGGAATATCCTGCGGATCCAATTCGATATTCTTGTTTTTGAGAGCGATCTTTAAAAGTGTTTTTTTGGCCACCTTGAGTTCGCTACCCTGGTCTTTCAATTGGTTTCGGAGATCAGCCATATCCTTCACCTTCACTCCGGTAAAATCCATAAAAACCATGGCTTTTTGCTTGGCGATCTTTGTTTCCAGATCACTGACGATGTTTTGTTTCTTTTCTTTTGTTAAAGCCATATTAATAAAAAATCCGTGGTTTGCCACAGAACGACCAAAAGGAAAAATAATAGAATTATTTCATCCTCGGCAGGACTTATCTTTGTGCCCGCTTTCTGTGGATTATTTATGTTTTGAGTATAGCCGATTTTTTGGTTTTGTCAATCGGATGAATAATAAATGTCTTTAACAAATAAAAACGCTATCTCATTACAAGATAGGTTTAGGTTTTAAAATTTTTATAGTTTTGAGGTGGTACGCGCAGGATAAAGCAGGCGCCGTGGCCGGGCTTGCCATTTTCTTGAATTTTTATGCCCTTCATTAATAGGATGCCTCTGGCAAAGAATAATCCGAGTCCGGTATTTTCGCCGACCCCCTTGTCAAAGATCCTTTCTTTGATCATCTGGTCAATCCCGCGACCGTTATCTTTCACGAAAATTAGTAGGTCGTTTGTGGACTGATCGACTTCGGCGCTTACCGTCATCCGCGTTGCTTTGCCGCGATTTATCGCGTTGTCTACGAGGACGTAGAAAACACGGTCAAGGATCGGTCCGATGGCAATCTCGGGTTTTCGCGGAAGATTGATCTCTATTTCAATGCTCTTGAATTTGATCGCCACGCTTTGGAACGATTCGGCGACCGGTTGCCATTTTACGCTTTCATCCGTGATAGAGCTCACTTTACAGTTAAGGATCTTTCTCAATCTGCTGAGCGCGTTCGCCGCCTTTTTCACCAATTCTTTGTCGACGTCAGAGTTTCCCTCAATGAGTATTAAACAGCTCTCAATTACCGTCAGGGCATTACTTGCGTCGTGGTCATTAAGTCGTTGCAACAACTCGGAGAGTTGTAATTTCTCGGCGTCAGTTAAGTCGCCAGTTTCGTTTGTGTCCGGGGTCATTAAGAACCTCTTTTTAAATTTACGTAGTAATATAATAAACCATTTTTGTTAATATGTCAACAGTTTAAATAAAAATCCCCACTTGCAGTTAAAAGAGATTTTTGTTGTGTCCTCGCGCTGTCCTTTTATTTCTTGGGATCTTTGCGTAATGTTTTGTATAAGATCAGCGCGGAAGCCACAAAGATCGTGAAATAAAAAAGAATGAAATATATTTCGATTTGCGCGTAGGATGGTCCAAGCGTTTTTGCGATCGAAAAAAGGGAGGACAAGCTCAAGATAAAATTAAAGAGAGATCCGATGAAAAAAGCTATGGCGCCATATCTTTTCATTCTCGACCAAAAGGTCGGTTTTGAATTTTGGGATCTGTCTTCCTCGGGATTGCTTGCCGGAGTAAGATTAAAACTCAGAGCGATCTCGGTCGCTATGGGAAAACACTTCAAAGGCACGAAAATCGTGTAAGCGCTCCATTGCGCTCCGCCCAAAGCATCAGTACCCAAACTCGTTCCGGCCAGGTTGGTTTTTACGGGTATTTTTTGCTTTTCGAATTCTTGTTTCAAAACATTGTAGTCCAAATACCCGTATGTTCCGAAATTAACAAAGTCGTTGGGATTTTTTTCCATAAATTTTTATTCGCAAGTAAAATTGGTTTTGTCGCAACGTTTTCCTTCTTTATAATATCCCGTACTTTCAATACAATAATATTTCTTTTGGAATATGCCCAATACCCCGCCCCGGCTGATCAGGTCTTTTTCCGCGCACCATTTTTCTCCGGAAATTGTGATTGCCATCGGTTTGCCGCCCTGTTTGTTTATTTCAGCTGCCAGATACGCTTTCCTTTCCACGGGCAAGAGTTCGCTATACAGGTTCATCGCGCGTTTGATATATTCGTCCTTTTGTTTCGCCTGCGCCTCGTATTGCATAGCTATCACGAATACATAGTAGGCCACAATTAAAACAGTTGTTATCGCTATGGATATCTTCGTTAAAATTGTGAATAATTTTTCAAATTTTTTGTCTGTTCCGATGATGTCGCTCGTGAGCAATGCCGCGGGCAAGATCATAGCGAACAGGCCCAAGTATGATAAATGCCAAACACCGATAGCAATGATCGTGGAAAAAATATTAAAAATTATAAAAGAAATAATCAGTTCAACTTTCGGTTTTTTTATGATCTTCAAAAATAAAAAAATCTCCAATCCGAAAAGAATAAGAGCTATAAGAACAACGTATAATAATCCCGAAACAGCGTTAATTACAGCGGGAATGAAGATGATCCAGAGAAAAATAAGTTTAGGCAGGTTTATTTTGAGCGACGTTAATGCAGATTCTTTTTTTGATTTTGATAATTTTTCGTAAAATAATATTTTTTCAATCGTCGCGATGAAGACATAAAACATTATCGGCGCGACGAAACAGTTCAACAAAACCAAAGAAACCGGCTGCCAATTTAGAGCCGCGGCAACGATTAAAAAGATAAAGATTAAAAGCAGGGCGTAGCCGATTTTTTTATTCATTTTTTTGCGTTTGTTTTGTCTGAAGAATATTATAGCATTTTTCTTTTTCAAATGCCAAAATTTTTTGTACAATAAAACGCTCATCGGATATATGATGGGCGTTATGCGTAGATAAGAGGAGGTGATCAAGAGATATGGAGGATTATCGTCCCTGTCACAGACTTTGGGATCAGTCCTCGCTGCTCTCTTAAGCGTGACACGCTTGTTGGCGGTCATAAATGGAACGTTAAGGGGAGAAGAGTTTGCTGTGTGGTCTTCATACCCCTTTGTGTCGCTTACGCGACCACTATACTTTTTTTACCGGTACCACCGGCAATAGTCAACCCGACATTTTATCGGAGTGGTCCGGGCGAATCTTCGAATTCCCCGGATATTTTTCAGCAGCAATATGGAATCGAGGTGTGAAACGGAGCAAACTGCCACAGACGGAAGCTTTGTAGCTTGCGTCGACTCGGCAACACGCCTGCAACATCGTGGCGGAATTGTTCGGCCACATTTTTTCGGGCTAGGCGGTGAAACACGCTCAAGCGTTACCTCGAACTCGGAATCGGTCCTGTGTCAGATCGTATATGCGGTCACGTCGTGTGGGAACAACTGCATTTTTTCCAAACATCCACACGTCCGGTCCGCAATCCTTTGTGCATTGAGCATAGCTCTACTTTCTCCTACCGCTTTTGTCGCGCGGCAGCGACCTGAAGTAGCAGGTCTGGATCCGACGAATCCGGTCGGAAAGCGTTACTGTGTTGCCAGATTTCAGGGTAATTTCCTTAGGCACTGGCAGCCTACTTTAAGGGCACATCGCAATGCCATTAAAGTAAGCCACCAAAACCTCTCTTATCTATTATATTTAAGTATATTAAGTTCTGAGTAATATTATAAATATTTATCTAAATTTGTCAATAGGAGAATTGTGGATAACTTTTGCGGGATAGCCAGGTGTCTATACATAAGCCTTCGAGCCTTATTATAAATTGCTTATCCTGTTAATTATTATATCAAAATTTTCTTCGTATATTTCCGGTTGGTTTTCTTTCATATCCCGCAACCCTCGTAAAAATATTTCAAGCACATCTTTCAACTCCGGACTTGCTTCAGACAGGATTGCATCGTCGCCCCGGGAAAACATATCTTCTATTTTTTGTTTTTGGGTTCGGGCTTCATCGATTATTGCCTTTCTTTGTTCTCGGGGCAGGTTTTTCATATAATCCTGAAAAGGTTGTTCAAAATCCATTAAACTGAATATTCTTTCTTCTTCTCGTTTCATTTCCTCGGTCTCTTCCATATTTGCTACATTGGGGAATAATGATTTTTGAACTGCCTTAAAATCTATTTTTTGGAAATTATCTTTGTATTTTTCCAGATATGCTTGCGCTTCTCTTTTTTCCATTCGTTCGTCCGGGACGCGAGGATCTTTGGCTTCGCTCTCCAATGTCGCGAGGTTGCCGATTATGGGGCCGACAATTTCCGAATTATCAAATATGGGTATAAGCCTATAAGCGATGTTCGGGTTGTTTATTTTCAACACCTTAATATTGTCAACAAATGTTTCTTCCGGTTCGATCTTATTCATACTTCTTTTACCGTTGCGAAAATCAACATACCACCAATCATCGTTTGATAATCGAGCGATATTCACGGCGTGTCCGTAAGGTGATCCGAAATACGATCTTATGCCACCTCTATTAAGTTGGCTTATTCCCAATAGCGTCGCGCCGACACAGTTGAATTCTTGCGTTTCCTTCATTCTTTTCGGCCAAGAATCCCATCTTGTACTTTTCGATTTTTTGAAATTTTTTGTAATCTCGTCGATCTTCATATGTTCTCTTTTTATGTATTCAAGCTCCAGCGCCGATCTTTCTTCTTTGTCTTCGGTTTTTCGGATTAATTCGATCAAATCTTGGTCCGGCTCCAATCCCCACTCAGCAATGAGATCGTCAATATTGTCTATCACTTCCCTGTAAAGTTCTTTCTTGAATTCCTCCGGACCTAATTCGCCGATATTTTCGGGCATCGAGTGGTTTTCGACGATCATTTCCACCAAAGCTCGTCTCGCGGCCTCTTCCTTTTCAATATCAAATTCGCGTACCTCTTCGTTATCGCTCGCGATCTCGTCAGTGGTCTTGTCAGAAAGATCCGGAGAGCCGTCTTCTAGAAGTTCGTTTTCGTTGTTTTCTATTTCTTCCGAATGATAATTAAGCTTTTCCATATACAATAATTGTATAATTTTTAGACCTGTTTGTAAAACAAAAAAAATCCTTTGAATGATTCAAAGGATATAAAAAATGAGTTGTTTTTAGCACACTGCCGCTCTCGCGCGAATATCCGCGAGTTTTTGGTCGACTAAGAGTTCGCCGTCGCGGAAGACCGGAACGAGGAAGTCTTTGCCTTCGCAGTTGACAGAGTTTTTTTGCACGGTCTTGAAGACGAGCTTGCCGTTCTCTTCCTCCTGGATGAGCATCAGTTGTCCCCTCTTGCTCTTTTTGGTCGGGTCGGTCACCGGATCCTTGAAGACGTCCCGGGGTTCGCCATCGACGATCGCGAAGCAGGCCTTTAATGCCATCCGCTGCATATCGCGGGTGCATTCGATGAGTCCGTTGCCGCACCCGAAGTTTACGCAGTCGAGTGACCAGCCGCTCTCGAGGATTGCGTCGATTATGCCGGCGATATTGTGCCGGTTGATGCCATCACCCCAGATCAGGCGCACTTTGTCGTTGATGACTTTGTAACCTTTTTCATTGACGTAAAACCCGAATTTTTTACCGATGATCTCGAGCAGCTCGGGAATCAGAGTCTTCATATCTCCCGAGTCGGGCCGGATCACGAGTACGCCGTTTCTGGCGAGCACCCTGTCTCGGAGTACCCCGCCCCAGATATGCTCAACAGCATATCTGATGTCGTACGAGTCTGAAACAGCGGCAAAAAGTCCGTCCGGAAACTGGTCGAGTGCGTAGCGATACGCCTCGAGTTCTTTTTTCTTCATCCAGGCATTGACAACCGAATGTTCAAGCGCGTTTATGCTGTTGGCCGCCATTCGGAGGTGGTAGCATCGCCTGATGAGCTCGATCGCCGGGTAGGTGTCCGTGCCTTTAAAGATAACCAGATGTCCGGCACAACCGATGGCCGCCGACTCCACTGAGGTCGCGGCGCGGAAGCTGAAACCATGAAGTTTAAAGGCGAAATTTTCCGGGGTTGCGGTACCCGATCTTACGAGTGCCTCCCAAATAATTTTGCCCATTTCCCTGCTGATTGTCGCGGTATCCGACGGATGCCAGACTTGTACCAGCAGAGGTTCGATATAGTTCGTAATCCACGCGCATGCAGGGTCTGTGCTTTCGACAGTAAAGAGCACGTTGCCTTCGGGCACCACTGTGCCTTCGGGAACCGCCTTGATCTCAATCGGTAGCCTTCCCTTGTGCTTTTTGAGAATGTGTTCCCAGCCTTTACGGTTGAAGACTGTCGGGTCGTTGAAGTGTTCGGTCCATTCTTTTTCGGCATCATCAATCCATTTCTTTGTGACAACTTTGCCCGCCAGATATTTTTTTAGAATATACTGGAGGCCAAAGAAGACAATTTCTTTGTATTCGCCGCCCTCTCGCGCCTCAAAATAGGAACAGAGGTGGGTCATATGCGGCGGATACACTTTCCAGTGGCACACTTTGTACGAATCCGTAAGGGTGATGATGTTTTGGAACAGTTGCCACATCTCCCTTCTGTATTCCTGTCCTGAGGTCGTTTTAAACAACTCCTGTGTTTTTAATGAGCAATTGCACTGCCTAAATCAAGCAGGCCTCGGTCCTTACGGAGCCGAGGTCTTTAGTCTTTTTTAGTAAGGCCAAAAATCTCAGCTCCGAAAGATGTCAAATGTTTGCGTTGATCCGACTGAAAATTTATACAGATCGGCGGGTCTGTTCGCGACTCCCGTCTGTTTCGCTCCGGCGGTTTTCAAAAATCCGAACGATAACATTTTTTTTCTAAAATTGCGTTTGTCAAATTTTTTGTTTAAAACAACTTCGTAAGCGGTTTGCAAATCGCTTAACGTGAATTCCTTGGGTAATAACCCCTTGATAATGGTCGTGTATCCGACCTTGGCTTTTAATCGCTCCAATGCTTTTTTAATGATTCCTTTATGATCGTAAGCCAGCTTTGGCAATTTTTTAACATCCTTCCAGTAAACCTTCGCGGAGCTACTCGTTTCCACTGTGGTAGTTAGTCCAAAATACGCGACCGACACCACTCGTCCTCTCGGGTCGCGATCGACGGAGCTAAAAGTGTAAAGTTGCTCAATATCAATGTTTTTAATTCCCGCTTTGTTTTTCATATGCCCGTAAACGGAATCTTCCGCGGTTTCTTCGGGTAATATCAATCCTCCGGGTACGCCGTAAATATTTTTGTAATAAGGAGGGATGTTTATTTCGATCAGTAGGACATTGAGAATGTTTTCACGTATGCTGAAAATAACGACATCGGTCGCGAGAATCGCGAACTTCAAATTTTTTCTATTCTGTTTTTTGTTGGTAAGTTTCATACTTAGTGTAAGTATATACACTAAGTATTATTTGTCAAGCGTGATTTATCCACACCCGCTGATTTTTCATTTCGCGAGCCGTTTTTTTTCTTCAATTAAAAAACAAACTCACTATTTTCGATAGTGAGATTTTTTAAAAAAGAATAAATGAGTGGGTTAGAGCGCCCGGTCTCCGAATTCGACAAAAATGGTTTTCTTGTCGGATTTTCGAAATACAAGAATGTCCCTTGAGTCCGGTTTCATTATCATCTTTCCGTCAATGACCAAACGAGCTTGGTTTTTTCCGAAACCGGCGACCAGGAATCTTGTGGTTTCGTTCAGGGGGACGATCTTTGACCATGGGTCCGAAGTTGAGCAAATAACCTTTATGCCCATTTCGTTCTTTTTGAGGGCCGCCGATCCACCGGCTGAATTATAATACGCGGTCGCGCCCGTTGGAGTTGAAAACAATATACCGTCTCCGCAGAGCGGTATTTTGTTTTTTTCGTGGAAGATCGGGGCTTCTTGAAGAGTGAATCTCAGGGCTTTGACCCCCACTCTGTCGACGAATGCTTCGTTCAGGGCGTCTCCCAGGATTGTGCTTTCTTCGCCCCTTTTAAGCGACACCATTATCCTTGACCTTTCGACGAGAATGCAATTTTCACGGTTTAAGAAATCTTCGAGGCGATCGTAGACATCCTCCGGTTCCACATTCGCGAGAAATCCTCTGGTTCCCAAGTTGACCCTGATTATGGGAATAGGCCTTTTCTCCTCGGCTATTCTATTAGCCGTATGAAGAATGGTTCCGTCGCCTCCGAAGATGACCGCGAAATCAATGCCATCTGTTTTGTTGATGACAGCTTTTATTCCTTTGTTCTTCAGCCATTCCTTAACCTCGTAGACGAGCTTTCTCGCTCGAAGGTCTTTATAATAGAAGAGTCCGAATTTTTCCATTTTTTCTCCTATAACAATGAACAGTTGTGGTAAAATGATATAATATTAAAAATATTTGTCAATAGCAGTGAAAATAATAAGTATTAAAAATACGGCGGACATAATCCGCCGTATTTGTATTTAAGGATAGAAATTTTAATTATTTCGCGCCGGCGTTTCTTAATATCTGAATTACCTCGGTGTTTCTATTGCTGATCGCGCGCGACAATGCCGTCTTACCTTGATAGTTTTTCGCGTTCACATCTGCCCTGGCCTTGATCAGATCTTTAACGATTTGAGCGTTTCCTTCGGTGGCCGCGTAGATCAATGCCGTATTTCCCTCGTTGTAATCTTTGATACCGGTGGCGGCCTTGGCCTTGATCAATTCCTTAACGATCTCATCGTTTCCATTCAGGGACGCGAAC
>Ga0265297_10007508_pt1 | contig 15064 bp, 16 predicted proteins | sample Munlanlwell13791_FD_192502 | JGI IMG/M metagenome (GOLD analysis project Ga0265297, IMG submission 192502) | Leachate microbial communities from a municipal landfill in Southern Ontario, Canada - Leachate well 137-91 | ecosystem: Engineered > Solid waste > Landfill > Unclassified | place... | reverse complement strand
GCGCCTGTGTCTTGAGTTCCTTTTGGACTGCGGCGAGCGCCGCCCATACCGCTTGAGTTTCAGACATTCTTGACCGCCTTTCCGTTTTCGCAGCGATACGCCACGTTCGGTTCGATCCCATCCTCGCCGACGTAGAATACGGCGAGGCGGTACCGATTGCCATCCCACCAACGGATGTTGAGAATGCCGCCGTCGCCCGCCGTGGCCGTGCCGTTGTGGCCCGCCGTGGCCGTGCCTCTGTAGCCCGCCGTGGCCGTGCCGTTGTGGCCCGCCGTGGCCGTGCCTCTGTAGCCCGCCGTGGCCGTGCCGTAGTCGCCCGCCGTGGCCGTGCCGTTGTGGCCCGCCGTGGCCGTGCCTCCCACGACGGCCCCTTGGCATCCGTGTTCGTACAGGAAGTTCGTTGCGGACAGCCGATCTCCGCAGTGAACCACGACGCCGCGCGGGAACTTGACCTTGCCCCCAATGTCAACCGCCGTATCGGTGTGCACCTCGACGACGAGCCATTTCGCGTCGAGATCCCAATTCAACAGAGTTCCGTCTCCCTCGCCGCGCAGGAGGCCGTGCAGTCCGTGCCCGCACTCGGGTTCGGGCGACCAGTCGGAGCACTCAATGGGGCCGGACTCGGGCCACTTGAATCCGCCATGCGACGTCATGTCAGCCGCGCAGGTGCGGAGCACGAGGACGGTCGCGGGCGGCGTGGACGCCTTGGTTTTCTTCGCTACCTTCCTCGACGGCTTCTTTTTCTCGGTCATAGCGTCCCCCATCCCATGACGCAGTCATCGTCCTCGACGATAACGGCGGCATCGAGACCGTTGATGTAGTTGTCCGTGTCGCGCCCGCCGCCCTTGCGAAGCATCTTCGTCATGGGCAGTCCGGTCGCCGCCGAAATCCGCTCCGGTCCTCCGTAGCACGCGGACAAGACGGCCAAACGGTCGTGGGCGTTGTTGATTACGAATCTCATAGTCCCTCCTCTTTGTCCAACGTCTCCATCAGTTTCTCGTAGCAATCATCACAGATGCCATGCGACACCATCGCGCCGGCCGGCGGCGGCAGCGAGGCAAGCCACACGCCGTCGACGCGGCGGCGGCGGCAGTACGAGCATAGGACGATGAACTCGCCCGTGCCGTGTATCTGCGTCGTGTGCTTGTCGTAAAACATGGCTCCAAGTCCGTCCCGTGGCCACTAGGCGACCTCCGACAACCCCTTGATGAACTCGGCGCGCATTCCCACGATTGCTTCATCGCGGGTCGAGTAGCGCGTAAAATCTCCCGGCTCTCCGAGGTGGCCGTGCTCGACGATCTCATCCGCCCACGCTTCGAAACTCGACTGCATCTCGTCCGCGAACTGCTCGCGTGCCTGCTCGAACGTGTCCGCGTCGCTCTCGAACGGGCCGCAATCGCCGAACGCCGGGTTATTGTTGTAAATCTTCATCGTACCCTCCTCCTGTGTGCTGCGTTCCATGACACTCTGTCCTGCAACGCCAGTGCCACTTTCTTTCGCTCGATTCAACTATAATGCGCCCAATTCACAGCCATGTCAAGTCCCTTTTCCTCATTTCTCATACCTCCGTCCCCGCCTCCGAACCTTTTTGCGGCATCAATCGGACGCCACGAACCCGAGCGCAACGCGAAACCATTACGCTTTCGGGCGAAGTGTGAAACTTCTGCATTCTGTGACGCAAATTGTCACAACGCAAACGCGCGAGATTGTTTTCATATTCAACCGCTTGCCGCATTTTGTCACTTGGTGTGTATGTTTTGCGCTATTTTCAACCCGATACGCCAACGAATACCGACGTCGTATAGGCCGCCTAGCAGCCCCGCCAGCCGCCCCTTGCAATCGGCATACCCCAATGGCTCGATTGTTGCTCCCGGCCGTCAAACGGGGTACAGTGAGCGCAGGAGGTAGGAACATGGACAGACAGACAAAGGACATGACCGTAGGGCTCGTTCTCCTCGGAATCGCCGCCGTGCTTGCGGCTATCCTCGTGGCGTTCCTCCAGGGGTGCGACCCGGGGACGGGGCAACCGGGTGATGACACGGATGATCCCGACGAGTGCTACAGCGACGATTGCGACATGGAGTGCCCGCCCGATACGTGCGCCGATGACTCACACCTCATCCAGTACGAAGTCGAGTGTTACGGGTGGGAGGTCGACGGGGAGCCGATTTGTGGGTGTGAGGAGACCGTCAAGCCCTGCGAACACTCCCCATGTTACGAAGGGGAACCGGACTACTGCGCCGCATTCTAGCCTACTCGCACCCCAACGTTCCGCACGGGTCCGCCCCCCTCGCTAGCCTCCGAAGATTCAGTTCATACAGGCGTTCGTAGGTTTCCTCCCGCTCCCTGCGGCTTCCGATCTTTTCCGTCAAGCGCCGCGCCTCCGTCCTCGAAATGTCCCGCTGTTGCTGCGATAGCACGGAATCGATTGCCTTGCTCACCCGTTCGATCTTGGCATCCTGTTCAACGGCAAGCGCACCCGCCTCTTTGAGGGTGCGGTCAATCACGCGGTGTGCGTCCGTTTGTTCGATCCGGAACGCCCCGAGCTCGTCGGAACTCGCCGCGCCACCGAACTGAGAACCGAGACCAACGGCCGACCCGCTTAAACCGAGAACCCCGAGCACGCAGACGATCAACCGCCAGTGTAGTTTGATCTTCAGCCCGCCGCCTTCTAGTGTCACCGGGGCATCCGATATGGGTTCCGCCGTGCCCGTCTGCGTCTTGTGTCTCGCCGTCGCTTCCCTAGACATTGGAGCCTCCTACCACGCGGAACCCTCGAATAGAGCCCACGCCCGCAAAATGAGTGATCCGTTTTGGGTTATTCCGCCGCTGACAACGTGCCCGTTGATCTCAATCAGGTCGTCCGCGTTGCTGTACACGGGCAGACCGTTTGCAGAACTGCTACCCGTGCGCCACGGCGTGATGAACAGCGGGGTTGATACGGCGTCCGTAGCCTGAACTGTATATGTCCAGGTGTTCAGGCTGGATTGACTATTGAACTGCAACTCGATTGCGGCGGCATCCCCGCCCGCATCCTGACCAGTGCATTCGATGACCGCGAGCGGTACGGCGTAGTTATCTGCGTTGTTCCCGAGTAGGTTCCGCGCCCTAGGTGCGAATGCGTGTTCCCCAAGCAGGTTTGTGTGACCTAGAATCTCGGACCCCAAAAGCTGAGATCCGAAAAAGTGTGTCTGGTTGAAATAGGTGCGCCGCGTCAGGCGCTCCATGGTCTCTACGTTTACGGTGCCATCGCCCACGGAGTCCACCAAGCCCTTGAAACTGTGCGCCTCGTCTGAAATGTACTTGCCGGGTCCGCAGTCACCGGGTGCGCAAAACCATTGGTCCGCATCGCAGTATTTCAATGGCAAATGGAACGCAGACATCATGATGATCTGTAGGTTTTGCACCTTGATCTCTATGCATCCGACTGAGCTTGCTCCCGTGCTCGCGGGCGGCGTGTACGGGATGACGTAGCGCAACAACCCGAGCGGTGTGTAAGCCGCCAGCGTGTCCGCCCAAAGCGTTGTCCAGTCACCGGCACCGAACGTGCCGTATCGATACTTGATGTGAGATTCTGTGCCGGATACTGACGACTGGACACCCGCATAGATGAAAAGTGCGATGCTGCGGTCGTCTCCCGTTTTCGTCGGCGGCATGTGGATTGGAATGTATCCGATCCCCGAGTAGTCCGCTACCGCCGTAGAACCGCACACCATCGGGTCGGGCGACCAATGACACGGGCCGCTTAACCGATAGTTTACGATGTGGTTCATGGTGTGCTCTAGCCGCGAGCCGGTATCCTGCCCAAGCGGCAACTCGGCCGTGCGCCCGAGCAACGGCTGTTGCCACAACGGAGTTTTGTTCTTCGCCGTCTTGAGTGACAGAGCGCTAAAGACACCATCATAGATTGGCATCTCACACCGCCGCTATGGTCGAACTTGGGAAGGCCGCGCCTATTTCCCAAATCGCACCGTAGAGTATCCGGTTGTACGTCTCGCACAGCGCTTTCATGACGACGCACGAAGACGCCGGCATCTGCGTGTCACTGATTCCAGGGCTACTCCAGTCCCAAATTGGGACGTTCTCCCCGGGGTTTGCGTTGTCCCACCTGACGCCGATCGTAGCACCGTTGATCGTCTTGTTAACCATGGTGTCCTCGACGTAGAACGACAGACCGCAAAGGCTACTAGGAAGGCAAATATCCCGATTCCACTCCTCTGTGAAATCGTGACCGTCGTCAGGGTACGATGGCTGTCTGTGCGAATCTGTCGACGAGTGGTCCCAATCGTTTGTGAGGTCGGGTAGCGTGTAGTCAAGGACCGAATCCGGGTCTGGTATACATCCAAAGATCACGTGCGCCTTGCTGGCGGTCGTGATGTTGGCATTGACACGGCAGTGGTACTTGAGCATCCAAGTCGTCAAAGCAGGCGCTTCTAGCAGTTCCGTGCACCCTGGCGCGCGGGGTAAACAGATCTTGACCGATTCCGTTTCCTCGCCCGGGTCCACCGTCGGTGCCGGTATCGCCATCCCCCACTGTCCATGTTGAATAACTGTCAAGTCCACTCCCTCACTAGTTCGGTGGTTGCGTCACTATTCGACAATACCAGACCATCGCTAGCGATGAAAACGTATTTCTTTTGTGCCTCCGCTATCACCGCTGAGTTGTGCGCATCGTAAATCAGGTAATAGTCTTTGCCCGTGTTCCAAGCGTCGGTCGTGTCAACCAGAGTCATAAAGTTTCCGTCCGACAATGCGTCGGTATAGTTTTTCTTCGATACGGTCGCAACCTTTATGCCCGTGATGACCTGCGGCGTCTTCGAACCGTACTCTACAGCGGTCGCGTAGAATAGCGTCGATGATTCCGTCTGAGGTTCGGACATGGACGAATTGAACGTGTAGTCCGCGAAGAACCAATGGTCATACCATCCCGTAGTGATACCGCCTCCGCAGTATGCCTGCCCGCTTCCGCCGATGGTCGTGACGGTTGCCGTATGCGTTCCCGCAACCCAAGTGGACCCCGTGACTAGACACGACGGAGCCCATCCATACTCCAACCTGGCAGCGAGCATGTAGTTGTATTTCGCCGTGCCCTTAGACGGGTCAACTGTGCTTTCGGTGACAACGCACGGATAGTCCGTGATACCAACCTCACCACTGAACGGGTTGTGCACGTTGTCGCACGTCACTAGACAATCCGTACCGCAACCGATCTGGACGCACTGATACAACGTCGCGTCCACACGCTGAGACGGGCGCGGATACATCATGTTGTCGAGGTGGTTGGAGAACCACGCGATCAACGTCGCCTGTACGTCCGTGTTCGTCAAGAGGTTCGGTATTTGCGTGATTCTCGGCTCGATTGTGAGCCTGTTGATCTTCCCTCCCGTGGGGGCATATCCCGAGTGCTCCAATATTCTGAACTGCGCTTGGAACATCTCGTCGATTGGATTCCAGTTCATCGACAGGTCAATGGCGTTGAGCTGCCACGAATCGGCGGACTCTGCCTGAATCTTCGAACCCGCGACGATCGTCTTTTCGTTGATGCGATTGCCGCCCAAATACGCCATCGTGGCATTGATGCTTCCTGCCTTGCGAAACCGCATCCAATATTGATTCGTGTCCTTATTCCATTCCCATGTTGGATTGATGCCGTAGAACTTCAACTCTTCTAGCAGAATCGCCCACAGATTCAGAGTTCCAGAATACCGGAGTTGAAACGTTATTGCGTCCGAGAACGTGCACTCTTCAGGGCCGGTCAATTGGTCCAAGGTTGTCCAATCGACCGTCTGATAGTCCGGTATGTGGTCGGCCTGTATCTCCTCCGCAACGTTGCAGCCCGCTACGGTCTCCCCGAAGATCGCTTTGTACATATCGCCCAAGGACGATGCGCGGACGTCGAAACTCTGAATGATGGGCCACGGGTCGGTATTGTGACAGATCTTCGAAAACCACAGAATCTCACCCGGGTAGAAAATGCGCTTTGGTGATGTCTCGTTGTAGTTGGGAACGGCACACACGGCAGGGTGCCCCGTGTCAGGCGGAAGCACGGCAGCGACTATGTAATTGGTCGTCGCGGTCCCAGTGCCGACACTCGACTCCAGGAAATTGGACAGCGTGCAAACTGTGGTTTCTTCGCCTTCCCCGATGAGAATGTCCTCCGCGCCCATCTGAACGACAGACGACGCCGCCATCGACGTTATGTCATGCGCCGGGTCTATCCAGATCGCTGGCGTACCGACCGCATCGATCACGGTTTCGGGTATGGGAAACTGGCGCGTGGGTTGCCACCAGTTAAGTTCACTCCAACCTCCTGGCAGTGTATCCGACTGATACCACCATTGGAGCATGTACAAGGGGCGCTCCCCGAAGTGCGCGGGAGTGTATATCATAGCGTCGGTGTTCAGTGTCGTATACGAGAACCCGAGAATCATCAAACCCCACTGCCCGTATAGATAGTTGTGCTGCGTGACTGAGTTCTCGTACCTGTAGTCCGAACCCTTGTACCAAACGACCCACTTATTTTTTCGTGACTCGTTTCGGAACCACTGGTGGGGCGTTCCGTTTTTACCAAATCCCAACCCCCAATTGAGCATCATGGGGATATGCCCCGAGATGAAATACCAATCTTGCTCCGTATCGGCCACGGGAGTGGACGGAGCGCCGCTAATGGTGAGGTCGTACGACACAGGTCCGCGCGCTGTCTTGATGTACGTCCATCCGTTACCAGACGCAGCGGATACCACGTTCATCTCGGCTATCAGTGCGTCTTCCAGTTCCGCGCAACTTGCATAGTGCACGGTCGCGCCTTCTACGCACAGCCACACGTCAAGCCAATTCGTCCAGGTGTTTGTGGCGTATATATACTCCCTGAACTGCATGTGCGGTTCGGACTGGTCGTTTCCCGGCCCCCAATCGGCGTGCGGGCGACTGAGCACATAGTCATCCATACGGGCGCGCACCACGCGGGTGTCAATCTCCGTATCGATCCACTTCCACCAAGGGAGGTTCTGAACGCTCCAGTGCCCCTCCCCGTCGTACTTTACATCCCCCCCCACCTTCCCGTGCCGGTACTTCACAGGCCCCGCTAGAACGGCGTCCGCCTCGTCTAAAACGAACGCCCACAGGTAAGCGGGACGTCCGATGATACCGTTTAGCGGTTGCTCGCAAATGCGTTCGGCTGGCATGCCGATATTTCCGGAACGGTTCGGAGCGTGGTAACACGCCTTGCTGTTCAGGATGTGCCGAAGGTCGGCCGTCGTTGTCGCCGTGTATGACCCGTCTGCGTTGTCAACGCATGACGTGAAGGCGATAGCCTCGCCACCAATCCAGCAAATGAACGGCGAAGCATCGCTGGCCGCGTTGATCGCGTGATACAAGGACGCGCCGGGGTCGTCTGTGAATTTGATCGTGGTGTCGGCCTTGCCCATGATGGACGCTACTTTCGCGCCCTTGACGGTATTATCAACCCTCGGGTTTGCTATGCTCTGAATGCCTTCCAGACCCCATATCGTGCGGTTACCGTGGGGCCATGTGGGCTTTACTGGAAGATCGGCCAGAATGGCGTTCCAGGTGCCACCGTCGATTTCGCCAAAGCCGTCCTCGATTCGGACACTCTGCGCGCCCGGGACTTCCAGATAGGGCCAGATGTCCACCTCGTCCGCGAAATACGTTGCAGCTCCGTTGTACGCCTCGGAACCGAACATGGTTTGTCGGTGCGCCTGCGACAGAGCCGATATGATGGTGCTCGACGTCGCCACAGCCCAAGGCATCCCGCCCACGTGCCAGATGTATTCGACGTGCGCGTTGCCTCGAGCGAGCGCCTGTGCGAAGTCTACCACTATGCACCCGTCCAAGTGGGCGCGGTCGCCGTGTGGATGTTTACATCGCAGTTGTAGAATTCACACTGTCCCGCACTCCATGTGGGTTTGTACTGCGGGTAATAGTTCGAATCGAACGCGCAAAAGGCAAATGTCGACGGGCTAGACGACCGATGGAACTGCGTACAGTCTCCGCTTGTGTACGTGGCGCACGCGCCGATGGTGACGGCGGTGTAGTCCGGGAAGTAGTAGAACCCCGCTGCGCTCACCTGATTGTATGCGCTGTAGATCTCGCGGCTTTGGTCGAGGAAGTAGTCGAGGCAGCGCACATCTTGAAACGCAGTCGTCGCGCGAGCCCGTAGACATTCGTAGTCGGGGAGTGCGTTGTATTCGATGGACGTCGAATAGATGGCGGACCCCGTGCGAAGTCCTACGGAGTTCCCGTTGCGGGCCGTGGTGCCCTTCCACTGAACTTTGTGATCCTGGTACCACTCGTCATTGTCCGCGCGCACGCGAAGCGGAAACCACGTATTCTGTGGCGTGTAGGTTGCCGTGTAGGTGTTCGTATCAGCGAGGTTCCCTGTGAACCCGAGCAGATCGCGAAGCGCGGTGTCCGTCCATACGACGGCGAAATTGGGAGTCGCCGCGAGAACAACCTTCAAACTAGTGTTGAGTGTCGCGGTGAATGTTGCAATCCCGGCCGCTATCACTTTTACCTGTAACTCGTACATGACTGCGGCGACGTTTGGATAGACACCCGTGGTCAACGCCACAACAAACCCGCCAACCGTGACGTCCTTATTCGTCGAGTCGATGATAACGGGGCGCATGAATACCGCGCGATCGGATGCCATTAGAACGTCCCTCCAAGGTTTCCGCCCTCGCCCGACTTATTGCGCCGACGTTGCTCGACGCGTAGGTTGTTGAACAAGCCCGACATGGAACCTTCGACGTAGATGTTGATGACGGACTCCTCTTTCTGCCCGCCCTGGTATCCGCTGCCTTCGTAGTATCCCGCGCCACCGCCACCACCATCCCCACCTGTGCCTGGATTGCGGCCCTTGTCGCCACCGGTCCCGCCTCCCTGGCCGAGTGCGATAGCCGCCCCTGCGCAAATTGTAGCGGCGGCAGCGGCAGAAACGGCCGCTCCGGCATGCAAGGCGGCGTCATCATAACTACCCTTCGCAAGAGAAATAATAGCTTCGACGCCTTCCGTCACGGCCTTCACGGCATATTCAATACTCATGCCCTGCATGATTTCGGCGATTGCTTTTCGGACTGCCTTAGCGGCCGACCCAGAACCCTCCCACATCGCCGTGAAAAGTGACCGCGCGGCACTCGTCGCAATATTGGTGGCGGCGGCTAGTACCTCCATGGCAAATTTGTTTTCTTTCCCTGCTTTTTGCGCCGCCAAATACGCTTGTGCGTCCTTGTCGCCCAACGCTGCCTTGTATTCGATCTCCTCCTGTAGGAGTTTCAGTTTTTCTTTCTGCGCGTTGAGTTCATAATCCCACATCTCCTGCTTTTCGCCAAGGGACATCGACGTCGGGTCGACTTCGGCTATCTGTTGCAATAGTTGGTATCGGCGATCCGTCTCGCTGTTCTCCTGTTGCAATAGATACAAACGACGTTCTAAGTTATTCGGGATGTCGTTCTCAATCTCTATCAATTTTGCCGTCGCTTCGGCCTGCGCCTGCGCCTCGGAGGTGATGCCGGACATGCCCATCATGATGTCGTCTACTGTTTCAGAATATTTGCCGAAGTTACCTAACAGGGCTTCTGTGTTTTTGACGCTCTCCTCTGCGCTATAAAGCCGTTGATTGAAATCGACGTCCCCGCCGAAGACCTCCTCCGGGGTGAATGTCATCTCTTCGGGCTTGGGTGCCCTGCCGCCGCCACCGCCGCGTTTGGGAGGCTTGACAACCGGGGGGACGTTTTTGTTTATTTTGTCTGCATTGTTTTTGCTACCCTTGTTTATTGCATCATATCTAGCCTTATCCAAATCTTCCTGGTTTTTTGCAAAATCGGCCGCGGCTTCATTGAATCCAAGCAGATCGGCCAGTGCGAACGCTATCGTATTACCAACTGTTTTGAATGTATAAGCCAATCCCTCAAGTGAAAATGAGTAGTCCATCACAGCGCCATTGCTATCCACAACCATCTTATTCCACGTCGACATATTGTCATGGATTCCGCCGAGTGCATCACTGACAAATCCTATCGACTGGAACCAGTCGTAAGTCAATCCTGCACTCTTATCCATTTCGGAATTTATGGCTTGGATTTGATCGTCCAATCCATCCATCTCGATAGCCAGACCGTTTGCGCGATCTTCCAACAATGCGAACGCTTCCGCTTGTCTTTCCGATAGAGATTTTGTCTTGTCGAGTTCGATCCCGTAGGGCTTCAGGCCGCGATCATTTCCCTTTATAAGGGAATCCGTTAATGCATTCAGCCGAGTGGTAGCGCCTTCCGGACCCTCTCCAAGATTCTTGGCCGTTGCCGCCGCCACGGTGGCAAGAGAAGCCATTTGCTTTTCGGTTGGTTGCAGTCCTGCGGCGGCTAGTTTCCCGGCTGTTTTTATATTGTCGACGGTTGAAAGAAACCCTTTTGTGGCGGTGTCCATCGCCTGAACATTCTGTCTCTGCGATGTAGACAACTTCGACCATGCATCTGAAAACTCGTCTGCCTTCTTTATGTTCTCAGCTACAACCTGAGCGATTTTGATGAGTATGCCGACGACAATGCCAAGTTCGGCATTGGCCTTGCTGACCCCAAGCGTCCCGATTCGAAAGATGACGTCGGTGGCTGCCAATTCTTCCTACCGTTTCTCCCCTAGTATCCGCTCCGGTGCCGAGATGATCATATCAGCGAGCACGCACCGGAACTCCGCATCCGGGTATTTCGCGCGCATGAGTTCCGCTAGAGTCACGATGTGCTGTACGATGTCTTTGTGTAGCGGCGTCTCTGAAACGAGATCCGGTTCAACGTCAAGAACGAACGCCGCCGAGATTGTGTATTCCACTTACTTCCCCCGCTTTCGTTCGGCTTCCTTCTTTTCCTTCTCCCAATCCGACGCGCGCCTATGCGCAACCCCGCGCCCGAACGCCGTCACGGCACGCTGCGCCAGGATGGACGACAGGGCGTTCCATTGTAACCCGCCGACCTCCCGCCATTCGTACCACTCAGACACGGCACGCACCGCCGGGGAGCGCACGAGGAGATACCAGGGACAAGTCAGAATCACAACGCGGTTGTCTATTTGCGTGATCTCGCCACGCACTAGAGGTTGCTTGGCCTCCGTGCATCCGTCGCGTTGAAATGTCTCTGACTTCGCGCATTCCTGATACTGTCTCCCTACTCGCTCGCAATCTCTGTTGAAGGGGCAGTCTGCGAAACTGTCAGTGCATGGCGCTTTACGTGTCTCCGAGCGCGAGCCCGCCATAATCCATCCGGCAGCGTAAAAGGGGAGACGTTGCCCATGCCCTTGCCAATGATCGCCCCGCCAATATCGGAGATGACAGACAACGGCATCTTGTCAACGTATTCCGCAGACAGATACCGGCGGTCGTCCTTCACCTCGAACACTGGCCGCAACTCCTCGTCGATGCCGATAATCTCGCGCACGTGCGCCGCAAAGATTGCCTTAATGTCCGACACCAGGCCCGTCACGGCCAGGGAATCGTACATCGGCCGCAGGGGGTCGCAAACGAAAATGGTCGGCTGCTGTTTCAGACCCTTGACCGCCTCCTCGATTACGTCGAAATCGCGGTCGGAGTCCGCCCACTCTCTGAGCAGTTTATCGGGTAGCGCGTCAAGCGCCTCGTCATATACGAAAACGAGTTTAAACGGATCGGTCGGTCTGCGTCGTAGGCTCATTGTATCCTCCCCCTCCCATCGTTGCTATCAGTAAACCGGGCTGACCGCGAGGTACCACGGCTGGTTTCCCTGCGCGGTTTTGCTCGTTGTGGTGATGCCCGCCGAAGACGGCTCAAGAGTCACGGTCACGGTCATTTCCTTATCGCTCCAGAGGTCCGCCACCGGCTTGCCCACCATGAAGCAATTGGGCAGCCACAGGCCAAGCGCCGTGTTCGTGATAGCCGTATTCGGCTGTACGAGTTCGACATACTTAGCGGTCTGTGAACCCGACGCCTCCAGGTGCGTCCAATACTCTTTGTTGACGTCCATGACGAGTTCTAGTGTCGCCCCGGTGTACACGCCGATGTAACCACCAACGCCGTTGACGGCGGTCGTAGTGCCCGTTTCCTTGACCGGGATAGTCTTGATACCAGGGTTAAACGTCGCCTTCCTGAACCCCGTAGAGCGCGTGGCGGCGATCGGCAAGGTGCTCAAATCGCAGAACCCCATGAGGAACCGCGAAGCGCCGTCGATGATCGGGATGTTTACGGAGTCGGTGTACACCGCAGACGTGAGGTCGACGCCCGTCTGGTCGAACGCCCTGTCAGCGATGTGAACTGTGGATTCCATCTTGAGCGGGCTGCCCGACTCGAAGACGATCGGCTTGACTTCGGAGACGGCGCAACCCGTGTAAACGAATGCAGAACCCGTAGTGGCACCCGTGACCCAATAGTCGGAGATGCGGAAGGCAAGCGTCTTGTCGGTGTCGACCTGAACGCCCTTCGGCGGGGTAATCGTCCACATTTTGTGGATCTTGCTGTCGCCGTCTGCCGCGTAGGCAATCGCCATCGTGGGCACTTGGTTGTAAGCCGCAGATCCCGAGTTGGACTGACAGAGGAACGGCCAGTATACGCCGTTGCTCGACACACCTTCGATCATGCCGGCGCACCCGGCGACCAGTTCCGCACTCGTCGCGGAACCAGTCCACGCGACTGTGCTCGTATACGCTCCGACAGTATCGTTTTGATTCGCGCCAACTACGACTTCGCACCCCATCGAATGAAACAGCGATACGCATTGAGGCTGCGCGGGGGTAGCCACAGACGACGACCCCGTGATGTACGTAGAAATCGTACCGGCACCCTCTAGCGCCTTTTTGTAGCTGAGTTGCGCCTCACGCACGGACGGGTCCCAATGCCCCTTGGCGCTAACCGGCTTGACCTCCCTGGTGTCCGTGGGGAACGCAGGATCGCTATCCTCGCACACCCGAAAATCGTAGTACGTTCCGGGAGTGCCGAGCGCCGATTCAACTGCCATCTCTACGTTGCCGCCGCCCGATTTGATACCCGGATACAGAGTCATGTTTATGCCTCATTTCGTGACAGTTCCGTCGTGCGGACTGTCCATGTGTCATCCGTCGAGGTTGCGGTCAGGTAGACCACGGAACCCGTCACGGATACATTGAAAACCAATTCCGTAGTGTTTGCGTATGTCGCCCCACTTGCGGCGATGTCGCTTGTCGATTCGTCATAGTGTGCGGCGGTAGCAGACGCGATGTCCCACGAACACGCCAGGATGCCGCCTCGACTCGTCTTACCGTCGCTGCTTAGGATGTGGTAGGACCAAGACGCGGAGCCGTCAGACGTCGGTGTGAAGCTGTATACGGTGACAGGGGAACCCGCAACCGTAACGCTCACATCCGTAGTCGTCTGATAGTTTGGCAGTTCCTTGGTTGCGGTCGTCGTCTCTACCACCGCGCGCACCGTGTACGATACCCACTGCCAATCGTTGCCTTGTTCCTCGCGCTTCGGGCTTTCGTTCGGTATGTAGTGAAACCCACACCCCGTGGTCGACGACCACGCGCCGTTGGAGTTGAACGCCCCCCGGAGTTGGTCGAAATCGCTAGCGATGGCGATGTCCCAATCGTGCGCCGGGTAGCCCACACGGATCTGCCATTCGGTGTCGTACCGTTGGAGACCGTTTCCACACCATTTCGATTCGACAGCCGGTCCAACAACGGAAAACAGGCGCGGTCTCCCCGTGCCCATCTCGCCCTTGCTAGGGATGTGGTACTCAAACGACGTCTCGCCCGACCCCTTCTCACGCACCGCGACCTGTAGAACATGCTCTACAATCTCGGCGCGAAGGTCGGTCAGGATGTCATTCAGATCCGCCATTAGAATATCCGTCGTCTCCCTTGCGGGCGGTCATACGTCTGGACTTCCTCGTCTTCCTCCGTCAACGCCTGGTCGGTATCGGACCACACCGGCATAGACGAAAGAAGGTTGATGAGTTCGAGCCGACGTGTCGTAAGCGCCGCACGCTGGCTGTCCCACTCCGACCCCAAGCCGAACGCCATGCTGTACGCCATCTGGCAAAGCCGCAACTCGTAGAAGGCGTGAGAGTCGACGACCTTTTGCACGTCGAGGCCGCGCGACGAAAACAGGTCGGTCAGCTCGTTCTCGGCATCTGCCGACAGCACCGTATAATCGACGTCCGCGACCATCTCGGCGTACTGACGATAGCGCATCCGGAACGCCGCCTCTAGCCCGCCTTCCCCACTGATGCGCTTGAGAACGCGACCTTCGTCCGTGTAGGGCATGTACGGGGACGCCGTGCCAGCGCCGTCACTGTAGAACGTCCAGACGAACGTGAGATCCAGTCCGGAAGTCCAGGTGGCAACCGTCGTTGTCGATAGAAGATATGTACAGAACCGCGCCTTCGCGTATTCGCCAGCAGCGTGCGCGTGCCGGAAGTAGTCGGAGAACGTGACAACGCGGGTTGTCGAGTTGTAGGACTCTACGCGAAGTGTGTCCTCTGTCGACGAAGTTCCGCCGATGCGGTAGACGTCACCCGCAACGAACGTGTCAGGGGTCGCGTCGAACGTCGCGGTGTTCTCGCCGACCTTCGTTGCGCTCGTTAGCACAGCCGCATAGGTGTATGTGGTCGGAGCGCCGATCTGCGGAATGGTTGTAGCCGCAGTGTTGACCGTAGTATTGGTGACAGTTAGCGATGAATCCCCCGTGCTTATCGTGTAGGTGCTGTCGACGTTATTACCAATCTCAGCCACGTAATAGTATGGTGTCGTCTCCCCCGCCTTGGTCATATAGATGTAACGCTTTGTTACGTTCGCATCGGACGATACCGGGATGTCGGTCACCTCGATGTCGTGCGTCGAGGCAACGGTCACATCCGCATATCCAGAACTGAGTTGCGTGTACCCGTTGCCGGTGACGTACAATACTTTTATGCGATGGTCGCCGTTGGTAACCTCCGTATTTTCGGTTCCCTCGACAGCAGTGCATGACGACATTTCCGGTGCGGAAACCTGCGTCACGGTTCGCAGTGCCGTACCTTCACGATTATAGATCGTGAGGTTGACAGCCTTG
>Ga0265297_10007507_pt1 | contig 15064 bp, 11 predicted proteins | sample Munlanlwell13791_FD_192502 | JGI IMG/M metagenome (GOLD analysis project Ga0265297, IMG submission 192502) | Leachate microbial communities from a municipal landfill in Southern Ontario, Canada - Leachate well 137-91 | ecosystem: Engineered > Solid waste > Landfill > Unclassified | place... | reverse complement strand
TTATACTGGTTGAAACGGATAAGGAGCAGGCGCGTTTTGCCGCCGAGCGCCTCCGGCAGGCAGTCGAAGCGAAAAATATCCGGGTCTATGACGAGGAATTGAAAGTGACTATCAGTATAGGTATAGCTACTTTTTCCCGGGGCAGCGAGACAGCCGATAAACTAATTGAGTCCGCGGATAAAGCCTTATACGCGGCCAAACAGGCAGGCAGAAACAGGGTCTGCGCGTATACGCCGGAATAACCCTGCTTTTTAGAGAATACCCCTTGTAGCTTTTAGATTGTTATGCTATCCTAACTGAATATTTGGCGTAAAAGCTTGTCATTTCTTATTTTTTGAGATAAAATAATCCTCAATATGAACAAGAAATTCATTCTCTGTATTGATTTAGGCGGTACCAATCTGAAAGTTGCCCTCCTGGATTTAAATTACCGGATAAAAGACAGGGAGATCCTCAGCACGCGTTCTTTTATGGAAAAGGATGACCTCATCCTGGGGATCGTGCATTCAGTAACCAGGTTCATTAAATATAATAATCTAAGTAAGGCCCAGATCCTGGGAGTGGGCCTTGGGCTGCCCGGGCCTACGGATGCCAAGAGGGGGATAGTACACTTCTTCCCCAATATTCCCGGATGGAAAGAAGTAGCCTTAAGGGATATCCTGAAAAATAAACTCGGTATGCCGGTCTGCCTGGATAATGACGCTAAACTGATGTCCCTGGCCGAGCATAAGCTGGGAGCGGCTAAGGGCTACCGCAATGTTTTATGCATGACCTTAGGCACGGGCATAGGCGGAGGGATAATCCTGAACAATAAACTTTACCGCGGCTTTAATAACGCCGCCGGTGAGATCGGCCATTTACCGATTAACGAAAGAGCAGGCGTGCCTTGTAATTGCGGAAGCTTCGGATGTTTGGAGGCGTATGTCGGCAACCAGAGGATCATCAAGGAAGCCAGGAGAGTTTTTAAACGCGCTATTACGCTGGAAGAATTAAGCTGGCTTGCGCTCAAGCATAACCGGCTGGCAATAGACATATGGCGTAAAACAGGCGCTCATTTGGGATTTGCTTTAGCCGGGGTAGTCAACCTGCTGAACTTGGATGCTATTGTTATCGGCGGAGGAGTTGCCGGCGCAGGCAATGTGTTGTTTGAAAACATCCGGGAGTCCCTCCAAAAGCAGGCCATGAGCGTGCAGGCCAAGCACGTAAAGTTATTTAAAGCAAAATTAGGGAATGAAGCAGGCTTGATCGGCGCTGCGATCATGGTCAAGGAAGGTTTATAAAATGAAGATATTTATCGATACCGCTAATGTTCAAGAGATAAAAGAGGCAGTCAGCCTCGGAGTGATTGACGGGGTGACCACCAATCCTACCTTAATCGCCAAGGAAGCCCGGCCAGCCAACGAATTGCTGCGGGAGATCTGTTCGGTAATTTCCGGGCCGGTAAGCGCGGAAGTGATCAGCCTGGAGGCAGAGGGTATGGTCGAAGAAGCGCGGGCGCTGGCCAAGACCGCTAAAAACATCGTGGTGAAGATCCCGTTGACTAAGGACGGAATAAAAGCAGCCAAGGTTTTATCCGGTAAAGGCATTAAGACCAATGTTACGCTCTGTTTTTCGGCAAACCAGGCTTTGCTGGCCGCTAAGGCTGGAGCAGATTATGTTTCTCCTTTCATCGGCAGGCTGAATGATATCAGCCAGCCGGGCATGGAGTTGATCCGGGATATTAAGACTATCTATCGTAATTACGGTTTTAAGACCGAGATCATCGTGGCTTCGGTGCGCAATCCCGTGCATGTGCTGGAAGCCGCTCTTTGCGGAGCGGATATAGCCACTATACCTTTTAAAGTAATCGAACAGTTGATCAAACACCCGCTCACGGATCTGGGGATCCAGAGGTTTATCGAGGACTATAGAAAGATACCGAAATAAATGCTCAAGAAATTTTCCTGCCTAAGTTTTATTTTATTCTTTTCATATATTTCTTTATCAGGCGCCGAGGAGATAGTTAAGGCCGGCACAAAATCCCAGCCCATGATCATTAACGGCGACAACGTGGAATATTCCGCCGATGCCCAGGAGGTTACTGCTTCCGGGAACGTAGAGATCATCTCGGGAGACACCAAGCTTACCTGCCAGAAACTCACCGTGAATACCCGGACCAAGGAGGGGATAGCTTCGGGCCACGCCAGGATCGAGGATAAAAAGGGGATCGTTGAAGGCGAGAAGCTGATCTATAATTTTGAGAATAAAACCGGGAGTATTATTGACGCGCAATTCCGGGCCAATCCTTTTTTCGGCAGGGCCAGGTCGGTGGATAAAGAGGGAGACAAAGAGATCGTCGCCCATTACGGGTATGTGAGCACCTGCAGTTTTGACCGGCCGCATTACCGCATCAGTTCCAAGCAGATCAATATTATCCCCAAAGAAAAGGTCCAGACCAGGGATGATTATTTGTACCTGGGCCCGGTCCCGATTATGTATTTATCGCGCTTTAACCAGACATTTGAAAAACCGCTTATGCATGTGAGCGTGCTTCCCGGAAAACGTAAAGACTGGGGTTATTACCTGCTCAGCGAGTGGAGATATAACCTGGCTGAAAATGTCGACGGCCGGATGTATTTGGATTACCGCAGCAAGCTGGGCTGGTCTGAAGGTTTCGGGCTGAATTATGCCAAAACGCCTGTCGGCAGCGGAGATTTTAAATTTTATTTTACCGACGAGCATCCGCCGAAAAGTAAATACCCTGATGACCAGCGTGATTCGTACCAGAGGTACCTTTTGCGCCTGCGCCACAAATGGGATATTGACAAGCAGACGAATTTTGTCGCGGAAGTATATAAGATCCGGGATGAAATAAGGAAATTTGCCGACCCGCAAGGTAATTTCCTGAAAGATTATTTCTACCGGGAATTCGAAAAGGATGCCCAGCCATTAACTTATGCTTTGTACCACCATAGCTTTACGTATTCAAGTGTTGATGTCCTGGCGCAGAAACGGGTGAACAACTGGTATGACCAGCTGGATAAAATGCCGGAAATAAAATATACTCTGCCCAGTATCAACATAGAAGGAACCCCGTTTTTTGTGGAAAATTATACTAATTTCACTACTTTTAATAAAAAAGCTTCTACTGCTCCTGAGTCTGCCGATAACATTACTGTCAGCAGGATGGATACTATTGGCAAGCTTTCTATTCCCATGAGAGTGGCTTTCTTGCGGGTCAGCCCTTTTGTCAAGGTCCGGGAGACTATTTATGATAAAAGCGCTACCGGTTCGCATTTACCGGCCAGGACGACCTTCTATGCCGGAGCGGATGTGAGCACCAAATTTTACCGCACATTCAATATTAAGACCAATGCCCTGGGCCTGGACTTGAACGGCTTAAGGCATATCATTACTCCCAGTATCGGCTATTCCTATAATCCTGAACCGACTGTTTCCGCCAATAAATTACTGCAGATAGACAGCGTTGACCTGCTTAGTTCAAGCAATGCCGCCACCCTGGAGTTATCCAATAAATTACAAACCAAGCGTAAAGACGTAACCGGCAGGGAGGTCAGCGTGGATTTTGTGGATTTTATAATATCAACTACCTATGCTTTCAGCCCTCGGGTAGTCTACGGGACCAGCCCGGTTAGATTATATAACAACAGTATCATTAATCCTGTTGATCCGGCAAAGAAGAATAAATTAACCGGCGCTTCTTTTTCGGATATCCTTTTTAAATGTAAGCTTATTCCCTATTCCTGGCTAAGGATCGAAGCAGATGCTACTTATAAACGCTCTGGTGTGCCCGGCGACGAATATTACGAGAATAATAACCATTTTTCCAATGTGAATTACGATATTAATTTTGATTTTGCTCCGGAGCGCTCATTCGGCATTGGCCAGCGTTACCAGAGAAAAGGCCAGAGCCAGATAACCGCCAGTTTTCAGTGGCGGATCAACCCGAAATGGAAATTTTCTATCTATCAAAGATATAATTTGAAGTCTTTTACTGACACCTCGATCTGGCCGTATAATGTAGTGGACCAGGGTGCGCTTGAACAGCAGTACACGCTTTCCAGGAATATGCACTGCTGGGATATAGATTTTACATTTGATACCCGGGAGAATAACGGCAGCACTATCTATGTGATCTTCAGGCTCAAGGCCTTTCCGGAAAACGAGTTCAACATTAATCAAAGCTATAATAAGCCTAAATCCGGTTCACAGTAATTACCAAAACCTTAAACACAGAGAGGTTGTGATGAAAATTTCAATTATTGGTTCAGGTTATGTAGGCTTGGTTACCGGAGCTTGTTTTTCCGAACTGGGCAATAAGGTTATCTGCGCGGACAGCGATACAAAAAAAATCAACAGCCTTAAAAAAGGCGCAGTTCCCATATACGAACCGGGGTTAGAGGAATTGATCGTGCGCAATATGAGGAATAAAAGGCTCTTCTTCACGGCGAGCGTCAGAGAAGCAGTCAGGTCATCCGAGATAATTTTTATCGCCGTAGGAACCCCTCCTTTAGAAAACGGAGAAGCCGATCTTACGGGGATAGAAAATGTCGCGCACAGCATAGCCCTGAATATGGACGGTTACCGGCTGATCGTTGAGAAATCCACGGTGCCGGTAGAGACTGGGGATTGGGTCAGGCATACGATAGCGCATTATATTAAAGACAAGGCTAAATTTGATGTGGCTTCCAATCCGGAGTTTTTGAGAGAGGGCTCGGCTATAGACGATTTTATGCATCCGGACAGGATCGTCATCGGCGTAGAGTCAAAAAAAGCCAGGGACCTTTTGACCGAACTGTACCGTCCCTTTAAGGTGCCGATGGTGGTTACGAATATCAAATCCGCGGAGTTGATCAAGCATGCCTCCAACGCCTTTTTAGCGGCCAAGATATCTTTTATCAATGCCGTTTCCCAGGTTTGCGATAAGGTCGGCGCGGATGTTGAAGAGGTGGCTAAGGGCATGGGCCTGGATAAGAGGATCGGTTCAAGTTTCCTGAAGGCCGGCATAGGCTATGGCGGTTCATGTTTTCCGAAAGACCTGGATGCTTTTGTGCATATTTCTGAAAAGACAGGCTATGATTTCCAATTGCTTAAGTCGGTAGCCAGGATCAATGAGGAGCAATTGAAGTCAGCGCTGAAAAAAATAAAAGATTCTCTGTGGATAATTAAAGGCAAGACCATCGGCGTGCTCGGGCTGGCTTTTAAGCCGGATACCGACGATATCCGGAATGCCCCGGCTTTAAGATTGATCAGGATGCTGCAGGAGGAGGGTGCCAAGATCAGGGTCTATGACCCGCAGGCGATTGCCAAAGCCAGGAAAGTATTGCCTAAGGTTATCTTTTGTCCGGATGCCTATGCCGCCTGCCGCTCTGCGGATTGCCTTTTTATCGCTACCGAGTGGGATGAATTTAAAGAGTTAGATTTTGGAAAAGTTAAAAAATTGCTCAAACGGCCGCTGATTGTCGACGGCCGCAACCTTTATGACCCGGAGATTTTAAGAAAATCAGGGTTTACTTATGTTAGTATCGGGAGAAGAAAGGTATGAAAAACAAAAATAGCCTGAAGATCGCTGTTGTCGGCCTGGGCTACGTGGGTTTTCCTTTAGCCATGGAGTTCGCCAAAAAGGGTATCGTAGTCACCGGCATAGAAATTGATCAGGGCCGCCTACAGGCAATCAGGCAGCGGGAGTCTTATATCAGTGATGTGCCGAATAGCGAATTGAAAGCCCTGATGGAAGCGGGAAAATTCCAGGCCACCCCGGATTTTGCCGCGTTGAAAGATTGCAGCGCGGTGTTAGTCTGCGTGCCTACGCCCTTAAAAAAGAAAAATCTTCCGGACATATCCTATATCAGGGAATCTTTGAATTCGGTTGCCAGGCATATCCGCAAGGGGGCATTAGTCGTTTTAGAGAGCACTACTTATCCGGGCACTACGGAAGAGGAGATATTGCCGATCTTTAAAAAGCATAACTTAAGGCATGGCCGGGATTTCTACCTTTGTTTTTCTCCGGAAAGGATAGACCCGGGGAATAAAATATTCCCAGTAAATAAGATCCCTAAAGTTGTCGGCGGCGTTAATGCCGAGGCTACCCGCCGGGCAGTTTCCTTATATAGAAGGATCATCGCTAAGGTGGTGCCGGTTTCCAGCCCGCGCGCAGCCGAAACAGTCAAATTGCTGGAGAATACCTTCCGCTTAATCAACATCGGCTTGATCGACGAACTGGCGATGATGTGCCATAAGATGAAGATCGATATCTGGGAAGTAGTCGGGGCAGCGGCTACCAAGCCTTTTGGTTTTATGCCTTTTTATCCCGGCCCCGGAGTGGGGGGCCATTGCATACCCAAAGACCCCCTGTACCTGTATTGGAAAGCCAAGAGTTTTGGCTTTCGTTCGCGTTTTATTAAGCTCGCTTCCGAGGTGATCAGCTATATGCCCGCGTATGTGGTTGTCCGGGTAAAGGAGGCGCTTGGCTCCAGGAATGTAAAGTTAAAGGGCTCAAGAGTCCTGGTCGTCGGAGCCGCTTATAAAAAAGACGTAAAAGACTTACGCCAGTCCCCGAGTATCGATATACTTAATTGCCTGGAGAAAGAAGGGGCAAAAGTTGCCTATTTTGACCCCTTGATCCCGTACCTCAAAGTCAACCGGATAAATCTAAAATCCATTGTTTTAAAATCAGGTTCCTTGAGAAAATTTGATTGTGTGATTATAGCCACAGACCATTCAGCCATAGACTACAAGTATTTGTTGCAAAATGCAAACTTGATTTTTGACACCCGTAATGTATATAAAGGAAAGGGAGGCTCTAAGGTGGTGGTACTGTGAGCAGGTTCTTAGTGACCGGAGGAGCAGGCTTTATCGGTTCGCATATAGCCGAGAGGCTGGTTAAAGAGGGGCACTCAGTCCGCGTCTTGGATAATTTTTCCAGCGGCAGGATCAGCAATTTAAAAGGATGCCTTAATAAAATTGAGCTGGTCAGGGGGGATATCTGCTCCCAGCCGACCTGCGTTAAGGCTAGCCGGGGTATTGATTTTGTTTTGCACCAGGCAGCTCTAAGAAGCGTGCCCAAGTCGCTGCAAGAGCCGGAAAAATATAACGCGGTCAATATCGGCGGGACACTGAATATGCTGGAGGCCTCCAGAAAGAACAGGGTCAGGCGTTTTGTCTTTGCCTCTTCAAGTTCGGTATACGGTGAGGTTAAAAGTTTCCCGGAAAAAGAAGCATTTATCCCGCAGCCAATCTCCCCTTATGCTTTGAGTAAATTGGCCGGAGAATATTACTGCCATATTTTCAGCTGCCATTATGGCTTGCCTACGGTCGCCCTGCGTTATTTTAATGTTTTCGGCCCGCGCCAGGCCCTGGACGATGAATATGCCGTAGTTATCCCCAAGTTCATCAACTGCATGCTTAAGGGTAAAGCCCCGCCTGTTTACGGCACCGGCAGGCAGTCCCGGGATTTTACTTTTATCAGTAACGTAGTGGAAGCGAATTTATTAGCTGCCAGGCGCGCAGGGTTAAAATCCGGGGTATTTAATATCGCCTCGGGCAGGGATTATACAATTCTGGAGTTAGTCGGTTCCCTGAATGAAATTTTAGGCAAGAAAGTCAAGCCGGTTTTCCTTAAAAAACGGCCGGGAGATGTTTTCCGGACGCTGGCTGACCTTTCCCATTCAAAGAATATTCTGCGTTTTTCGCCAAAAATCAATTTTATCCGCGGTTTAAGCATTACCGTGGACTACTGGAGGTCTAATGGGTAAACGGGCACTTATTACCGGAGGCGCGGGGTTTATCGGCAGCCATCTGTGCCGTAAGCTTTTGGAGTCCGGATACAGGGTGATCAGCATCGATAATTTCATGAGCGCCTCCGCAGGGAGTATAGCCCTGCTGACGAAAAATAAAAATTTTACCTTTTTAAAACAGAATGTCTGCAGCCATATTGATATACCCGGAAAGCTGGATTATGTCCTGCATTGCGCTTCGCTGGCTTCTCCCGAAGATTACCTGCGTTTTCCGATCCAAACGCTTAAGGTAGGTTCTTTAGGCACGCATAATTCTTTAGGGCTGGCTAAACAAAAGAAGGCTGTTTTCATGCTCTTTTCCACCTCCGAAGTCTATGGCGATCCCCTGGTCCACCCGCAGAAAGAAAGCTACTGGGGCAATGTCAATCCGGTCGGCGTGCGCGGTTGTTATGATGAATCCAAGCGTTTTGCCGAGGCCTTGACCATGGCTTACCATCGCGTGCATAAGCTGGATACCAAGATCGTCAGGATCTTTAATACCTATGGCCCGGGGATGCGGGCTCATGACGGGAGAGTGATCCCTAATTTTATTCATCAGGCCTTGCATAATAAGCCGCTCACGGTCTATGGAAAAGGAGAGCAGACCCGGAGTTTCTGTTACATCGATGACTTAGTGGAAGGCCTTTACCGGTTAATGCTTTCACCGCTAAACGACCCGGTGAATTTAGGCAATCCCAAGGAGTTTACGATCATGCAGTTAGCCGGATTAGTCTTGAGAATGACCGGTTCAAAGAGCAAGATTATTTTCAAAAACCTGCCCCAGGATGATCCCCGCCAGAGAAAGCCGGATATAAGCAAAGCTAAAAAATCCTTAAAATGGGAACCCCGGATCCCTCTCGCTGAAGGGCTTGCCAAGACTATCCCCTGGTTTAAGTAGAACAGGAGTTTGATTTTGAAAGCGCTTTCCTTGACAAGGGCTGTGTTTATATGTTATACTTTTACAAATTCAGCCTGAACCCAACCCACCTGCCGGCAGACAGGCAGAAGAAAGGCCTAACCTCATGCTATTGGATATTTTAAAACAAATAAACTGGGTGGATATTTTTCTCTTAATCCTTACTCTGCGAGTATGTTTCGTCGCTGTTAAAAGCGGATTCCCTGTTGAGCTGTTTAAATTGGCCGGCACTGTTACGGCGGTATATCTATCCTTACATTATTATATATCTTTAGCCGGCTATGCGGTTAACTGGTTTTCCCTGGGAAAGATAATTCCTTTGGACTTTCTGGAATTCCTGATCTTCCTCGTCTTAGCGATAGGCGGCTATTTTATATTTATATTGCTGCGCAGCGTTTTCTCCAGGTTCCTGAAAATGGAAGCGATCTCGGCCCTGAATAAATGGGGAGGCCTGCTGTTGGGCATAGCCAGGGCAGTCCTTCTCTCCAGCCTGATGATCCTTGTCCTAGTCTTATCGAATGTAAAATATTTTAAAAAGAGCGTTCAGGAATCCTATTTAGGCCAGCATTTATCGGCGGTTGCCCCGGATACCTATACCTGGCTCTGGAACAGCATTGTCTCTAAATTCAGCGCAGCGGAAAAATATAACGAAGTTATTCCGGCGATTAAAGAGGAGTTCTCGAAAACCAAGTGAAATTAGCCCGTTTCTATAATCTGGTTGTGAAATTCGGTTCCCAGCGCGACCCGCGGAAAAATAAATCGGCGATCAAGGGGTATGCCGATACCGCCATATTGTACGGCAGTCCCCAGACGCAAATAAAGAAGATCCTCGTTGGCATTGATATGGAAGTAGCGGAATTGCTCCTGGCCGACAGGATCAGGCAGGCCCAGGGCCTGGATCTTGTGTTATCGCATCACCCCGAAGGCAAGGCTTATGTTTTATTGCATGAGGTGATGCAATTACAGGTTGACCTGCTCAAGCAGGCAGGCCTGGACGAAAGGATTGCCCAGAAATTCCTGGATGAAAGAAAAAATGAAGTAGAAAGAAAGATACTTCCCCAGAACCATACGCGGCCGGTAGACGCTGCCCGGCTCCTGAACCTGCCTTTTATGTGCATGCATACCCCTGCGGATAATCACGTTTACCAGTTTCTTAAAAAATTGATGGAAGCGCGCAGGCCCCGGTATGTCCAGGATATAGTGAATATCCTGGAGAAAATTCCGGAGTACCGGGAGGCCAATAAGCATCTGGCCGGGCCGCGCATTCTTTTGGGTTCGCCCGGAAAAGAGGCCGGAAAGATATTTTTTGAGATGACCGGAGGCACTGAAGGGTCCAAAGATATCTTTGGCAAGCTTTACCAGGCAGGGATAAGGACTTTGGTCTCCATGCATTTAAGCGAAGAGCACCTGAAAAAAGTCAAAGAGGCTCATCTGAACGTAGTTATCGCCGGGCATATCGCAAGCGACTGTTTGGGCTTAAACCTGCTTTTGGACAGGATAGAAAAAGAAGAAAAATTAGAAATTATCGGTTGTTCGGGCTTCAAAAGAATAAGAAGGGGCTGAGCATGCCAGGCCGTATTCCGGAAAATATTTTAGATGATATCCTGGGCCGGGTGGATATTGTTGAGGTTATCTCCGGGTTCCTGCCGCTTAAAAAGGCGGGCCGTAACTTTAAGGCCTGTTGCCCGTTCCATCATGAAAAGACGGCGTCTTTTATGGTCTCGCCTGACCGTCAGATCTACCATTGTTTTGGCTGCGGTGAATCCGGCAATGCTTTTAAGTTCCTTATGCGTTATGAGCGCCTGGATTTTCCGGAGGCAGTAGAGGTTCTGGCGCGCAAGGCCGGGATAATTTTACCGAAAGATGAAACTCTCAAGTCTCCCTCTGCAGGCCTAAGCACGCAGATATATAAAGTTAACGAATTAGCGGCGAATTTCTACAGCACTAACCTGGGCTCATCCGCCGGAGCAAAAGCCAGGGAATATCTGTTAAGGCGCGGGATAAAAGCGCAGGTTATTTCCGACTTAAAACTGGGCTGGGCCCCGGATAATTGGGACAGCCTGCTTAATTATTTGCGTTCAAAAGGCGTAAGCCTGGGGCTTCTAGAGAAAGCCGGCCTGGTTATAGCCAAGGAAGGCGGCGGTTTTTACGACCGGTTCAGGAACAGGATAATTTTTCCGATATTTGATATTAAAGCCAGGGTTTTAGGTTTTGGCGGCCGGGTGCTGGATAATAGTTTGCCCAAGTATCTTAATTCTCCTGAGAGTGCCGTTTATACCAAAGGAAAGCATTTATATGGATTCAACCTGGCTAAGGAGGGGATAAGAGAAAACGATTTTGTGGCGATAGTGGAAGGATATCTGGATTTTATCCTTCCATTCCAGGAGGGTTTAAAGAGCATTACCGCTTCTCTCGGGACGGCCCTGACCGTTGACCAGGCAAGGTTCTTAAAAAGATATACCCATAATGTGGTAATGGTCTATGACGCCGATACCGCCGGAGAATTAGCTACCTTGCGCAGCCTGGATATATTTATCGAGGAGGAGATGAATGTCAGGGTAGTTTCTTTGCCTAAAGGGCTTGACCCGGACCTGTTCGTGCGTCAGGAAGGCATAACTGCTTTTAAAGAGAAGGTAACCAGTTCCGAGAGCCTGTTTGACTATAAACTTAAAATCCTGAAATCCCGGTATAATATCAAGGAGATAGAAGGCCGGGCCAAGATCTCGGGGCTTATGCTGGAGACTATTGCCAGGTTTAAAAACGCGATCTTGAAATCCGAATACCTCAAAAAACTAGCCCAGGAGTTGAATCTCAGAGAAGAGGCTTTGCTGGAGGAGATTAAAAAAGTAAAAACGGATAAAGGCTACAGTGAAGCCAAAGCCCATCAGCCTGCGCGTAAGGCGCATAATGTCAATCCTACGGAAAAATTACTGATGTCGCTTATGCTGGAAGAAAGCGACCTGATCAGCCGTATACGGGAAAGCCTTGGCCCCCAGGATTTCCAGGATGAACGTATATCCCGGATCGTGGCGATCATGTTCAGCCTGGTAGACCAGGGCAAAGCTGTTGAACCGCAAATCTTGATGAATCATCTCGGGGATGATGTGCTGGAGCTGGTTTCGGAGTCCGTATTCTTAACGCAAAATTCGCTGTCTTCGGAAGCGCACAGGGAAAAAGTAGTCTGTGATTGCATACAGCGCCTGAAGAATGAAAAGATAAAATCCGAAAGGCAAAGGCTGCATGAGCAGATCAAAGCTGCCCAGCATGTCGGCGACGAGGCGCTGCTCAGCCGCCTGACGGAAGAATTCCATTGTTTAATCAAAAAGAAAGCAGGTTAGCCATGAAAAAAAAGGCATACGCCGCTAAGGATCTGGAAAAAATTATCGCGTTAGGCAAGCAAAAAGGTTTCTTAACTTACGATGAGGTAAACGACCTCCTGCCCGAAGAGCTCTCTTCATCCGACGACATGGACCACTTGTTCGAGCTGCTGGGTAATGAGGACATACAGGTAGTCGAGCATGAGGACGACCGGGTCGTGGATAAGGAGAATACCGCGTCCAAAGAGGATATGTTAAACGAACAGCTCAAGTCTGAAGAACGCTTTCTTCCGCTGGATGACCCGGTGAAGATGTACCTTAAACAGATGGGTTCGATATCGCTGCTCTCCAGGGAGCATGAATTGGAGCTGGCTAAGAGAATAGAGGATGCCGAAGAGAAATTCAAGCGCGCCGCCTTAAGCACTAAATTCGTGCGCCACGAGACAATGGCTGTGGCTAACGATATCCTGGAAGATAAGCTGAACCTGGAAGAGCTGGTTAAGGAAGACCTTAAAGTCAAAAAGGACAATGTCGCATCCAAGATGAAGAGGATCATGAAGAAGCTCAAACGCACGCGCAGCGACAGCCTGACCATTGATCTTCTCCTGGATTTTAATTTTGTGACTTCCGTAATTGAAGCTTCCGTACGCAAGCTGAACAGCTTATTGAAAGAGCTGGACCATATTCACCGCCAGGCTAACCGGCGCAATTACGCCAGGAAACAGGCGATCTTAAAACAGCTCGCTGAGCCGCACTCCAGGATTAAAGAGCAGATGCATGCGATCAAGTCGGCCAATCTCAAGTTTAACCGGGCCAAGAAAAAACTGGTAGAAGCGAACCTGAGGCTGGTGGTGAGCATTGCCAAGAAATATACTAACCGGGGGCTTTCTTTTCTGGACCTGATCCAGGAGGGCAATATCGGCTTGATGCGGGCGGTAGAAAAATTTGAGTATAAAAGGGGCTATAAGTTTTCCACTTACGCTACCTGGTGGATAAGGCAGGCAATCACCCGTTCCATAGCGGACCAGGCGCGGACCATCAGGATCCCCGTACACATGACCGAAACGATCAATAAGATTATTCGTTATTCCCGGGTTTTTGTCCAGGAGAACGGCCGCGAACCTTTGCCCGAAGAAATAGCTTATAAAATGCGCCTGCCCCAGGAAAAAGTAAAGACAATATTGAAGATAGCCCAGGAGCCGATATCGTTACAGATGCCTATCGGCGATGAAGGGGACACGCATTTCGGAGATTTCATCCAGGATAAGAAAGCAGTTTCGCCGGCGAATGAAACTGTCCGGTCCATGCTCAAGGAGGAGATGAATTCCGCTTTAGGCACTCTTACCGAGAGAGAGAAGAAGATACTGGTTTTGCGTTTTGGAATGCACGATGGTTCCAGCCGCACATTAGAGGAAGTGGGCAATATCTTCAGGGTTACCCGCGAAAGGGTAAGGCAGATCGAGGCCAAGGCCTTGAAAAAATTACGCCACCCTACGCGTTCCAGGCGGTTGCGTACTTTTCTGGATATGACGCTGGCGCATCAAAGAGAGTACTAATCAAAAGGTGAGCAGTTCTCCTGCCGGAGAAAGGCGGGAGAACTGCTTTATTTTTATGGAAGACAGCACACATTTTAACAATAGAGCCGAAGAAAAGCTGAGCGACGAAATAAAGTTCCTGCAGGTGCGCATAACGGAACTGGAGAAGGCCGAATCGCGCCATAAGTTGTTTGAGCGGGAAAACGAGCAAAAACTGCGCGCTATTTTCGACCAGACTTTTCAATTCACCGGACTGATGACCCCCGATGGGATCCTGGTAGATGCCAACCGGACATCTTTAGAATTTAGCGGGATTACGGGGGAGAGCGTGCTGAATAAGCCATTCTGGTATGCTCCCTGGTGGGCGCATTCACTCCCTCTGCAGGAAAAGCTGCGCCAGGCGATTAAAGAAGCTGCCGGCGGAGAGTTTGTCCGTTTTGAAGTAACCCATCCCGATAAAGACGGCAAGCTCCATTATGTAGATTTTTCAATTAAACCGGTAAGAGATGAAAGCGGGAAAATTATCTACCTCATCCCTGAAGGCCGGGATATTACCGAGTTGAAGAAAACTTCGGATGAACTCTCGCAATCCGAAGAAAGATATAGCAGCCTGGTCAATGACCTCCCGGTAGGAGTTTACCGTAATTCTCCGGGATTGGAAGGCCGCTTCCTGGAAGCTAATCCGGCGATCGTAAAGATGTTTGAAGCGGAATCCAAGGAAGAATTTCTTAAGCATAAGGTGTGCGAGCTTTACCAGAATCCCGCAGAAAGGCAGTTCATCAGCGAAAAGATACTGCAGCAGGGTTTTATCAAGAACCAGGAGCTGCAGCTGGTGACTCTTAAAGGAAATAAGATCTGGGCCCTGCTTAATGCGGTAGCCAAAAAAGACGCGCAAGGTAGCTTATATTTTGACGGTATTGTTGAAGATATAACCGAACGTAAAAAATATGAAGAGAGGCTGCGCGAGGCGCGCGCCGAGCTCTCGATCAGGGTTAAGGTAAGGACCGCAGAGCTTACCCGGGCTAATGAAGAGCTGAGAAAGGAAGTAGAGGAACGTAAAAAACTTAATGAAGCTTTCCGGCAGAATAAAGCCTTCCTTTCTAATGTCTTTAGCAGTATCCAGGATGGGATCAGCGTGTTAGACAAGGAGATGAATATACTCCTGGTAAACCCGTTCATGGAAAAGCTGTACTCGGCCAAGTTTCCTTTCCTGGGTAAAAAATGCTATGAAACTTATCAGTGCAGCAGCCTGCCCTGCAAGAATTGCCCGGTTGCGGTAAGTTTAGAGACGCAGCAGTTAGCTTCAGCAGTTGTTCCTAAGAAAGCGGAAAACGGAGAGATCATCGGCTGGTTTGAGCTTTACAGCTTCCCGCTTTTTGATCAGGAGAATAAAGAACTGCTCGGCGCTATTGAATATGTGCGGGATATTTCGGATAAGAGGATAGCCCAGGAACGGGTAGAAGTTTTAAATGCGGAGCTCTTAAGGTCGAATAAACGGCTGCGCCAGTTGTCGCTTACCGA
>Ga0265297_10007506_pt1 | contig 15068 bp, 25 predicted proteins | sample Munlanlwell13791_FD_192502 | JGI IMG/M metagenome (GOLD analysis project Ga0265297, IMG submission 192502) | Leachate microbial communities from a municipal landfill in Southern Ontario, Canada - Leachate well 137-91 | ecosystem: Engineered > Solid waste > Landfill > Unclassified | place... | reverse complement strand
GCTTACTAAGTTTCTAAGATGCAGGAAATTCACTAAATAATATATAGTGGAGGGTAGATAAATGACTGTTGATATTTATGCTCCCATCAAAATTGACGATTATACAGGAATAATTCCTACTCCGATATTTATGCCGCATATGGTCTTACTGCATGTTGAAAATTATCCCAATGCTATATCCAATGGATTTTTGATTGAATTTAGAGCGGGTAATTATCCTAATGATAGATTTCATACTACCAAAATTTTTCCAGAGGACCTAATTATATCTATGATTATAACCGCATCTATGCAAGTGAATTGTCTTAGTAAGCCGAAATACGTGATTGAATATTTTCCACACATTAAAGTGTTTGTGTGTTTTATAAACAAGAAAGAATGTTTATCTCTTCAAATGAGTTATTATAACTACTTTATTTACCGATATAAAGATTGTTATTTTACAGCAGGTAATGCAAACGAGGTGGTGGGAGTGTGGTCATTAGATAGCGAACTTGTCGGTTTAGTTATGCCAGTTGTTACTCCTACAAATAAGGCAGAATATTACGAATAATATAAGGGGAATGAATTGCAGTACGTTCAGAAGTCTCAGTTAGTCAATGTAGTAAAACTCAATAAAGCAGAATTTGTTACTACCAAATATGGAAAAGTTCTAGCTGGTCCTGGTATGCACATTATTTTTGATACCACTGGCAATTGTCTTGATGTCTGCAGTGACGCTGATTTGTCCAAATATTATGTTCCATGCGATGATATTAAACCTCTGCAGAAATTTACTGAGTTAGAACAAAAAATTATTCCTCATCTAGCTCAAGGTTATGATATTACTGCAATTAGTGAAAAGGTTAAATCTTCTGTCAATTCAGTCCAGCGTTCGGTGTCCACTATATATGAGAAATTACCTATACCCATAGACGCGAACAAAAAATGTTGGTTCATTTTACATGCTCATGAAATTATGTGCGTGAAGGAGTAGTTATGAAATATTGGAATAGATTTATTAGGTGGTGCAAATGCCAGCATAAATGGAAAAAAATGAGTATGTCAGACAGTGAAGTTGTGGAAATAATGAACTATAATATTAAGATATATGAGACTATGAATCCAAACCAGGAAAGAATAAAGATATGTACCAAATGCTCTGAGGTCAGGACTTTTGGCAAAGTGACGACTGTTATTGGTGGCATGGCACACTATGTACCTGAATCTGATAGGGAATAATTTTCCATGATAAATATATCACACATGGTCTGGAAAACCCTCAGAATTTCATTGTAGTGAGTGGTAAATACAATAGAATTGTATGATATACAGTTTTAGACAATAAAACCTTCATAAATGACCATATCTATTATATTGACAATTGAATACAAATCCTGTATAATTCAACATAATGTATATTATGTTGATGGAATGGAGGGTTTATAAATATGGTAAATGATAATACTGCCTTGCTTTCGCTCTATAAACAATCTTTAATTAATAATTCAGGTGGTGAAGTCTCGACCAAAACTATTTCTTCCTATTTAATTGACGTGAAATATTTCTTAAATTTTTTAGGTTCTACTAAATTATCCGATATAACACCAAAAAAGATTACTGAATTTGTTAGTCAGCCTTGGTATAAATATTCAGATAAATTAGCATCGTCAAAAACTATTCGAAGAAGACGTTCTGCAGTTAGGTCATTTTGTGATTTTCTTATGGATGAAGGAATACTTATATCTAATCCTGCTATCCTAAAAATGAAAGTTCGTTCAAGAGTACCTAAAATTATTCCTAACTCCTTACATCCATTTGAGTTAGAACATATATTATTTTATTGCAAAGATAATGTTATGTTAAAAATTTCAGTTCAATTATTATTGTTGACTGGTATTAGACTTGATGAACTACTAACTTGCACTATTTCATCAATAGATTTTGAGAATTGTGAAATAAAAGTAATTGGTAAAGGTAAACGAGAAAGATATGTTCCATTTCCCAAATCTTTTGCTGACACTCTTAAAAGTTATATTGAATGGAGAAAAACAGTAGTCAAGGATAATATAAATGAACTAATAGTTCTAGATAAGGGAATTAAACCTAATAAGAATCAAATTGAATATTTATTTAGAAAATTATCAAAAAAGTCAGGTATATATATTCATCCACACTTACTTCGTCATACTTTTGCTACAGAATCAGCAAAAAATGGTATGAACAGAGCATCTTTACAATTGATTTTAGGGCATCAATCACAAGTAACTACTGATTTATACATCCATATAAAACCAGATGTTAGAAAAGATTATGATGCAATTTATAAATAATATTTAGAATTAGAATAAATCAAGAAAATACTAGAGTTGATTGAGCGATAAAGTTAATATTATGTCAGCCAAATTTGTATTAATTCGAACAGTTCTAAAATTTATTTCTAATTTTTATAGAAAAGGTATTGACATTCTAAAAGAATTGTTATATTATTTATAAGGATTCAATAAACAAATACAAATTTGAATATAAATTATATGAAATTATTGAGGAGGTCAAGTATGACAAAAGGTGATATTAAAACACTCAAATGGGACACTAATACCGGTAAGGCGCCCAAGGTTGGTCAGATAATCCAGAACACTTATCTGACACAGTTCAAAGTTATCAAGGCGAAAGGCAATCAGGTTACAATTGAGCAAATAACATAATTGAAAAAATTATATATTCCTAAGTAAAAATTAGAAATAAATTAGGGAGGACAAATAAATGAGTCACGAAATCGAAATTATCAATGGTAAGGCTTCTACCTTCTACTACGGAGACACGCCCTGGCACAAATTGGGCACCAGTGTTGAAAATGCCCTTACATCGGATGAAGCAATCACAGCAGCAGGCCTGAACTGGAATGTGGAGCAGGTTAACTTGTTTCACAACTGGCAGGGCAACAGAATCAAAATTGAGGACAAAGTTGGAATCCGACGAAACACAGATGGAAAAATCCTGGGTGTTCTCAGCCATGATTATGTACCCCTGCAGAATGTTGACGCGTTCCGGTTTTTCGATGGTGTGGTTGGTGAAAAGAAAGCCATTTATCACACTGCTGGTTCCCTTCGTGATGGGAAGAAAATCTGGATTCTGGCTAAATTGCCGGACACCATGTTAGTCAAAGGCAAGGATGAAGTTGATAAATATCTCCTTCTTATGAATGGGCATGACGGAACAGTTGCAATAAAGATGTTTTTCACTCCTATTCGTGTGGTCTGTTCTAATACCCTGACCTCAGCCGAGTTAGGTACCAAAAAGATCGAGATGTTTTACTCAAAACATACTGGTGGTGTCATGGCCAGAATGGAAGTAGCCCGTGACATCCTGGGCATTACCACAAAATTTTATGACAATTTCCTGGAAATGGCAAATCATCTGGCAAACATACAACTCCCGGCACCTGAATTGCCTAAACTCTTAGCCGCTTCATTTGGAACATCTGGGGCAATCAGACCTGAGGATGTGGTTCATTTGGATGATATTGGCAAGGCCCGCAGAGTCAATGAGATGGCTCATGTTCAGGCACTGTTTGAAGGTGAAGGAAAAGGACTCAATGACCCGGCAATCAGAGGCACCAAATGGGCCGCATACAATGCAATAGTGGAATTTCTGGACTATGGTAAACAATTCCGAGGCAAGGATGCTGATAGCAACAGGCTGGAAGCAACCTGGCTTAGTAGGAACCAACAGATAAAGAACAAGGCGATAAATTATTTGTTAAAGAACTAGATGAAATTGATAGTTTATAATATTAGAAGAAAGTGACAGTTGCTTATGTTAAACCCTTTTAAATACACAGAAAAAGATTTATATGAACTTATGATGGAACAAGGAAACGAAAGGTTTGGTATGGAGTGTAAACATCTACGTATTAAAACCGGGGTTTGTATTAAATGTCTAAGAAAAGTAATAACATCACAGCTTACATATAAAGGTTGATAGTTTATAATTAATGGAAAGGTTAAGGAGAAACGAATGTTTTACGGGAAGCCAAATAATTACATTACCTGCCCCAAGTGTAAGAAGTGGAATAAAAAAGGGGCAACTCATTGTTATAAATGCAACGCCAAATTACCAGAGAATTAAAAGATAACGCAACTCATTGCGGAATGTAGGAGGTAAGAAATGGATACAAAATGTTGTGTAAAAGTTAGCGATGCAAGAGGATGGAATCATTGGGATTGTAATAAACACCCTTTTACAGAGCGAGACGGGAAAACTTACTGTAAGATTCACGACCCCGAATACATTAAACAAAAGGATGCAGAGCGAGAAGCTAAGCGAAACGAGAATAATTGTAAGACTGATGGTTGTCACTCCCGCATGGAGAACTCCAGCGTGGAAAATCAAATATTAACATCCATCTGGAATAAGTTTGGGGCAAATCTTATACCTCGGAAAGTTGGCTCTTTACTAATCCGTATCGGCTGTGAAGTCCACACTATTGAGGAATGGGATGAGCATGGCGCGGCTTATGGAGAAAAGACGGTGAGGCTGAATGGTGGAAAAGCCATGGAAAATATATGTACGAGTTCCTGAAGGGTGAGGCTCAAAGATACATGGAAAATCTTAAAAAGTAAGGAGAGAACTAATGATGAGCAAAATAATAACCAAAATTTGTCCATTCTGCAAAGAACCCGTTACTGGTTCATCATCTGCAATAGGTAGCCATTGTCGATGGAAACATAGGGAAGAAGTGATGCAACGAAGAAAAGATGCTATGGAAGCAATAAAGAATGGTACGTCTGTAGCAGATACTGCTGCTATGCTAGGTATTGGCATACGGGTAGTTTATAGATGGATTAAACTAGAACAATTCAAAAATGGTGACTGGGGTAATTATAATCCTATTACCCATAAATGTGTAAATAATGAAAAAATATCTTCAAATTCCCCAAAATTTCCAGACCTTGACGAATCTATTGCTCAATGGACTGTTATTTTTGCAGCAGCTAAAAAATTTATTGAACTAGAGGAAAAATGTGCTGAGTTACGGATACAATTATCAGCGATAACTGAACTGGAAGCAAAATTGCGGGATTATACCGCACGTCACAGTTAAAGCGCGAACAACAAGAACGGTCCTACAAACTTGCCGTGCAACAAGGTCAAATAGGTCCGGATAAATAAAGGAGACTATAATGCCAACCTGGAAATCTACCAACGCTAACGAGTATATCATCCCCAACGAATCTCATCATATCATCAATTCGTGTCCCAAATATCTGAATAAATTGATTCTCCGTATCATGTAGGAGACGGGAGGCAGAGTCACTGAAGTCCTTATGCTGCCCTTACTGATGAAAACAGGAAGGGTATTATACAATCAAACCCAAAGATGTGATATATTTATCACATATCATATATAAACTGTCAAAATTTGATTATATTAGTAGTCAATACATGTAGAAAGGTGATGCTATTATGAATATTGATTCCGAACTGCTAAAAGCTCAAATCCACTCGAAAGTTGAGCAGTTAAGACAGAACAAATCTGAAGATTATTATCATGGTATGTTGGATGGCATTAGATTAATAAGTGAATACCTGACTGAGCTAGAGAAGATTTATGCCAGAAACCAGATTAATCCCTATGCTACAACCGACCAGAAGGAATATTGATATGCCATCAGAACAACCAGGAGCTATCCGTATCCGGGTGGTTGAAGAACTGCACGGTGAGCATATTCGTTCTAAAACTTTTTATCCAGGTAAAACAGCCACTTTTGAAGGTGTGTGTGAAATGTTAATCCGAATGGGTTTTCCACCCAGTGCAAACAAAGAAGCAAATAGTTTTGTCCGGAAAGTGTTCCAAAAATTAAGAAAGGATAAATAATGAGCAGAGAAATTAAATTTAGGGCATGGGGTGTCTATGGTTTTAGTTCAAAATCCAAGATGCACTACTTTGATATTTATGAAATTAATAATGGATACTCCCCAAACAGTGACGTAGATTTAATGCAATACATAGGACTAAAAGACACGAATGGTAAAGAAATTTATGAAGGGGATATAATTCACCATTTAAGGTACGGTTTTAATTGGGAAGTTGTTTATTCTATTGAAAATACAGGATATGACCTCAAAAATGACAATCATGGGAGCATGCACCTTTGTGATAAATGTCAATCTAATATAGAGGTTATTGGCAATATTTATGAAAATAAGGTCTTGTTGAAGGAGAGATTATAATAGTTATTATTATTTAATAAAAGATTGTTACACTATTAAGGAGGATTGCATGAAAGCTAAAGATACTGTAATGAACGAAGACCAGATAGATTGGTATTCCCTAGCTAAAAATGGAGTGGGAAGATATACCTATGATGCTGAATTTTTAGATAATATATTAAAAGCTCAAGCTGAAATCTCTTTTAAGGCAGGTATTAAGACAGTAGTAGAGTGGATAATGCAACCTGAAAATATTATAGAAATTGCTGGTGTATGCACCAAAACACATTGGATTAATGATAAAACGTTGAAAGCTAAGATAAAAGAATGGGATATCGGATGAGTAAGTTTATGGAAGGTATGATAATTGTTATATGGCTCATATCCTGCATAATTTTAGGATTGATTATAAGTCTAGTATTTAGATAATTTATGTATTTTTTATTCTTGGATATATATCTTTAGGCATATACTATTTCACTCGATTTACTTTAATTAATCCTCGAAATTGTCTGGAAATTATATAGGCATGTGACTGTATAAACTCATCTGGCTTATCTTGAAAACAAGGGTCAACTAACTCTCGGTATATTTTTGCAATCTGAGGTCTTTCTATGCTCCCCATTAATAGACCGAGTGGTTTTAGTAATGCCAGGTCACAATCCAATATATATCTATCTGCGGCGGCTGCTGACTGTGTAATAAAAATCAAATGAACTTCACCCACTGGAAAATCTGGCGGTTGCCTTTCGTGTCTAACCATGGGTATAATTCTATTAACCACCTGCGTCATATGTTCTTGATAATCTGCACTACTCATATATGAGGGCAAATCATCCATTAATAGTGTAGACCTAGGTGGTACTTGAGACACAATATCTTCTAGTTTAATATGTGAAATCCAATTGGGTGGAGTCTGCTGAGGAGAAACTGCATAAGTAGGTCTTTCGAAAAATTCAGCCAGACGATACGCCATTTCGGTTTTGCCTGTATCGCGAGTTCCAATACAGACGGTCACTGACCCCATTTTCTTTTTTACACTAATCAAAGCTGCATCTTTGGCGGATAAATTAACGTTTACATTATTATCCTGTTTGGAACTACCCAAGAAAAATGGAGCAATTTTTAGTGCCATTCCAACAAATTTCGTAAAATCAGACATATCAGACCTGCCTTAATCAGGCTATTACATACATACATGATACAGCACAAGGGCAAGGATTGACAATACTCCATCCGTCGAGTATTTCACAATGGATAAGGAGTAAACCATTGTTTTATCCAGTTACCCTTGTGCCTGAAAATCATTTTAACTGTATTTCCTTATGGCTCTGTTCTTCCAAACAAAATTATAGTTATGAGTACCTTCACCTTTGAATCTACGTGATGATACACCAATATAGGTACCTCTTAACATTTCAATTTTATATCCTGCTTGTGCTACATCAGAAGCAAATGATTTACCATCTTCTTGATGACTCTCCAAAGGATTAATAGATTCATCCCACCCCCCAACTGCGTCATAAACGTCTCTCCGGGTAGCAATATATCCTCCACCTATTGATAAACCATTATTTGTATCTAAAAGATTCCCAATTATTCTAATTGTGCTTAAAATATGATTATCAGATGAGCATCTGCAAGGATATACTAAATCAGCCCTCGATTCCAGAGCGTCGATTGATTTTTCAATAACATCGTGTTCTGGTAAAATGTCGGCATCAGTCCAAACTAAATATTTCCCTCTAGAATTATCAGCTCCTATATTACGCGATAGATTGATATAACATTCTTGGGGATTAGTCAATACTGTTGCTCCCATTTCGGTAGCTATTTCCGTAGTATTGTCGTTACTGACATTATCCACCACGATAATTTCAGTATTCTGATAGGTCTGATTATGCAGAGCTTGCATAAGTATGGGCAGGTATTTTTCCTCATTATACACTGGTATAATTATTGATGCCAATGGTCCATCCTGTATGGTATATGAAGGTGGAGTACCTATCGCAGACAGAACTTTCTTTTCTGCCCGGTAAGCTTCCATTGAAATAATTGATAGACTTATAAGAAATGGATTCATGATTGAAGTTCCTTGACATAATCTTCTTTTGGTACATATTCGACTGGGTCTCCGTAAATCGTGTGGTTCTTAATAAAATCAATGAAAGTTAAATGCCCTTTCAACCCAGACCGGAAGATAGGCCAGGTGAAGGCAATTGCAACAATCCATACCAGAACTGTCCTACCTTTATATGACATACTTTTGATAGGCTTGTTTTGCCTGCTCAATTGCCTCACCTGCCTCTATATGCTCCTTCTGTGGTAAAGTCGCCAGGTTTTTTACCGCTTGCAAGGCATTGACACCACCTTCCCAACTGGGGTCTCGCCAGATGGGTAATAATGCCATTATCAGAACAATGTTACCAAACATGGCCTTAGTCCCTCGGTTTCAAATCTTCTGCTTTTATCCAATACATTTTTTGTCTATATGACACTTTGTACTGGCTGTTATCGGGCACAAAACCTTCGATAAAACCAACCGCATTTCGATAATCCGTCCTCGGAATTTTAGAGATTATCACTGCTAGACCAAGTTTCAGTTTTTTCGGTTTAGGCACTATGGTCATCTTTGGTTCAGCAACTACTATCTTTTCAGGTACTTGTTCTGATACTACTTTCTCAGCACTTACTTTTTTGGTACTTTTTGCTTTTGGCATACAATTTACTCCTTATTATTTCCGGTGACTTTTGTGAACCTTGCGGTTATAACCTTTTACCCGTACAATCTTACCTTTTCTCGTGTAGATGTACCCTTTTACGTGCATTTCTACCTCCTAAAATTTTATTTAGATTTAGTAATATTCTTTATACTTTTCTTAATCCTGACAGACAATAATGATGTACCACAGTTAGTGCATTTAATTCTGATATTTGCCCTATTAACCGGATTCTGATTTTTACATATGGGACAAGGAATATTCCTGATAATCGGTTTCTTCATTAACTCACCATCCTGTAGTCAGCTTCAACAAAATCTTTTTCTGTGACCCTACTTACAGAACTTGCCGGATTAATATATGACCTTATTAGTTGTGCAATAATCACTCCAGCTTCTGCACCAACAACTATGCCTACATATTTGACCACGCTGTTAGGCCATTTTTTGGCTATGAAATATCCGGCAATAGCTCCACCAATAAGACCCAATACATCAGATTTGACTACATTACTGTCTATCTGACCTACCCCTTTCAGTACTTGCACTGATTTTAACCGGTAAGCTATATTATTTATCCCACTAACATTGGCAAGTCCCTGTAAGTTAGGTATGCCTGACAATTCGGATATATTCATTATTTACCTCTTATTTTCTTGAGTCCCCAGTCAAGACCTTTAAAACCTGCCCCAAGACCTATTCCTGATATGACTGCAGAACTCAAAGTTTCAAGAATAGGATTTTTTATACTGCCTTTGATAAATACATGCCATTGTCTTTTCCCTCTTTTATATATGGGTGAAAATCCTTTAAATGTCAAATCCTTGCAGACCTGTTTTGCCCGTTCCTCAGTGGGATAAGCATCAAAATATCTAAATCCTTCCGGTGGTTTGATAACAGGATTAATTTCTTTATTTGCAATCTTAGCTAACTGCTTTGAATATTTAGGCATCACTTTTAATGCAATTGCTTTTTGTTTGGGACTAAGTTTGTAGCCCTTGAGCAATTGTTTTGCAAATGAACTCATAATAGTGGCATGTGCTCCACTGAAACCAACTTTATTATCATACCTGGTATCTTCTGTTTGTTTTTCATCTTCGGTTTGTTTGTTATAAATGGCTAAAATTGCCCGTTCTAACCATTTATCATTGGTCAATACTTTATCCTTTATTTCCTCAACAGTCCAAATTTTTTCTCCTATTGGATTTTTGTAATACGAATCAATTTCATACAAATTACCAGTTTCTTGTAACTTATCAATAAACACTTCCCGTTTCTTTTGGGCAATCTCTGCAGTTTTTCCAATAAATATCTTTTCTTTTAATTGTAATCTTCCTTCTCTGCCGGTAAAGACCTGATATCTTACACCACATTCATAGTCACCAATGGGATTATAATTTTCACCTTTATATTTTCCAACTGCACTGTAATAACATGCTCTGCATAACATATATTTACCAGATTTTTTAACTAAGGTTTGTTTCCTGCAAAAATCACACTTACCTTCTTTTGGTTTAGGATTACCAGTAAAACTTGCAGCTGCTGCACCTTTCCAATATTGTGCCGCTTCTTTATGACCAGCTTTTAAGTCACCTTTATATAATTTCCTGTACTCTAAAGCTTCTTTGATAGGATTCTCATCAACCTTTTTCTTTACAAAAACTGCCCACATATAACCTTCATCTAATGCGATAGCAGGTCTGCCTTTTTTTCTTAAATTTTTGACCTTTTCCTTGGCTTCTGTTTCACTATAAAATCGGTCATATTCTCGGTATCCAATGGGAACTCCCCAAGGGTCAAGTTTAGGATTCCCAACTCCCAACTCCCCCTTGTATAATTTCAAATAATGCTGAGCTTCTTTATTGGTTGGATTATTTGAAAATTTTAAATTACAAGCTCTAGCAATTTGCATAAGTTTTTTATCAGACTTATATGCTAATGCAAAAAAAGTGTCGCCTTCATCAAAGTTCTTCTTAGCAGTATTTGCATTAAAACGTAAAGTTGATATTATTTCACCAATTAATTTACCACGTTCTTGTACGGTTAATTTATTTGGATTACCCATTCCTAAATCCTGTGCCAACAATCCTGATTGTCCTGGATGTGCTGTCGGGCTGACAATCCTAACTTTCCTGCTCTTCTTCACTTTGACAGGTTTTTCATTCCTAAATAACACATTCTGACTACTACCTGTTTGCCCAGGATTAGATTCTGACAGTTTATTTACCTGCCCTGTCACATTATGCCCTTCTGGATTTCCAACCTCAATGCTGACAGGCCTACTGCCCCATATCAAATACCCAGCATCACTACGGGTCGTCACCTTAGGCACTATTCCAGTCTGATACAATTTCAATGATATAGATTGAGCAGTACTACCATATATGGTCCTGCCCAGATAATAAAATATCTTACCACCGAACTTTCTGATACTGCCTTTTTTGGGAATTGGATTATTTATCATAACATCACCTCAGTCTAAAATTCTGCCCATTCTGTCTGCCCTGTAAACATCCTCAAATGCTAGTACTTTACCACCACATTTGGTGCATTTTATTCCTTTGTTCTCATAAAAATTTTCACCCGGTACCTCAAGTATCGGTATACTATTGGCACATTGCTGGCATGTTAAATACACCTTCGCTAATATTGTATTTTTCGGTGAAATTTTGGCTTTAGGTGAAACGTAAGTTAAAGGATTGGTCATACCTAATTCCCTACTTTCGTCAGCATCAATTTCCTGGTCAACTGCTCTTATCCTATATTCTTCAGCTAATTTCTGCTCACCCTTATTTATAGCTTTATTGTGTAATATTCTGAATTTCATGGCTTTATTTACATGATATGTTCTACCAGGATTTTTCAAATGCTTCCATGCAAAACCAATTAATCGAGATGTACCAAGTTTTGTTTCTAACATCCTGCAGAACTTTTCTTTACTAGTATCGTTAAGATTTTTATAAATCTCTAATAATGCAGATGCTGTATATAAATCAATCCTGACTGCTCCTTCTCCCCGGAACTTTAACTGGGCATGCTGCTTATGTTCCACAATACCTTGCAAGACTGATAAGTTATGACTGACTGAAGATAGTTTCGGATTTCTCATTTCTGCTCTCAATGCACTAAGATGTGCCGGCCAATACTGTACGCCCTGTTTCATTAATCTCATCTCATGCCTCTCATGTCTCAATGTTTTATTTTTCCTCTTGCTATCCTGACTGACATAAATAGTATCCCTCGGCATCCTGAAACCCATCACTTTAGCCGTTTCTGAGTTCATACCATCATAATCATGCAATACCTTATCCGACACATATTTAACTTTCATTTTAGAAGTCATATCCATGCACTCCTATCACAAAATCCAATGTTGCATTATCTGTAGCATTTTGACATTGTGCCCAGAGTTTAATGGCTACCGCTAATTTCGGCATTTTAAATTCCTGAATCTTCCTAACATTATCTGCAATTGCTCTTAAATAAGGAAATTCTGTATATTGGTTAGCTAAAATCGCATCTGCCATGGTGCCTGTACCCCATATTATCCTGATTAAATACACAGTGGCAGACGAGTTTGCTGTTACTAATATCCTATCAGCATCGCCATATAATAATGTTCCTAATTCTGTCAATGTATCATCCGTACCAAATAATAATGCTTCGTCATTGGCATCAGCTCCCCAGGTACCATTTCCTGATATGCACCTGTATGGGTTTGCTAAATGACCATCCAATGGTGCGCACCAATCGTTAGCCCCTTGAGGATTCTTTTTAGTATACCACCTGACTATATTATGGAAATGTTCTTCTGTATACTCCGTTTCATCCAGATTCTCATCTGTAACTACTTTCAATGCTGATAACCTTGCCAACAACTTCATATCCATTTTATAAATCTCCCGTCCAAATCCGTATTGTTCCAAGCGAGAGAATTGAAGCTCCCCCAGCTTCTGTTGGGTAATAGAAATTCATATACATCGAAGCATTAGGAAAATTTGTTGTATGCTCAGCAATTTCTGTTTCATTCAGGTAAAATTTAACACTATTATTTGCAACATAAATCTTAAATTTATTATAGGCTGTCAATGTTTCCCCGAAACCTGTATTAACTGTCTCTGCCCCAGCATCGTCAGTTATGGTTTGCAAAGCATCAGCAATCAGGCCGAATCCAATGATATTGTTACCAGTTCTGGTGTCTGTTGTCCCATCAGTCAGTCCCATGAAAAAGTTTGCATTATCAATATTTGCTACTAACTGTAAATAGCACTCAAATTCCATGGATAAGCTCTGCAATATCTGGTGCTCATCATACGTTAATGGCGAACATAACCACCTGACATTACTTCTTAACCTGGCATTTTCATTAGCATTTGGCGAGGTAACAGCCATAAGGTATTGTCCTACTGCCCCTCTTGTCCAAGCTCCACCAGTAGCTGGGTCTGTTACTGTCCATACAGCAGCATCAATCCCAGCTTCATCTTGCCAACCTTCAAACAGATTAGCTCTGGGAACATTAAGGTCTACAACTAAAGCCTTGACCTCACGTGATATGGAAGGCGAATGTGATATTCCCATTTATCTCCTATACTGCAACTACATAACCACCATTAACTGGTATATATGCTACCCAATATTCCATACTACCTGTTCCAGCTACCGCTGTCATGGTAACTTCAATATCCCCATCTACTGTTAATCCAAATGGTGCAATTGCCCCAGGTACTGTTCCAACGGCACTGATAATGGGGTCGGTTGGGTCAAAATCGCAAGAATACACTGTATCAGCCACATCTCCAGTGATAGCCAATGTTCCATCGTCTAATATGGTTGGAACTGCACTATGCCGGAACTGCATTGTGGAAGCTCCACCGGCCTGAATAACTGTTCTCCTAGCCATCAGGCCGGTGAAAATTACCATTCCTGTGATAGTAAAAAGGGGTAACCAAACATTTTGCGGGTCTGCAGCTGTGGTTCTATGCACCATTTTACCCAATGCACTATTAAACTGGGACGCCGTTGTTGATATACCCATTTTACTATCCTGTTATTATTTTTACGGTGCCAATGTTACTGCTGCTCCAGCCGCAATAGGAATGTAGAATATATTATGTACCAATTCACCATCTGCCGCCGCTGATACGAATGTTATAGTACCTGCCGGCAGGAAAAATCTAACTGGCGTACCCATTGCTACTGCACCACCAGTTGTCAAAGTCCTTACCCCAGCAGTTTCCGTGATTGATACATAATCACCAACTATCCCCACATTTATGTCACCATCAGCGCACATTACCTGATTGGCTGTGCCTGTAGTTGGGTCATATTGCCACGAACAAGCACAAGCTCCTGCTGCTACTGCTATCTGGCTATAGATTGCGGTTACACATATCATTCCACTGACCAGGAAAATGTTATCAGCAGCACCAGTATTGGCAATCTGAGCCGATGTAACTAAATACCCTAAACCCGCTCTGTAAGTCATATAAAATTCCTCCCAAAACTATATTTTTATGCTACCTATATTTTAGGCAGCTACAACTGTTACATCATCATCCAGAGGAATATAAGTCAATGCGTATTCAGTACTGCCTGTTCCAGCCGCCGCGGTCATTGTGACTTCAATATCACCAGCCCCTAGTATGAACAATGGTATGGTTCCATATGTTGCTGAAGTGGCAACAACCTTACCACCTTCAACAATTAGCCCACCTATACCATGCACGATGGGACCAGCCACATTACCGGTCAAGCTGTAAACTGTCCCTACTGTATCACCAGTGACAATCAAAGTACCATCATCCATTACACCGGCCACATCATGCTGGAACTGCATGGTACTGGCACCACCTGCTTGAATAACTGTCCTGACACCATATAAACCTGTTACGGCAATAATACCACCAGCGATAGTAAATATTGCTTCCCAAACGTTCTGGGGGTCTGCATCAGCAGCACGAACAACCCTCAGGCCTAACCCACCAGCTCCAACCGTGGTACCAGGTATGACTGTTCCACCGCTTAGAATTTCCAGAATCTTCGTGTAGTCCCTTGTAGTTGTAATTGGCATTTCACTTCCTCCTCCGTTTTATAATTCCTCGATATATCATTTTACTATATGTATCCTTTTCAGGAATTGTATTGTAGTCATAAT